>OGIG01000868.1_pt1 | contig 22016 bp, 11 predicted proteins | sample 1571601 | NCBI WGS metagenome assembly OGIG01 (sample SAMEA2581953, study PRJEB24529) | metagenome | biome: Human gut stool | place: China | collected 2011 | reverse complement strand
CGGGGCTTTTTGATTAATTGTTTAACTCGTCCCATTTTAACGGGACACTAATGAATAAACATATTAAAGAAAAATACAGTCTACACATAAACACTACAATTACAAAGTTACTACTATCATACGTATCACTCCATGAATTATAAACTAACTCTGTTTTTTATTGACACAAATAACGATACCGGCAGCACTATCTGTTGAGGATTTTATCTTTAACTTCAATACACATCCGTTATTTGCTGTAACGTTAGCAGGAATTTCAAGCTTTAAGTTCAGAATTCCCTCGTCTGATAAAACACGATCTGAAGAAGAATATATAACTTTACCATCAGCCTCAAGAACCAATCCGGTAACTTCTATATCTCCTTTACCTTTCAGGCATTCCAATGAAACACCATTCAACCCAACAAGCATACGGGCTGGTATATTAAACAATAAATCTTTGGATGAATTTCTGACTAAACTCCAGGTACCGATCATAGCAGGACGGTTCAAAAGCAAATCTGCAGAAGAAATATCCTGAGACAAGCCTATCATTTTACGAGAAAAATCTATAAGATCAAAATCTGAATTCCACTTCTTATAAACACGATTCTCTTCAACCCATTTACGTTCCCATGAAGATAAATCTGCCGATTTGCCGCTATCACGGCCTTTATAATATTCTTTCCACCGGCCATGATAATAGCTACCGACCAGACCACTCCAAATCCTTGCCGAATAATCGTCCACGGGAGGTCCCCAAATCGTAACAATACGACGGGCATTTGTTTCATACTGGTTGCTTTGAGATGCAGTCTTGCCGGAAGCGGAAGCAAAAGATAACCAACGGTCCAGACGAAGAGTTGGATGCTGAGATAAGATACGGTCCATCCCCAGCATGAAGGTTTCAAACCGGCTCTGGAGGAAATGTGCCTGAAGCGTATCTCCCAACAAATATTCCTGATCAATCTGTCTGGTCAGTATTTCTGCCTTACCACCAAGATAATGGGCCGTCATTTCACAAAGATCCGTGAGATAATAAGGACTGTCCTTCAGTTCTCCGGATGCTGACAGAAATGCTTCCAGTCCCCGGAAGTAGTCCTCATTCATATAGATGGATCCGTTCTTCACCGTTCCCGGACGGAACTGCCAGTTGAAACGGGGATGATCCGTAAACGTTCCATATACAGACTTCAGGAGATAATCCCAGGCTTTCATCAACTGAGCCGGAGCCTTGCCGTAACGGTTGATGCTGTACTGCTTCAACCAGTCACGTACATCCATACGGTGGTCACTCCAGCCCGCATCAGTCACCAGTTCATAAAGTACTTCATTATTCTCGATCCCTTCGGGAGCCAGTCCGTGGGCTACCAGATTTCCCCGGTTGGAGGAAGAAAGTGCTTCCAGATGACCGTTGGCATAGAAATCAAGAACACCCGTCATTCCCGTCTTTCCTCCCATATTGGGAATCACACTGTAGACCCACTGTTTGTTGTAGAATCCCTTGTAATATTCCCAGTTCACTTCCGAATGCCAGAAATGCCTGTTGTAATCAACGGCCAGGTCCAGAAGCAGCATCTTATCATCGGGAACCCGGGACACAAGGGCACCCAGAGTCTCGTAGTCCCAGATATGACGCTGGTAGCCGAACATCCAGCCCTGCATGACCCACACGGCATCCTTATTGGCACGCTTTATGGAACTATAAACCTTCTCACCATAAGAAGCCAATAAAGAATAACGGGCCGGATCCCCCTTATCAGGAAAAGGAATCTCCATTTCATTGAAACTGTCAGAAAGATAATATTCACATTTCCCGAACTCTTTCTCCCATTCTTCTATAAAAGATGTCATCATTTCACTAAAAAGTTTCTCCTCCGGATTTATCATCCAATTATTGAAAGCTCCTCCCCAGTGTGTCTTAACGATACGAACATCAGGATAAATACGCTTTATGCCCTCAGGAACAAAGCCTGCAAACGAAGGACAAATAGGCTTCATGTCAAGAGAACGCATCCGGTCAAGTATCTTATGCTGAAGTTCAATCTGATCATTATACCAATCAGAATTCAGAGGTCCATCTAATTTCTCCATCAGTCCCATTCTTGAGAAAGGAAGATGTGCCGGACCGACAAAATAACTGTTTATCTCCTCATCACTTAAACCAAATTTCTTATAGACACGAGCCATTATAGCCTCATGAGCAACAAGAGTCAAAGGCATGTTAATTCCATGAAGAGCCATCCAGTCAATTTCCTGTTCCCAACGTTTCCAGTCCCAGAAAGGCATACTATACCCATATGTTACAACATTTAAATAGTAATGATTTTCAAAGGGAGAAATGACATGAACAGGAGAAACTGAAGGTAAAGATGATGGAACAGAGATATTATTTCCACTCCATGTATACATACCCATACCATTATTTTTCACATAATCATAAAAGCCACGGCATATAGAGATCTTATCAGATCCCACAATTTTCAGTTCTCCATTATCTACAGCATACTTGTAATAAGTTCTTCCATCTTTAGCATCTTTTATCTTATACGATAATGAAACATTAGGATTACCACTTACACGTCTAACTAAATTCAAAACAGGATTATTATCCATAGCGATTGCATAGCTGCAAGAAATTACAGACAATACAACCAGTAATTTATATCTTAGCATCTTCTATATAATTAATGGTTTTATTCAATTGTAAACTATTCTCCTTAAGCAATTGTAAAGCCTGATCTTCACTGATCGGATATAAAGCCGTCAATATTCTAACAGCTCTTTTTACAAGCTTATTATTCAGACACTCCATTTCCGTCATAAATGTTCCATGCACTCTGCCTAAACATATCATTAATGAAGTGGACATGAAATTCAATACCTTTTTTGTAGCTGTTCCAGCTTTCATCCGTGTACTGCCAGCAATAATTTCAGCTCCTGTATTTAAAGCGATATTACAATCACAATATGGCAAATCTGTAATGTCACGTTCCTGAATCATTATTGTATAGGCTCCAATAGACTTTGAATAAGCCAGGGCAGACAGTACATAATTTGCCGTTCCACTAACAGAAATCCCGACAACACAATCATTCTCTGATATATTGGCAATCAGCAAATCCGGAACAGAACTGGCGTCTTCCTCAAAATTTGTTTCAATATCTATCGAAGCATCCGCTATACCTCCTGATATGAATGTCAAAACACGCTCTCTTGGAAAACCAAATGTACAAGACAATTCTACCGTATCGACAGCAGCCAGTCTACCACTTGTCCCACAACCAACATAAATCAGCCTGCCTCCATTCTTTATTCTCGGCAACATAGCTTCAACGGCCATACTCAATTGTGGTATTGATTTATATAATTGCGATGCAGCCTCAATCTCTGCCTTATTCAACAAGTTCAGAATATCTTTAATATTCATTTTATCTAATCGCAACGAAGAATCATAAGCCTGCTCTGTTTTCAGTCCAACATACTTATTGTCAGGCATAAGTTCCTTAGATGCAGATTCTCCTATGGCCAAAAGCAAAGCTCCATATAATGATAACTTATTACCTTCTTTCATTATATCCACCACCACATTCGCCTTGCTTAGTTCATTTTTCAATTCATCAGCAAAACCATGTTCACTTGCAGCATCAGCTAAACCGCCTCCTATCAACACCATATAATAATGAAGCAGTTTCAATAATTCCCGATATATTTTGCAAATACACCTGTTTTATTTCCTTATAATTATCCTGCGTAAATACAGACTGCAAATTATGGTTTTCTGACTTTCCCTCCAACAGAGAAGCACTGGCCAGTTTATCATAACAACCATCAGGTACATATATACTACCCAATAAAGGCAAGTTAAAGTTCGGAGTCCATCTTCTGCCATTTCTAACAATTGTACATCCCAAGCCTGTGCCAATCGGAAGAATAGCATAAGTATGATTACCTGTGATATATTTCAAACGTGCTGCACCTATTGCAACAGCATCGGCATCATTTATCAATGAAACAATAGTAGCAGAAGTGCGTGACTTTAAATATTGAATCCATTTTTCTGACTTTAAAGCATTCAGATGAGGAGCGCACAATATCAGTTTAGTTCCATGGTAATTCACGACCCCAGCAGTGGACACTCCTATTCCACAAATTTGATTTAACGGTATTTCCAATTGTCCCAACAGTTCATCCAAAGCCTCTATAAAATTATCAACCGAAGCTTCTTCAGACAAGCGGCTTCTTACTCTGACTACCTTTTCTGAACCATTACATATTTCTTCCGCAGTAACAAGCATGGCTTTTACCCATGTTCCTCCAATATCAATACCTAAATAATATTTCATATGACTCTAATTTTTTCTTTTAATCAATTTTTATGTTATCTACAAAAATATATCGCCTCACCTTTTTCTAATGAAACCGTTATCACATTATCTTTACAGTCTATAGTCTTATTTGAACCTTTTACTTTCATTTTGTGCCACTCCCATTTATCTGTAAGCATGATCTTACAAACTCCTGATTGCTCTGCCTTAATTTCAGCCTCCTGAATTTTTCCATTACTCAGCTTTGCCGAAATTAAAAAGCCTCCCATAGCTCTTAAATACTCAAATGAAACATCTTTCCAAGTGTCGGGAATTGCCGGGAAAATAATTACAGTTCCTGTATGGCTCTGTAACAGCATTTCCTGTACCGCAGCCGCAAAGGCAAAATTCCCTTCCAACGTAAACGGACGATAAGTAAAGGTAGACTTTCCCGACCGGGACTGATCCCCATTGACATGAAAGGTATTCGGCAAACAGAAACATTCAGCAAATATCCGGAGTGCTTCTGCAGCTTCATTTCCGTCAAAAGCACGCGCACATATATTTGCAAACCAACTGTAGGAATATCCGCACCAATAGTCTGGTCCCATTTCTTTCAATTTGGCAATCGTTGCCTGTATCGTTTTTCTAGCATCATCACCTTGCGAATAATCTATTAAACCTAAAGGATGAATGGCCATTGCGTGTGAAAAATGACGGTGGGATTCATTATATGGAAATCCTTTGGCAAAAGTAAGTGCTCCTGAATCATCCTTATCAAAATCTGGAAGCTGAGTCTCCAAATACTCCCAGTGTTTTGCCTCATCAGACAGCTTTAATTCAAAAGCCAGTTCTGATGCCGCCTTAAAGACAAAGTGCACCAGTGCCAAATCATAATTCGTCATTGTCCTAAACCAAGCTTTAGGAGAGTTATCATAAATCTCTGGACTTGAACTCAGCGGCAACTGGCGAATACCATCCTTGTTTACTTCTGTAAATTGCTCCAAAAAGACAGCCACATCCTTAATAAACGGATAGGCCCTTTCTTTTAAGAAGAGACGGTCAGAAGAGTATTTCCAGTGTAAATAAAAATGCTGAGATAACCAGGCCCCCACTGTTGCAGACATAGAATACTGTGTCCATCCTCCCATCTGTTTACCATCCAACGTACAAACACCAGGAACATTCATTCCTTCACAACCAAAAAAATTCCGGGTATAAGCTTTAAAATTATCTCTCTGGCTCCACAATGTATTCAAATAACCAAGCCCTTCACTCAAATGATTACCGGTATAAGCCGGCCAATAACTCAACTGAGTATTAAGGTCATGATGATAATCCCCTTTCCAAGGCGGCAAATTTCCGTCATCTGCTGTCCAAACAGCTTGCAGAGAAATCGGATAAGAGTCTTCCCTTGATGCAGAACCAAACTTATACATTTCATTATCATATTGTTTTTGCAGCAATGTATCAGGAACAGATATAGAAGATGCAGCCCAATATTTATTCCAATAACCCAAATGCTCACGGTAATCATTATAGACTCCCCTCTCCATAGCAGCAGCCGTTTCTTCTCCTGCAATATCTTCAGAAAGCGAAGAAGTCACACTCCAGGTCCCGCTCAACACTGTTGTGCTACGTTTCCACCGGACGTTCACATCATAGTAAAAATCATTCCAGCCCTTTTGGTGATAAGTTATCTCATTATCTTTATAATCAACTTTTCCCTGTGTATATCCCAATCGGCCTAAACTTATGCCCCCTAATGAATTTCCATTCTCTGAATGGTCTGCCTTACCATAACCGGGAACAGACAAAACCGGATGTACGTCTGCCGGTAAATTCTCAAAGACAAACCAGCCTACCGGTTCTGTTGCATGTACAAATGTCTTCAGAACAACCCCGTTGCTCCAGCGAACTTCACAAAGTGCATTATTCAAATACAGATGGACACTTACCGGTTTACCCCAACCTGATTGAGAAAACTCAAGTGCCGCCCCAGGAAGTTTTGAAGGAGCGGCAACTTTATCATACAAACGGTCAAATTTTTCATGCACAGCCGAATAGTTATTACCATCCAGCTGCTCTTTTACCCAGTTAAAACTAAATTCGGGATGCGCATATTCCTCAATAGGACGCAAGTCCCATAAATCACTCCGGTCAAGCGAAAAGCGCAACAGCGAATCGCGCTGCCAGATAAGAGCACCTACAGTCGCATTCCCTAATGGTATTCCCTCATCCCAGCTTTTTGCCAGCTCTGTAAAATGCAAGTCACTGGCAGAAGGCTCTACCGACAACTTATCATGAGCCGTACATGCTCCCATAAATAAGCTTGCCGCCATTATCGAATATTTTTTTGATAAATTACCAATCATAATTCTTTGTTATTTTCTTATAACTACCACATTAATATTCTGCTCACCATTAATGGAGGTTGTCTTTGCCTCTACATGCTCACCACTTATAAACAGGCTGGATGTGGAATAGGTTTCTATGCTATAATATCCGTTTTTATCGGTTCGTACCGTACGTCCCTCACTTTCCACTATTACATTTTCCACCGGATTCGACTGCACATCACGAACATATCCAGTAACCGCTATCTTTTCTTTTTTGATATTACGGGTCTGTCCGTCTGCTTTGTTAAGAATTATTTTTTGTTCTGAATCCAGGGCAACACCAATTCTCTTTCGCAATGCAATCTTATCGGAAGCACCTCCTGCCTGCAATTCAAATTCACCGGGTTCTACCACATATTGCATATTCCGATTATACAGTCCCAACTGTTGTACTGGGATTTGTAAACGCACTCTTTGGGTTTCATTCCCCAATACAGTTACCTTCTCAAATGCTTTCAACTCATGAATAGGAGTCACCACACTCGATACTATATCACGTACATACACTTGCACAACTTCCTTTCCTGCAATAGTGCTTTTATTGCAGATATCCACATCTATTTGTATCGTATCATTGATACCATAATTCTCCTTGTCTGTCTGCATTCCTGTATATTCAAAAGAAGAATAACTCAAGCCATGTCCAAAAGCCCACAGTGGCTCCGGAGTATCAAATACATAATCGCGTCCAGGCTGGTTAGGCTTTCCTGGCTGATGATAAAATCCTCTGTCGGTGGGTAAGTAACTATAAAAGCAAGGCGTATTACCTGTGCTTTTCGGGAAAGAATAATTTAATTTCCCGGAAGGGTTGACTTTTCCAAACAGTACATCATACAAGGCATTGCCTCCCTGTTCTCCCGGATACCATTGAACAAGGATGGTAGAAATATTTTCTTTTACCCACGGCATGGCAAACGGCTTTCCGGAGAGCAAGACAACAATCACAGGCTTACCCGTTGCATGCACAGCCTTTATCAGCTCCTCCTGAGCCCCCGGCAATGTTAAATCCGACAGATCAAAGCCTTCGCCACAAGTAACATTGGTATAGTCTCTAGATAAAGAAGCACTGGCCGTTCCGACAACAACAATACTTAAGTCACAGTTTCTTGCAATATCTACAGCCTGTGGAATGTAGTCTGTAGTATCAGAATACAAATCACATCCTTTAGCATATGCTACACGGAGGTTTTTGCCAGCCTTTTTTCGGAAAGCTTCCAGCAAAGTTACACCATCTTTATTGCTACGACTCCAGGTATAGTCGCCAAACTGAACCTGATTTACATTAGGACCTATCAAAGCTACAGAGCGTAATTTGTTTATATCCAGAGGAAGAAGCATCTCATCATTCTGTAATAAGACAATAGATTCCTCGGCAAGTTTACGTGCCAGTTCTATTTGGTTACGTGTATGAATATGTTTCTTATACTCTTTTTCAGTACAAGGCTTATATTCAAAAAGGCCCATCTCGAATTTTGCAGTAAGAACCCTACGCACGGATTCGTCTATTTCAGACATATCCAGAACGCCGGATTCAACCAAGCCTTTCAGATTTCTATAACAGTCTATGCCAGCCTCTATATCAAGACCTGCATGAAACGCCTGGTAGGCAGCTTCTTCCTTATTACGTGCTGTTTTATGAAAATAATGCAGCATATCGATTGCCCCCCAATCTGAATAAACATACCCTTTAAATCCCCAGGTATCTCTTAAAAGCGTTTTCATCAGATAATCAGAAGCAGAATTGGGTATTCCATTCCATGAATTATAAGAAGACATCACAGCCCACGGCTTTACATTCTTCACGATATACTCGAAAGGCTTCATATAAACAGACAAAAGCTCACGCTGGCCACATTGAACAGATGCCAGATTCAACCCGCCGGCAGGAGTTCCATGAGCTCCAAAATGCTTCAGCATAGGTGAAATTCCATGCTCCATATATCCTCTGACTTGTGAAGCACCCATTATGCTCGCCAAAAAGGGATCTTCACCAAAACATTCCTCCACACGCCCCCAACGCAGATCCCGACATACATCTACAACAGGAGTCAGGCTTTGGGTAATTCCCTGTGTTTTCAGTTCTTCAGATATAGCGGAAGTCATCTGATAAACCAGTCCTGGATTAAAAGTACTGCCAAGCGCTATTGCCTGTGGATAAATTGTGGCTCCGTCATTCACAGAACCATGCAATGATTCTGTAAGGGTAAAAACCGGTATTCCCAATCTGGTACTATCCATCATATAAGTCTGAACCTCATTCATTATCCGGTATGCTTCATCACCTGTTAAGGTTATACCTTCAAAAAAACCTATGCCGTTCTTTTTACAGATGGCCTTCATCTTTGCATGGTCAATCTCTCCGTCATGAATGATCATATGGCTTCCCATTTGCATCAATTGGGCAACCTTTTCATCAATAGTCATTCTTGATATAAGATCCTCCACACGTTCTGCAGTACTTAAAGAAGAATCCTTATATTTCACATAACCCTGACCGGCAAATACTACCTGAAGTAGACATACACAGGAAATAATTAAAGAATATAATCGTTTCATAGCTAATTTAAGTTTTGTCTTACTCATAATAATAAGGAGTAGGTATATTGAAAATCAATATCCTAAACCTTATTATCATAAAAAATCAGTCATTATTCTTTATACAGTTGCTCTATCATTTCCAGCAATAGCTTTGTCTGTTCTATCAGATTGCAAGAATAAGAATGATATATGTCTGTATTACAACACCAGTTATTAGACCAGTCAAAGATTTCTTTTTCAAAAGACTTTTGCTCAAACCCTTCTTTGGAAATCTCATCAAAATATCTGTTCCAACGAGTTTTATAAAAATCTCCCACTAATCCACTCCATTCCTTTCGCGCATAACCTTGCCAATTAGGAGCAACCCAGGTTGTAATCTGTAAGCGGGCATTCTTTTCCAGATAGTCTCTGTCATTTTCAGAAACATATGCTCTTGCCTGATTCACCCAATCACTTAACCGATATTCTTGCTGTGTATGCAATAAAGCATCCAGACCTTCCATAAGTCTGTTAAACTCTTCACGATATTGAATGGCCTTGTCACTTTTACAATCGATAGCAGTCTGTACTTTCCAAATAGAGGTTCTGATATTATTTCCAACATAATTCTTCACAACATCAACCAAATCTCTTTGGAACAACACATTACGCTGAACTGATTCAGGAACGGAAAGCATCTTTAAAATCAGATTCTTCTCAAACTGATTTATTGAATCACGTTTTCCGACTGTTTTATTGGGAATATACTGATAAGGCAATACCTGATCATTTGAATTGCTTCTATAGTACAACTGATAAATATCATGCCAGATATCACTCACAATATCCATTTTACATCCGTAGCGTTGCTCTGAATATTTTTTTAACCACAATTTCAGATCAACAGGTGTCTGTCTCCATGCATTATCATAAAGCAGTTCAAAGCATACAGAATTATTATTGATTCCTTCAGAAGAGTTACCCATACCAACCAGGTTTTGCTTCAGGTCATGCAAAGCCTGAATAGGCTTTTGAGCAATTTTGGTCAAATCTCCATGAAGAGGTGTACGTTGTCCCCAGTTATCATTTAAAAGACTCCAGATAACAGGTCTGCAGGCAATAGAATTTGGATGAATACGAAAAACCTCCGATGCATCTGCATTAAGATCAATTATAATCATCTTATCATGAGGAATATCCTTTAAAAAAGCTTTCGTATTTTCAATATCTCTCCAATATTTCTGATAGAAGAAACACCATCCCTGAATTACCCATACAGCTTCAGGGTCTTTCTTACATAATGAATTACAAACACTCTTGGCTATATGTGTCAGATCTTTTCTCTCTATATTCGCAGGAGGATCTATTTCATTAAACAAATCTATCAGGTAATAATTCGTAACGTCTCCATAGAACTTCTTATAGGTATCAATATATACATTTGTGATATTCTGAAACATCGGGTCAAGCCCATGTAAAGCCATGGAAGAACGGCAGGCAGAATTCCAGCGCGTTGGTTCCCAGGTGTTCAAATTGGGATATTTACCTTTCAATGCCCGTGGAATAAATCCGGAAAAGCCTGGTATGACAGGTTTCATACCTAACTCTATTTCTCTCTCCAGAATCTTTTTCTGCATTGAAGCATCATTATCAATAAAACTTTGTGGAAGATTTTGTCCGGACTGTGATGTTCCAAGCATATTCAGAACTTCATCACTATTACCATAAATATCCCCCATTCTATACCATGGCAAAAAAGCCGGCCCCGTAAAGAAGTCATTTAAATCCGTATCAGACAATCCATAATGTTCCTTCCATACTTTTTGCCAGATTTTTTCCTGGCCAGTCATGGCTAACGGCATATTTATTCCATGAAGTGCCATCCAGTCTATTTCAAATTCCCAACGCTTCCAATCCCAAAAAGCTGTTGAATAGCCAAATGTTACAACATTAAAATGCTGTCTTAAAGGTACTGAGGCCTCAACCCGACGTAACTCCTGATCAGGCAAAACCTCTGGAATATTTAACTGTGATCCTTCCCAGACAATCAAGCATCCACATTTATCTTTTAAATACTCATACACCCCACGGCACATTGCTACCGCAGAGTTACCTTTCACGACAAGATGTCCGTCAGACGCCTTAATCTCAAAATATTCCTTTTCCGCTTTTTGCGGTTCATATATCAATGTAACACGGTCTTTTATCTCAGGTATACGTCTCTGTATTACACCCTTTACCGCTTCCACAGGGCCGGCAAAGGCTTGTAAGCTACACATAACAATAATGATAATACTGATTATTTTACGTGACATATCAAACTTGTTTTTATAAAAACAACACTCATCATTTAACACACACAACTATTCCGGCAGCATTTCCTCCGGAAGATTTCAGGGTCAGCTTCAGCAGACAGCCATTGTTGGCATTTACTTTTTCAGGCATTTCCAGTGTATAATGCAGTTTCCCCTGTTCGGATGAAACCCGATCCGAAGAAGAAGCTACAACCTGTCCATCTCCTTCCAAAACATACCCTGTACACTCTATCATACCGCTGCCTTTCAGACATTCGACTGAAATTCCCTTCAGTCCCTTCAGCATACGGGCCGGTATATTGAATACCAGTTCTCTGGATTCATCTGGTTTCAGACTCCAGGTTCCAACCATGCCTGGACGGTTCAGCAACAGGGATGAAGAGGAGACATCCTGAGACAAGGCAAACATTTCTCTGGCAAATGCTACAATATCCAGACCGGAATTCCATTTATACGTATCCCGGTTGTTCTCTACCCAGTTACGCTCCCAGGAAGCCAGGTCAACAGCCTCACCTTTCTCACGGCCCCGATAATATTCTTTCCATCTGCCCAGATAATACTGACCGATCAGACCACTCCACATTCTTGCGGAATAATCGTCCACGGGAGGTCCCCAGATCGTAACGATACGGCGGGCATTCATCTCATACTGTTTTCTCTGTGCTTCCGTTCTTGCTGCCTTCGAAGCAAAAGACACCCAACGGTCCAGACGAAGAGTAGGATGCTGGGATAAGATACGGTCCATCCCCAGCATGAAGGTTTCAAACCGGCTCTGGAGGAAATGTGCCTGAAGCGTATCTCCCAACAAATATTCCTGATCAATCTGTCTGGTCAGTATTTCTGCCTTACCACCAAGATAATGGGCCGTCATTTCACAAAGATCCGTGAGATAATAAGGACTGTCCTTCAGTTCTCCGGATGCTGACAGAAATGCTTCCAGTCCCCGGAAGTAGTCCTCATTCATATAGATGGATCCGTTCTTCACCGTTCCCGGACGGAACTGCCAGTTGAAACGGGGATGATCCGTAAACGTTCCATATACAGACTTCAGGAGATAATCCCAGGCTTTCATCAACTGAGCCGGAGCCTTGCCGTAACGGTTGATGCTGTACTGCTTCAACCAGTCACGTACATCCATACGGTGGTCACTCCAGCCCGCATCAGTCACCAGTTCATAAAGTACTTCATTATTCTCGATCCCTTCGGGAGCCAGTCCGTGGGCTACCAGATTTCCCCGGTTGGAGGAAGAAAGTGCTTCCAGATGACCGTTGGCATAGAAATCAAGAACACCCGTCATTCCCGTCTTTCCTCCCATATTGGGAATCACACTGTAGACCCACTGTTTGTTGTAGAATCCCTTGTAATATTCCCAGTTCACTTCCGAATGCCAGAAATGCCTGTTGTAATCAACGGCCAGGTCCAGAAGCAGCATCTTATCATCGGGAACCCGGGACACAAGGGCACCCAGAGTCTCGTAGTCCCAGATATGACGCTGGTAGCCGAACATCCAGCCCTGCATGACCCACACGGCATCCTTATTGGCACGCTTTATGGAACTATAAACCTTCTCACCATAAGAAGCCGCCATTTCATAGCGGGCAGGATTTCCCTTCTCCGGAAAAGGTATGTCCATCTCATTGAAACTGTCTACCAGGTAATAGTCACATTTACCGAACTCTTTCTCCCATTCCTTGATGAACGCCTCAGAAATCTTTGCGAACAAAGGCTCTGTGGGAGAAATCATCCAATTATGGAAGGCACCTCCCCAATGGGTTTCAACAATATGAAGATCCGGATAGATCCGCTTGAATGCTTCCGGTATGAAACCGGGGAAGCCCGGACAAATCGGCTTCATGCCCAAAGCACGCATCCGGTCGAGGATCTTATGCTGAAGAGCCAGCTGACCGGCATGCCAGTCCGGATTCAAAGGGCCGTCTATCCCGCTCACATTACCCATACGCATCCAGGGCAGGTGTGCCGGACCGACAAAATAACTGTTTATCTCCTCTTCCGTCAGTCCCATCTTTTGCCAGACACGGGCAAGAATGGCTTCATAGCCAACCAGGGCCAGCGGCATATTGATGCCATGAAGAGCCATCCAGTCGATTTCCTGTTCCCAGCGTGCCCAATCCCAATAAGGCATCGTGTAGCCATAAGTACAGACATTAAAATAATAATGATTCCGGAAAGGGGACTCTACCCTGACGGAAGAAGCAGCAGGCAATTCTTCCGGAAGACGGATATTATTGCCGCTCCAGGTATACATGCCCAGACGGTGAGTCTTGACATAATCATAGAATCCCCGGCAAAGAGATACATTGTCCGAGCCTTTCAAATGCAAAACTCCATCCTTTACGGAATATTCATAATACATGTTTTCGGCTCCTTTCCTCAATTCCAGCTTCACCGGAACAGAAGACTGCTTACTTACACGCTGGAGCACACGAAAAGCCTCATCAGTCTTTCGGGCTGTAGCCGTAAATATATTGATAAGACAAAACAAAACAAGCCATCTATTCATACATATCAGCATTAAAAAAGCAGCCGGGAAATTAAATATCCAGGCTGCTTTAGATCAAAATCCTATTTATTTGTTAAATTCAACAATTTCTATAGTCCAATCCTTTTTATTTCCATTTGCAGCCTGAACTACATAACGATTTAACTTACTCCAATCTGCAGGTACACCTAATTGAGAAGAATCTCCAACAGGGCTCATACGAGCTGCAGTAGAAATAGAAACCGCTACAACCAAGTTAGAGGTTGACAGATTGCCCAGTTCTCCTGCGGGAAATTCACTTGGGACTGAAACTTTTATCTTTACACTGCCAGATTCACTATCAATATCTGCATCAAAAGTCAAATCAACTTCTTTCACCAGATATTCACCGGAAGCTGGTGACTTTTCATCTGTCATATACCGATAACGCACTGCGCTGACAGAAGTAATTTCTGCATCTTCATACTCTGGCAGATCTTCAAGACCACCTTTTAAACATGACGAAAACAGTAAAGCCGAAAAAACTAAAGTCAAACAATATAATATCTTTTTCATAAATAAAAATTTAATTACCATCCTTCATTTTGTTTATCAATAATTCCCGCTGCTGTACGCGTGTCAATTTGTCCTTGCGGTATAGGGAACAAATAGCGTTTTGTTGTAAACTTACGGTTCCAGCTATTAAGCAATGTCAACTGACCAATGCAGGCAGATTTTCTATCACTTGATATTGAAATCTTATAAACAGGGGCATTCAGATCTTTAATGACATCTCCAGCATTACGTCCATAATTACTGTAAGAACCATATTTACCCCATCTCAAATAACTGAAATAGATATCAGCCTCTTCATAAGCCATTTCAACACGTCTTTCACGAATATAGTCTTTCCAGGCTTCTTCAAGTGTGGATGCCTGAGAAGCAGGAAGGCCTCCATGCTTAACACGTGTTGCATTCAATGCTGTAACGGCATTGGCTACATCCCCTTTCAGCAAATATGCTTCTGCAAGATTCATATACATTTCACCCAAACGAGCTATCACATAATGGAAATTAATCTTGTTAGAAACATAAACTCTCGGATCAACCAATACGGTATACTTACGCCAGTAATAACCAGTCGTTGTCGTATACCAGCCACCATCTTCCTTTGAACGTATACCCTGAGATGCACTACCTCCCATATTTGTCTCTATATATTCTTTCTGCCATTCCGTCTTGTCACGAACAATTGTAGCATCCATTCGTTTATCACGGTTAGAATACATCAGATCACTGATATCGCGTGTACATCCATCTTTAACTTTCAGATTATACGTAAACAGCGGATAATCTTCACGGCCTGTTATAAGGTCTACGGCTGTAGGTATATGTCTTTTTTCACCGTCAAATCGAGTAAAAGTTTCTATTGAACCCTCGCTCAATCCTGAAGTACTGAGAAAATCTACGTTGTCAAGTATCTGAGAAGATTCATACCACGACTTTGCTTCCCCTGTTTTTTCATCAATGACCAGATACTGATCAACAAGATCCTGAGTCGGCCAATATGATCCCCATCCGTCAAATGTTTTCTTTTCATCAAAAGTAGTAGTTCCATCGGCACTACCCTTTTGAAGTTCATCAATAGGAAGATTAGGCATAACATTTATCATCTCATTAAAACTTCCCACTGTAGCATCTTTATCCAGATAATAACGTCCCATAATTATTTCAGGATCCTCTGGAGACTCATCATTAAACATTCCTCCATAATTCTCAGTCAGAGTATATTTTCCTGAATTAATGACATCATTGGCAGAAGAAATAGCCAAATCCAAATACTGCTCGTTTTTTGTATAAGCATAAGCTTGCAAAGCAGCACGGCTTCTCAAGGCTAAAGCTACATATTTATTGGCACGTCCACTTTCAGAAGTTTCCGGCAATCCCTCAACAGCTTTATTCAAATCATCCAGAACCAGTTCATAACTCTTATCGACACTCTCAGTCAATGGAGTCTGAAAAGCTTCCGTATCATCCACAGAAAGAACTCGTGTAATAGGCACAAAGCGTCCCATCTTTCGGGTCATATCGAAATATAATACTCCTCTCAAGAAATGACCTTCAGCTATCAACTGCTTTTTCTGCTCTTCAGATAAATTGGAGCTTGCAACTTTCTCCAGAATCATATTACAGCTACGTTGCTCACCAAAACGTCCAAAACCATAATCTGAATACGCATCAATACCTGTTTCAGTAGCTACAGTATTTATAGAGTTACCAACCTGATCACAATATGCACCATTAGGAGTCAATACTTCCCAGGCAGCAGAATTTCCGGAAAAATTTGCTATGGTGTTATTATATGTCTGTATAACAAAAGCCTCAGCCGTTTCATAGCTTCCCCATACCAAATCTTCACTATAGCTTTCGAATGGCTTTGTATCCATTACATCACATGATGACAATACTCCAGAAAAAGCAATGCCCATGCAAAAAAGACCTGTATATATATTGTTTTTCATTATATTACGCTTTAAAATCCTAAATTCAAACTAACTGCAAAAATTCTCTCATTGGGATATCCGTAATGCTCAACAGATGCATTTTCCGGGTCAAGACCATATTTTGTCGCCTCAGATATAGTAAATAAGTTCTGACCGGAAATGGCCAATGATGCTTTCGACAACCAATTTACATCCTTCAACAACGAGTGTTTAAAGTCATATCCAAATGAAAAATCTTTCATACGAAGGTAAGCACCGTTTATCAGCCAGAAACTACTTGAAACATAATTATTGTTTCCATTAAGACCTGCGCTTGACATCAAACGGGGATATTTTGCATCCGTATTATCCGGTGTCCAGAAGTCGGTATGATAATCATAAATAACAGGTAATTCACCTGCTTGACCACCATTCATCTGAGCTGTACCGGTCAAATACATATCAAATCTGGTAGCTCCCTGGAACAAAGCTGATAGGAAGAATCCTTCGTACTGTAATTTAATATTAATACCATAGTTACCTCTCGGGAAACTGCTTTTTCCAGTACGTACCATATCTGAGTCGTCAATCTTACCATCACCATTGAAGTCCGAATATTTCAAGTCTCCAGCAGTCAGATCATAAGAGCCTAAACGCTTGACACTGTTATAAACATCCTGTGCATCTTTATAGAAACCTAAACATTCATATAAGTTTCCATAATATCCGGTTTGCTGAGTAGCACGTTTGTAGGGATTCATCAAATCACTTACTGATTCAGACGGATTGTTTGCCCACAACTGATCAAACTTAGTAAAGTTAGCAGAGATGTCATAAGAGAATTTACCAATATTATCTCTCCAGCCCAAAGTAAAGTCAAAACCGGCTCTTCTATGTTCACCATTTGTTGAAACTCTCGGCAAGGACATACCCAGCGGTGCTGTATAACCTACATCAATTTGATTAGGAGCATATAAGAATCCTTTTGTCTTGTAATAGAAATAGTCGATAGAACCATATAATCTATTTTTTAAAGAAGAGAAATCAATACCCATATCAAACTGATCTGTTGTAAACCATGATATATCAGAGGAAGGAATATCTCCTTCTGAAAAACCAGGTACATAAGCACCGTTTAAGACCCAGGCCTGATTGTTCAAGTTGTAAGAACTCATATATTCAAATCGTCCAATATGAAAAACATCAGTATCACTTCCCCAGTTATCCAGACCAACCTGTCCATAAGATGCACGCAACTTCAACTGGTTGAAAACATCTTTCTCAACCAAATCTTCCATGAAAGCTTCGTCAGCAATGCTCCATCCTACCGAACCAGAGTAAAAAACACCCCAGCGGCGGTTTTTCGGGAAATTATCAGAACCGTCATAACGGATACTTCCTTCAACAAAGTATTTATTATTGTAATTATACTTTATTTGTCCGATAAAGCCTGCACGCCCGTTTTCACCTTCACTACCACCGTTTTTCTGTGAACTTTCCGGACCCGGATTAATCTGATCTATCGGGAAATCATAGTTTTCACGTTGAACCCAGTATGTACTTGCAAAGCCATAAGTTGCTTCATAACCTCCTAACAACGAGATAGAATGTTTACCGAATGTCTTGTCATAGTTAGCAAAGAACTGAAGTGTATATGTATGTCCATAATTCGTTGAATTATAGAATAATGGTTTTGCACTATATATCGGCTCTTCTGAATCATAATTATATTTTGCAGAATCTTTTCTCCACTTTTTATTAGCTACCATTGCATATCTGTAGTTTCCTGCAGCACGCAATTTCAATCCGTCAACCCAGGGTACAGCCCATTCAAATTGCAAATTACCATTAATCAGTTTTCTGTCTTCATTATTATATCCTGCATCATCTGCAATTTCTGCAACAGGGTTATCATTTACATTATAGGGTAAGCCATACTTATTGACACCAGGGATCAGAGGTGATTTATTTTGAATATGACTGAAAACATAATAAGGACCATCGCTGGTGGAAGTATACGGATGCGTTGTTTTCTTGATATATCCATCCAGAGTCGTAGTTACTTTCAGGCCGATAGTCTTTATTAAAGAACTCTGACTGAGGCGGAAATTGGTACGCTGCATATTATAACTGTTGTTTTCATACAATGATCCCTGATTTATATGACCAAGACTCATATAATAGTTATTAATATCTGTACCGCCAGTCATTGTTACCTGATGTTTGGACTGCGGAGCAAATTCGCGCAAAACCAAGTCTCTCCAGTTCGTATTATTATTCTGAATAGGATCCGATCCGTCTTTCATCTTTTGAATGCGGTCTTCACTAAACGCATCAGGAAGCCCGTCATTGCGTTTGGCGATATTGGCATATTCAGCACGAGTCCATGAATCCAAAGGTTCAGCCCAGTTGGCCGGTTGCGCTATACTATAGTTGAATGAATAATCAATACGTGGTTTGCCTTCCTTACCCTTTTTGGTCGTAACCTGAATAATACCATCTGCTGCACGCGAACCATACACTGCAGTTGCCGACGCATCCTTCAAAACAGACAAAGCTTCAATATCATCAGGAGACAAGAGTACAAAGTCATCATAATTTCTGATAACACCATCAATAACGACCAGAGGAGTTCCTCCACCACGAATACTGATAGTAGGTGTCTTATCAATACCACCACCTGCACCCTGAACAATCAGACCGGCAGCTCTACCAGCCATACCCTGGGTAATATTGGAAACAGGCAAATCTCCTATTTCTTCAGTCTTAACAGAAGAAACAGATGCGACCATCGCTCTTTTGGTTGTAGAACCATATCCGACAACAACGACTTCATCAAGAATTTCAGAATCTTCCTTCAGAACTACCGCGATATCAGTTTTACCTTTAAATGAGACATTTTGAGTTTTATAACCAATATAGGAAATCTCCAGAATCGAAACATCTGAATTGACATCCAATGCAAACTTACCATCCAGATCCGTAATTGTTCCTACGGTTGTACCCTTGACTCTGATATTCGCTCCGATAATAGGCATTCCCTGCTCATCACTTACAATACCTGTAATTTTCTTTGTAACAGACTGCTGGGCAACATCTGCTTTATCAGAATGGATAACAACCTGCTTATCACCCTTTATTGTATAAGCTATACCAGCCTGACTACAAATTGTATTCAGTACCTCATCAATCGGCTGGTCTTTCACATTGATATTAACTTTCTTAGACAGTCCAGACAAATTATTGTCATAAAAGAAACGATATTCTGACTGCTTCTCAATCTGATGAATCACAGATTTAACAGAACTGCCGTTTACGTTTAGCGTTATTTGTGAGTAAGAATTAAGGCTTGCAGCAAGCATAATGCTCAATAAGCAAGACTTTGATAAATAATGCTTGAAATTACTTACATTTTTCATGCTTTTTGAATGTGTTTTCATTAGTTATACGTAATTTTACAAGCAAAATCAGTTTATATAAAAGAAAAGAAACCGCCAAGTAATCCAATCTTTTATTTATCTGATTTTACTAAATCTCTTTACTTACGATGAGGATGTGTCAGAACGGATACATCCTCATTCTTTTTAAGGTCCTTCCTGTGCTTTCATTTCTCAATAAGATTAATAATTTAAATCATTTTTGTTTATCTAGTATTATTGAATCATTTACTACCTCATAAACTACCGGAGAAGTCAGGCTAATAATCTCCAGCACATTTATAAGACTATTATTTTTAATGACTCCCGAAAAATTATATTCTTTAATTTCGTCAGAATCAAACTTTATTTCCATATTGTACATACGGCTCAGCTCCTTTGCTATTTCTTCCAGGGTTGCTCCATTAAAAGCAAATTCACCTTTTGTCCAGCTATTGGAGTATTTTGCATTTTCCACTTCAATCACACTCAGTCCATTACTGCTTTTGCCAAAACAGGCTTGTTGATTGGGCAACAGAATAGCCTCTTGTCCGGGAGTGGAAATTTTCACCTTTCCTTCCAGCAAAGTTGTAGTTATTTCATCTTCGTTCGGATAAGACTGTACATTAAAGGCAGTACCTAGCGCCTCAACATCCATAAGTCCGGTACTTACCAGAAAACGGTGTTCCTTATCCTTGGCAACCTCAAAATACGCTTCACCTGTCAATCTTATCTTACGTTCTTTTACACCGTAAGTATTATCATATTCCAGCTTTGAATCTGAATTCAGCCATACTTTTGTACCATCCGGCAATACCAGATTACTCCGCTGTCCTTTATCTGCATAAACTACAAAGTTTTTCACATCACTTTCGGAGGAATAAAAATAATAAGCAGAAAATACAGAAACGACCATTGTAACCAATATCGCAGCTGCATACTTCATTACATTCATCCATACAATCTTTCTACCTGCAGCCGATTGATTTTCTGTTTCATGCTGACAAATATTCTGTTTTATATTCATCAACATCTTATATTGCAATTCGGCAGAGACACCGGTATCCGGTGTTTCTTTCCATCGCTTTTCATAGAACGCAGAAATAGTACTGCGAGCATCACCATCATGCTGTATCCAATCAAGCAATGCCTTTTCTTCTTCAGGAGTTGTCAGCCCCTGCATATATTTTTCCAACAATTCAATATAGTCCATTTTATCCTCCTTCTGTATTGTATATCCTTTAAAGCTTCAAATCACTTACAAGCTATTAAAAGAAAATAAGTATTTAACGTTAATTAATAATTAAAAAGCATGCTCAACCAAGCATGCTTAATTACTTTGAATGATAAATAGTAAGATTAAAAGTCCTAATCCTTCATCTGAAAGAAGTTTCCGCTTCAAAAAACAAGTAGCTCTATACAATTGAGTTTCAACGGTTCTTTCTGAAATAGACAAACGCAAAGCTATTTCTTTGTTTGACAACCTCTCAAACCGGCTTAATTTAAAGATCTCCCGACGTGCAGGAGGCAATTCCTCTACAAGACTGCGACAAAGTTCTTCTGTAAAATGATAATCCAATGTCTGTATGGTACTCATATCGAGAACATCCTCCTCTTCCTGCAGTTGCCTGAGTGATTGTTCAGACAACAGTTTCTGCTCAGTTTCCTTATAGACCATGTTTCGGGCTATCGTGAAGAGATAGGCATTAAAATTCTGCTCCGGATTTATTTCGTGACGCTTTTCCCATATTTTCAAGAATACATTCTGAGTTATATCCTGAGCTATTTTAGGCGAGTACAACAACGAATTTGCAAAATTGTAGACATGGGCATTGTATTTCCAATATATAAATTCGAAAGCCTTTTCATCATCATTTGACAAGCGAAGCAATATATTTTTAGGTACCATATTATCCATGTTACAACACTTTAAGCAGCCATTTCATTTTTTATTTAGCTTTATCTATGAGTTCAATATAAATGCATCTTTCCTGCAAATAAAATCTCATAAGACTTCATAAAATCCGATTTTTGAAAAATAATCCTATTATAAGAGTTACATAGTAACAATAGTTCGTTAAAAATTAGCCTAGCCTAAGCGGCTCTGGCAGTAAATAAAAT
>OGIG01000867.1_pt1 | contig 22034 bp, 27 predicted proteins | sample 1571601 | NCBI WGS metagenome assembly OGIG01 (sample SAMEA2581953, study PRJEB24529) | metagenome | biome: Human gut stool | place: China | collected 2011 | reverse complement strand
TGTATAATACTTATTTACTTTATAAGTGTTATCTGTATTCTTTGTAAGTTCTAATCTTTCCTATAAAGCAAAAAACTAAGCCACACGATATTAAAACCGTATGGCTAAGCCTTTAAATTTATATAGAATTAATGAGAAAGCTGATTAGTCAATATAACCTTTTAATTTGAGTAATGACTTAATATGTGCAACGCAGCCGTCAATACCCATTTTCTCGCTATTAAGAGTCATATCGTAGTTAACCGGATTAGTCCAGTAATTTCCTTTAGTATAATATTCATAGTAGTCTGCTCTGAACTTATCGGTTTCAGCAATTGTTCTGTTAGCAGTGTCCTCATCGCATTTCATATTGTCCATTGTACGTTTAACACAGAACGCTCTTGGTGCTTCAATATAGACACTTACAACATCATCTCTGTCTTTCAGAACCCAGTCAGCACATTTACCAACGATAACACTTGATTCATCTGAGTCTGCAATTTCTTTAATGATTTTGGTCTGACATTCGAATAACTCGTCATCGGACACGAAATCTTTTCTTGCAAGATAATGTGAACTCTTTGTTCTGTTCATTCCTCCGAGTAATCCAAGAATACCGCCTTTCTGCTTAGTAAGTCTTTCGTTGGCGGCCTCGAACTGCTCCTCTGGGTATCCACTCATTTCAGAAGCAAGGCTTAAGATACGGTTCTCGTAACAATGTATTCCTAAATCTTTGGCAACTCTTGAAGCAATCTCTTTACCACCTGTACCAAATCCCCTTGCAAATGTGAGAACGAATTTCTTCTTAATAGTATTAGTAATCTTAGCTGCATCGACAACTTCACTCTTCTTATCATCCTGCTTTTCAGCAATAAATCTACTTAAGAATTCTCTTGTTCTGGCATTAGGATTATCAAGACTGAATAATTTAGATGGAGCATCATCCTGTGCAATTAAGCCTTTATCCATAAATATTGTTCTTGTAGAAACATCCCTTGCAAATGCCATCTCATGAGTAACGATAATCATTGTAAGACCTGATTTAGCAAGTTCTTTCATAACATTTAATACTTCACCGACCATCTCAGGGTCAAGAGCCGAGGTAGGTTCATCAAATAACAACACATCAGGATTCATACATAATGCTCTTGCAATAGCGACCCTCTGTTTCTGTCCACCTGAAAGCTGTGCAGGTTTGGCATTAATGTACTGGGCCATACCAACTGCTTTAAGATGCTTGATTGCTCTTTCAGATGCTTCATCTTTAGAAACATGTAATATTTTACGAGCACCTAACATACAGTTTTCTAATACTGTTTTATTATTGAAGAGGTTAAATGACTGGAATACCATTCCTACTTTTGAACGATATTCATTAATTTCTTTCTGTACTTCTCTTATTTCTTTACCACGATAATATATCTTACCACTTGACTGTGTCTCAAGTTTGTTAATACAACGAAGAAGTGTTGATTTACCTGAACCTGACGAACCGATTATACAGATAACTTCTCCTTCATTTACTTCAAAATCTATCTTTTTAAGGACTTCATGATCACCAAATGATTTTCCTAAATTTTCAATTTTAATTACTGCTTCACTCTTTGACATAATCGCCACCTCCTACTGCTTATCATCTGCGAATTCAACTGCAAGTGCATAATCTGATTTACCAGCCAGTTTCTTTTCCATTAATAAGAATAATCTGTTGCATACAAAACATATTACAAAATAAATTGCTGCAATTACTAAATATGACTCGTAATATTTATAATATGTACCACCTGCTGTCTTGGCAATAAGGAAGAGTTCTGATACACCGATTACGTTAAGAACTGATGTCATCTTTAAGTTAGTTAGAAATGTATTTGCCATTTCAGGAATAATATTCTTAAATGCCTGTGGAAGCACTATGTAAAACATTGTTTTCATCTGTGACATTCCCATTCCATATGCACCCTCACGCTGTCCGATATCTATTGATTTAATACCTGCTCTGACTGTTTCAGCCATATAAGCACCTGTATTTAATAATGTAACTAAGATACCAGCCTCGATAGGCTCCATCATTATTCCAAGTGATGTTTTAATACCGAAATATACAACCATCGCCTGAACAATCATTGGCGTATCTCTGAATATTTCAACATAAATAGTAAATACAATCTTTAAAATTCTCATTATAATCTTTTTAATTATGTTATCACCCTTGTTAATAGTTGCATCCTGGATTAATCCTGCGACAAAACCAAGTACAAAACCTATGATAGTACCTACAACTGCTATATATATTGTTGTCCACATACCATCTATGAATAAATTAGCATATTTCTTAGCAATGAACACTGTCCATTCTAATGAAGTTGTTGGATTATTAAAATTCATATGACACTCAACCTTTCCTCTACATTTTATCTATGGGACTGCCTTATCACAGCCCCATAAAGTATACATAACATTTATTTAGCTCTTAATCCTCGTCCCTTTATATCCCGATTATTTTGCTGCCGGCTGTAATGAAACTGCAAGGCTCATCATTTCGTCCATCTGTGCCCTGTTTTCTTCATTCCAGTTTAAGTCATCTAATGCTCCCTGGATTAAATCCTGTAACTCTTTATCGCCTGTTCTGACTGCTATACAAACATTTACCGAACTTCCTGATTCAATATCATCGATTTTAAGTATCTCTAAATCTGAATTAGTAAGTAATGCTGATTCAGATGTAGGTACATCAATAAGTGCTGCATCTGCTACGCCATTTGATACTGCCATAAATGCTTCTGAAGTTGTCTCATAGAATGCAGCCTGTTTAGCATCAGGTATCTGTGAAATCAAATCTATGTATGCTGTACCAAGCTGTGTTGTAACTGAAATATTCTTGCCGGCGAAATCTGAAAGTTTTGTACAATTTTCAAACTGACTGCCTTTCTTAACTGTAAGGCAAACATCTCTGAAATAATACTCGCTTGTGAAATCATAAGCTGCTTCTCTTTCTTCTGACCAGCTCATACCACCGATAATACAATCATAATCACCAGCATCCATTGAAAGACCAATTGAATCCCATTCAACTTTGTGAATCTCTAAGTCCCAGCCAAGTTTATCTGCAATTTTCTTAGCCATCATTACGTCATATCCATAACAGTAAAGATTAGTTCCGTAAATAGGTACTGCCTTATCTCCATTTGAAAGAGTATCTGTTTCCTGGGTCCAGTTAAATGGTGCATATGCACATTCCATACCGACTCTTAATACTTTCTTGTCCTGATAATTAATTTTCTTTGTGGAATTACTATCAGCTTTACTACAACCTGTAAATAATCCCATTGCCAATGTTAAACATAATGCTGTACTTACTAATTTTCTGAATAATTTTTTCTTCTTCATATAAATTCCTCCTTGTCTGATAACACTAAAGGCGTTTGAAGATTTCTCTTCAAACGCCTTTGTTTGCCTATAATATAAAGTATTTAATTTATATTTTATAAGAATATATTAAATCAACATATATTAATATATTTCTTATAAATTCATATGATATAAACAGAAAAGACAGCTAAGTTCTATGTGACTTCGCTGTCTATGCTCTTTAGTATAATTATTTTTTTTAATTTGTCAATCGGTTTTTTTATTATTTTTTGTGTTCTATGACAATTTACTTGAATTTATTTTGTAGATATCTACATTTTGTGCATTATTTACAATGCCTTATTATAGAGCCTTTCGATATCTTTAATAGTTGAACTTCTTGGATTAACAAGGATATTTCCACTCTTCATAGCATCTTCTGACATTGCACCTATCTTGTCAGCCGTTACGCCTGCTTCACTTAATGATGCCGGAATATTCAATTCCTTATTTAAGGCTTTAATCTCGTTAACTAACATATCCGGCTCAAATACTTTCTCCGGCACATGTGCTTTTGCAATATATCTGTATATTTTATAATATTTACCGGTATCAGCTAAGGCATTATATTCTACTATTGTTGGAAGCAGAATCGCATTAGCTACTCCATGTGGTACATTAAAGAATGCACTTACCGGATGGCTCATTGCGTGTACATTACCAAGTCTTGCCCAGGAAAATGCAATTCCTGCAAATAACGAGCCAACAAACATATTCTCTGCCGCTTCGATATCACAGCGGTTAGCAACGTATCTTCTTATATTTTTACCAATTAACTCTAATGCCTTTTCAGACATTGCCTCTGAAAATGGTGAAGCTGCAGTAGATATATATGCCTCTAATGCGTGGACCATTGCATCAATTCCACATGCCGCCGCTACTGACGGAGGTGCTGTCGTAAGCAGATTCGCATCAAGAATGGCATATGCTGGAATTAATTTATAACTGAATACTGTAAGTTTATAATTCCTGCTATGATCCGTTATAACCGAAAATGCTGTTACTTCTGAACCTGTTCCTGCTGTAGTCGGAACAGCTATTAACGGAATTATGTCTCCTGGAACTTTTCCGCCTCCCTCGTAATCCGTTATACTTCCGCCGTATTTTGCTACCACACCTACCGCTTTAGCAACGTCCATAGGTGAACCGCCACCTAAAGCGATTATAAAATCCGAATCACTTTCTTTAAATGATTCTGTAGCTTTCTCTACGGTTTCAACACTCGGATTACCCTCTGTATCAGTATATGCTGTGGCTTTAATGCCCTTTGCTTCTAATGCTTCTGTGCATTTACCTACAATTCCCATCTTATTAAGATGAGGTCCTGAAATGATAAATGCTTTTGTACCACCTAATTCTTTTGCTACTTCAGGTAACTTAGCAAGTCCACCCTTTTCTACTATAATATTCTGTGGCACTGAAAATGAGAAACTATTCATATGTATGTCCTTTCTACAAATTATATATTATGACCTGTCATAAGTTATTTTTAATTATGATTAGCTAAGAATTAACACAATGACTCAACTGCCTCTTTCATAATCTCAAATGCTTTATCACATTCCTCTTCTGATACAATAAGTGGTGGAATCATTCTGTTTACATGTGAACCGATAGCTGTAATTAACAAATGTCTGTCAAGGCAGGCATGTTTAACATCTGTACTATTAATTGTATCGTCAAATTCTACACCTACTAAAAGTCCCTGATGTCTTACTTCCTTAACGTGTGGAAGTGTCTCTAATTTAGCACTGAAGTAATCACCCATCTTCTTAGCATTTCCTGCAAGGTCTCTGTCTAGTAATTCATTAACTTCTGCAAGCGCTGCTGCACAGCTTACAGGGTGTCCGCCAAATGTTGTACCATGCGAACCAGGTGTAAATGCTTTAGCAACCTCTGCTGTTGCACAAATTGCACCGATTGGCATACCACCACCAAGACCTTTTGCCATAGATACGATATCAGGTTTGATACCATAATTCATATATGACATGACAGCACCGGTTCTGCACCATCCTGTCTGAACCTCATCTATTAAAAGGAGCATATCATTTTCATCACAGAATTTACGAAGTCCCTGCATAAATTCCATAGTTGCAGGATGAACTCCGCCCTCGCCCTGTACAGGCTCAACCATAATTGCGATTGTGTTCTCTGTACATGCATTTTTAAATGCCTCTAAGTCATTATATGGAGCATAAGAAAAACCATATGTCATAGGACCGAAACCTACCTGACAACCATTACCCGGCTGACCTGTTGCTGACATTGCACCGAATGTTCTTCCATGGAAGCCCATCTTAGCAGTTACGATATGGTATCTATTTGGTCCATATTTCTCAATACCATATTTACGTGCCATCTTAATCATTGCTTCGTTAGCTTCTGTACCTGAGTTCTGATAGAAGATTTTATCCATTCCAATTGTCTCACAAACCTTTTCAGCTAACAAAGCCTGAGGAATTGTATATGGGTAGTTAAATGTATGCATTATGTCATCTACCTGGTCTTTAACTGCTGCTACAACTTTTTCATTACAGCTGCCTGCGTTATTAACAGCAATTCCTGCATAAAAGTCAAGATATGGTGTTCCGTTTTCATCATAAATATACATATCTTTTGCTCTTTCAGCCAGAAAATCAAAACGTTCATACGTTTCAATCATATACTTATTTACCTTGTCTTTAATGTCCTGTACGCTTAAACCTGTATCTTTTAATTTCATAATTAATTCCTCCATTCTGATGAAATAAAAAAGCAAAGGCACCTACTAATGTAAGCGCCTTTGCTTTTGTCTTTTATTTTGTACAAATGTAAGATAACACTTTATTGTTTATTTGTCAACAACTATTTTAAAAATTTATTTTATTTTGATAAAGCAATTTGTTTTGTTTATATTTCTCGTATTTTTCAAATTATTTAATCAATATTTATCAGTATTATTAATTATTGTCATTCAGTCATGATAAATTATTTATCCATTGATTTGTTCACTATAATGTACATTTTAATAGAACATAATAATTATTATCTTTCACACTATTTATAATCCAGAAAAAAGCACATACAACTTGCTCTCTCTTTACCATCATTTCTATATATGTGTGTCTGGTCTGTTTCGAAACGGTATACCTGTTCTTTTGAAACTGTCTGACTCTGTCCATGACATTCAACTGTTATAACTCCATCAGTAACTGTAAGATATTCTCTGGTTTTTTCGCCATGTCCTCCGCTTATGTAGATAGCGCCCGGTTCAATATCAATTCTGTATATCTCTACATATCTGTTATCCTCATAAGGAAAACAAGTCCATACTTTATACTGTCCGACTTCTTCTTTAGTCGGTATCATTTCTTCAGGTGTAACAAGGCAGAAGTCCATTCTAGGTGTTTCTATTAATTGCTGAAACTCTATTCTAAGACCACTTGTTATCTTACCAAGCACTCCTAGTGATGGGTTCGCACTTCCCTTTTCTATCTGTGCAAGCATACTCTTACTGACACCGGTTTGTTCTGATACTTTATCTAAGCTCATTTTCTTTGACTGACGTATTCTTTTTAAATTAATGGCTACATTGTGTGACAAATAATCCATATATTTCTCCAATCTTATGATATATTGTAATTATTTTATCATAAAATCAATTAACTGGTATATATTTTTTATAAATCAACTATCTGTTATCTACTTTTTCAGGATACATATCATGATTTGACATTCTGTTCCAGGCAACTTCTTCCCAGCGTGTACCCTTTCTTCCGTAATTACAATATGGGTCAATGGATATCCCGCCTCTTGGTGTGAATTTTCCCCACACTTCTATATACTTTGGATTCATTAGTTTAATAAGATCTTTCATAATGACATTTACACAATCTTCATGAAAATCTCCATGATTTCTAAAACTGAATAAATATAATTTAAGTGACTTACTTTCTACCATTTTAATATCCGGAACATATGAAATAGTTATTGTCGCAAAATCTGGTTGTCCGGTAATCGGGCATAAACTAGTGAATTCAGGGCAATTAAATTTCACAAAATAATCATTATCCTGATGTTTATTTACAAATGTCTCTAACACTTCTGGAGCATAGTCCATCGGATATTTTGTTCCCTGATTTCCTAATAATGTTATACCCTCTGTTTCTTTTTCGTTTCTTCCTGACATGTAAATCTCTCCTATTCTATACTGTAATCGCCGGATCTTTAACGCCATTTGCTTCAAATGCTCTGGCTCTGTCTATGCATGTTCCACACAATCCGCATGGTCTGTCTCCACCCTCGTAGCAGCTCCATGTAAGCTCATATGGTACTTTTAAATCTAATCCGATTTTAACAACTTCTGCCTTATTCATATTTACAAATGGTGCTTCAATACGCACCTGCTTACCACTTCCAAGATATATCGCCTCATTCATCGCATTATTGAATGCATCACTACAGTCCGGATAAGCATTTCCTGCCGCATCATCACTATGCGCGCCATAATAAATAACTTTACATTCCTTTGATATAGCTATACTTGCTGCACTTGATAAAAATAAGCCATTTCTGAATGGAACATATGTAGATACAGGCGAACCATTTGTTTTCTCAAGCTGCTTTGAATATTCCTCTTTTGGAATTTCTTCATCTGAATGTTTTAAAAGTGAACAATCGCTATATTCAAATATTTTAGCAAGGTCAAGATATATGTGTTCAACACCATAATAATTTGCTATTTTATTTGCTGCTTCAATCTCTTTATCATGCTTCTGTCCATATGCCATCGAAAGTGCAATAACATTATTCTTTCCATATTTGTCAATTGCAAGCCCTAAACATGTGGTGCTGTCTACACCACCACTAAATAATACTAATGCTTTCATATTAACCTCATTTCCTATGAATATAATCTCATTAAGAGACTCATATTTTCTTTGAATTTACCTCTAAGCGTCGAAGAAAACGTTTTAGCATTTGTTTTCTTTATTCCTCTTGCACTCATACAGCTATGGCATCCTTCAATTAATATGGCAATATCTTCTGAGCCTGTAACAATTGTCATAATATCAGCTATATCTGTTCCTATTCTCTCTTGTAATTGAAGCCTTTTTCCGACCATATCAGCTATTCTTGCAATCTTGCTAAGTCCAATTACTTTACCATGTGGTATATATGCAACAGTAACTTTCATATCATACATAAGTGCCATATGATGCTCGCAATAACTGAATATATCTATATCTTTAACTACAATCATATCATCACTTTCTGACTCAAATTCTAAATCATCTTCAAATGTTTTATTAAACATTTCTGCAATTTCTGCATTTGTATAATTCATTCCTTCAAAAACTTCCTGATACATTTTAGCTACTCTCTCAGGTGTGTCCTTAAGTCCCTCTCTATCCGGATTTTCACCTAATGCTATTAATATTCCTCTTATATGTTCTTTAATTGCTTCTGAATCTATTGCCATTTTAAATATCCTTTCTTATATATCATATCCGACAAATCAATGTTCGAAGAATAAACATTTATGAATCACTTTTCACACTAAACTCCACGTTCCTGTGGATCCCATATGAATTTATGCATCTGTAATTGCATATTTACTTTATTCATTTTATGTTCCTTCATATATTCTACAATGTCAGGCAAATTGATTTTTCCAAACACCGGACTAATATACACATGACATTTATCTATAAGACCATATCTTTCAATAATTTCTCTTGCTCTCTCTAAATCTTCAATGCTTCCAGACACAAATTTAACAGTATCCTTATATGTCAGTATATCAAAATTTCTCAGACACATCTTATCTTCCATACCACTTACCGGCAATTTGTAATCCATAGTAAATGATAATCTGTTATCAATCTTAATAAATTCTTCTAAATTAATACTTCCGTTTGTTTCTATTTCCACAAACAAATCTGTGTCCTTTGATAAAATATTTAATAATTCCATTATTCCGGTCTGTAATAACGGTTCTCCACCTGTAAGTGTTACATTTGTAATACCTGTCTCTTTAATATATTTATATATTTCTAATGCTGTCATCTCTGTATATGATGCATCACTTTTATTTGCCCAGGCAGTATCACAATATTCACAACTGAGGTTGCATCCTTTAAATCTGATAAAAACAGCAAGCTGACCTGCCTTTGTGCTTTCTCCATTTATACTTATAAATGTTTCTACTACCTTATATTTAATTTCACTCATTATTACACCTCTGTATATGATGCACAATTATTTGGAGTTTCATATACCGTTAACTTTCTTACCTGATAACCAGATTCTTTCATCTGTTCATATAAATACTTCGCTAAATTTTCTGCTGTTGGTCTGAAATCAAATTCTATAATTCTGAATTGTTCATCTTTTAATGCCTTATATGTGGTTTTTTTCAGGCTTCCAGCTTCAATAATTAATGCATGGTCTAAATAATCTACTTTTTCTCTCAGGTCATCTTTAAGTTTAGAAAAGTCTACATACATTCCCCTTAATTGTTTATCTTTCTTTAACTCATCTGACATTACTTCAACTTCCACTCGCCATCTATGACCATGTATATTACTGCATTTTCCATCATATCCCAACAGAAAATGTGCTGAGTCAAAGCTGTGTTCTGTTTTTAATATATACATTCTTTCTCCATTTCTGAGCGAGTACCTTGAAGATACGATGTGAAATTCGCGTATGTGATTTCTCATCAGCCATAATGACTATTTGCTTTCGCTCTAAAACAAATAGCTGTGTTAATAAGAATAAAAAATGTCGCTTAAGACATTCTCCGCTTGCGGCGGGTTGCTATAGCAACATTTTCTGCTCCGCCGCAGTGCGATGCTTGCGGAGCGTTTTTTACTTACTAGGACAATTTCAACGAAATTTCCTGGTAAAAAAAAGACATAGTATAATAATACCATGTCTCTATAATCAAATTTAATCTTTAGTCCTGGTTTTAATTATAGACAGGATGGTACAAATGAACTGTCTGTTATGAAATTACTAAAATAGTATAACTCACATATCTGAATTGTGCAAGTAGATTAATCAGTAATATTAATAGAAATATTAATACTTGAAAATTTGATTTCATTCTGTCTTTATGAACAACTTAACCATCAATCGTTATTTTATATAGCTCTCTTATTAATTGTTATATAGAGTAGCACAATATCCATCTTGTTTCTTACTCTCATACATTGCAATATCCATCTCTCGATATAACTGGTCAAATGTAGTTTCTTTACCGGTAAGACATATAGAAGCACCAAGACTCACATATATTTTTCTGTCTCCCATTTCACTTATCTCAATCTCATCAATACTATCAAAAATACGTTCAAAGAAATCATTTGCGCTTGCCTCATCAACTATTTCAGGAATAAACATTGCAAATTCATCTCCACCAAGTCTCATAACTACATCGTTTTCTCCACATAATCTCTGCAATGCATCAGCTATGGCAATTATGACAGCATCACCTACATTATGTCCAAATGTATCATTAATTGATTTGAATTTATCGCAATCAATCAATACCAACATTCCGCCAACTCTTTTTCTTAATAGTTCAGAAATCTTTTTTTCACCACTTCCTCTATTAGAAATTCCTGTCATTAAGTCAGTTTCGGATAAATAAATTAATCTATTTTCTCTTCTCTTTTCTTCATCAATAACTTCTACACAATATAGAACATGCCACAAATTACCATTTTCGTCATTATCAACTTTAATGAACCTCTCTCTGCACCATCCATGAACTGTACCTAAAAACTCATCTGCTATCGTGTTGACATTTTTCATTCTGTCCTCTAATGTTCTGATATTCGTGAAATCCATGACATTGTCATAATATTTCTCTGTGCATAATTTAATCATAACATTTCTTATCTGTCTTGGAAAATTATCTTTTTCAATATTATCACAGTTTCTAATTATACCATCTGTATTTTTTATAATCTGAAAAGCCTCAGTTTTCAAATCTATAAGATGCATTGATAAATATATTGCAGCCAGTGAGGAGTAACTGTTAATCTTTGCTTCATAATTAGATTTACGAAACGAATTTCTTATCTTCATAAGAGAAATAAGTATCATTCCTATCATATCTAGAAATACGGTAAGTGTCTCATAATCTGTCTCAGCGGGATTATCAACCCCCAAAAATCCACTAATCTCACCTTTATAATATAATGGTGTAACAACTAAGTTATGTATATTCTGTTTTGTGAGAATATTATATGATAATCTGTGTGTCTCTTTAATCTCTTCAAGATTTGAAATAATTACACTTTTACCATCCTTAAAAGTATCATACCACCAGTCAATAATCTCCATATCTACATTTTGCAGCTCATCAATCTGGGGATCAATCCCTTCAGCACACCATTCATATGTATTTTTTGTTATATGATTCTTCATATCATCTTCGAAAATATATATTCTATCTGAATTAGTATGTTTCCCAAAAAATCGGATAAATTCATTTATTTCATCATCTGGAATATCATTATCTAATGCTGAACGAAGTGCTTCATTAATAATAAGCTCATACTTCATTATTGCTTTCATCTGTATTAACTCTCCTTATTTGTATCCTGAATTTTGGTAGATTTTAATTTTAAATATTATTTATTATAACACATATTTTTTTATATTTCGACATTTTTTTACCTATTCAATTAAATGTTTCTATTATGTAAAATTCAAATGTATCTATCAAATAAGATTCAAATATATCAATTTAGTACAATATGAATGCATTTATTTAGTACTATTTAAAAAGCTAAGTTCTAATGACAAAAATCATTAAAACTTAGCCACTTTATGATTTAATTAAAAGTTTCTTTTATATAAATTCTTGCCTCATATGGTCTAAGTACAGATGTATCTTCTATTTCAGAATAATTTGCCATTAAGATCTGCATATCTTTGACTTTATCCTCTAAAGGCATTTCTATTGTTTTATCAAAGAAATTACATATAACAACTATTTTCTGTTTGTCATTTTTTCTCTGATATGCGAAAATATTTTCATCATTTTCTAATAATAAATCAAAATCACCATCAACTAATACAGAATACTCTTTTCTTAACTGTATAAGTTTTTTGTAACAACTAAAAATAGAATCAGGATCATTTATCTGTGCCTTAGCATTAATCTCTTTATAATTGTCATTTACTCTTATCCAAGGTGTTCCATCTGTGAAGCCTGCATTCTCCGTATCATCCCACTGCATAGGAGTACGCGCATTATCTCTTCCTTTTGCATAAATTGAACGCATAATATCATCTTTGGAATATCCTGCTTCTATACGCTCTCTATACATATTATGGATTTCTACATCTCTATAATCGTCAATATCATATTTGACATTAGTCATTCCAATTTCCTCACCCTGATAAATGTAAGGAGTTCCCTGCATTCCATGAAGTAAGATGGCTAACATTTTGGCAGATTCTACTCGAAACTCTCCATCATTTCCCCATCTTGAAACTATACGTGGCAAATCATGATTATTCCAGAACAGGCTATTCCAGCCACAGCCATGAAGTTCTTTCTGCCAATGGTTCATTACCTGCTTTAACCTCACAAATGGTAAAGGTGCAAGGTCCCATTTTTCTTTTCCTTCCTGCTGGTCAAGTCCGATGTGTTCAAACTGGAATACCATTGAAAATTCACTTCCATCAGGATTACTGTAAAGTTTAGCACGCTCCACATCAGCGCCCCACGCTTCACCAACTGTAATTAAATCTCTTTTCTGGAATGTCTCTTTACTTAATTCGCGAAAATATTCCTGTAATCTAGGACCATTTATAGTAATCTTCTTATCCGGCTCTTTTGCTATCTGATCAATAACATCAAGTCTGAAACCGCCGACACCTTTATCCATCCACCAAAGAATCATATCGTAAATTTCTCTTCTTACCTTAGGATTGTCCCAATTCAAATCAGGCTGTTCCGGTAAAAACTGATGAAAATAATATTGTTTAATCTCCGGTACCCATTCCCATGCACTTCCACCAAACACACCTTTCATATCGTTAGGTTCTATGCCTTCTATTCCATCTCTCCATACATAATAATCATGATATGGATTATCTTTGCTCTTCTTAGCTTCTTCGAACCACCTATGTTTATTTGACGTATGATTTAACACAAGATCCATCATTATGCGGATATTGTATTTCTTAGCCTCTGCTATCAGTTCTTCCATATCATCAACATTTCCAAACATCGGATCAATATCCTGATAATCAGAAATATCATATCCATTGTCGGCCTGAGGCGATTTACATACAGGCGATAACCATATTGCACCTATTCCGAGTTCTCCAAGATATGGTATCTTACTGATAATTCCCTTTAAATCACCGATTCCATCTCCATTACTGTCTTTAAAACTTTTGGGATAAATCTGATATACAACCGCATTTTTCCACCATTTTTCATTATTCTTTTCATGATTAATTGTATTATTCATAATCAAAGCCTCTCATTTCTCTATAATATAATTTTCTGAATATTTGTACTTAAAACGTATTTATTCTCTATCATTTTAAGTATATCTAATGATATTATAACGGTTCAGCTTCAGTTAGTCTTGCATTATTTATTTATTTTATGACACAATCTTGCTGAAATAGAAATTTTATTTTGCTTCTTATCTAAAATGATAACATTCAGAAGGCATTGACAATCTCAGTTTTACAAATGAACTGCCTGAATTTATTGCCATCAGGTATAGATGACTTTCAGATTTGTTTCATACATACAGATATAATTACATTTTTAATTTCTTTAACTCCAATACAATCTATTTCTAATGTGTTAACTGATTTTAAGTCTTCATATATACCTTTACCTGTCATCTTTAGGTAACACTCTTTCATTGTCCATAAACGTATAAATTCTTTTGCTCTGTCTTTACTATTCTCTAACAATTTTAATTCATCTTTGCAGCATACTCTATTTGCCACTTTCCATGTATATCACTAATCTCGTTACAGACATATTGCACAGCCTCAGTTTCTTCCCTGAAGCGTAACTGCAGTCCCTTCTGACTTGTAATAACCTCTTTTAATGCCTTTTTTAATAAATTAATATCACGTTTTTCATTATAAAATATTGCTCCGCACTGATTTCCAATAGATGTACGCTCATAATACTTCAAAAGATTCCATATGTTCTTCTGTGGTGTTGTCAAATTATAATATTTCATTTTTTCCTCCGTACCATATTCATTCACTCTTCAAAGGCAGAATATTTATATATTCTTTTTATAAATATTACTTTTGCAATATATACATTGCAATTATATCTTTAAAACAAATTAAAATCAATATAAATGCAATATATTTATTGCAAATTATTTAATCGGAGTTTCATATATGGTACAAAAAACACAAAAAATAAAACAAGACATTTCTCTAGGCTCTAATATTCGTTTACTGCGGAAACAATCTCACCTGACACAGGAACAGGTTGTTACGCATTTACAATTACAGGGTATTGAAATTTCCAGAAGCAGCTACTCACAAATAGAATGTGGAACATATAATATTCGTGTTTCAGAATTAATCGCCTTAGCTGAATTATTTAATGTAGATTACAATACCTTCTTTATAAATTTGCAAAATAAAAACACCCGGTAACAGGACTGGTACAATCCATTCCTATTATCTGGTGTTTTACATTGCCAAGTAAATAAAGACAATACTATTTAAATATAATGCATTATTTTTAGAAAGAAGGTACATCTTCTAATGTTGCTTCAAACCATGCTTTCTTCGCATCCAATGCATTCTCAATTGTTTCACCATTTCTACGTATAACTTGTTAATTAGGTATAGGTGGCATTTCATTAAATAAATTTTTTAGTTCATTAATAGCACCAGCCTTCTCCCATTCAGTCATTCCTTTTGTCCAAACAAGACTATCTTTTGTTATCTGTTTTGAATTAACCATCTGTTCAATTACATTTATTGAATATGGACCTTCGGCTTTTCCATTTATAACAACATTATATGAATTTACTTTTGGAAGTGGCGGAGGTGTTAATCCATCATTTTTCTTTTCATTTCCGTGAATAAGTCCACCTATATCGCGAAATAATTTTCCTCCAATTGCTCCAATTTTACCCGCACGTTCATCTTCAATAACACTTGAATATTCTGCTTCGGTTTGCTTATGTCGGGTAAATTGTCCCTCTTTAATATCAACAAATTTTTGTGCAACCTTGCCAAACATATCTATTGTTTGGTTTCCTTTTATCTCTCTTCTTTCTGCAATATTTTTTGCTTTATTTCTATTTTTCATTGTTTCAGATGTTAGCTTCTTTGTAACATCCTGAAATTCTTTATATTCTTCACTTTCCTTATCGATTTCAATCGCTGCGATATTAATATCTTTAAGTTTTATACCATAATCCTCAAATAATTTATCTGTCAAAAGTCTTATAGCTTCTGATTTGATTTCTGATATTTTCTTTTCAATATGAATTACGGGAATTCCATAATCATCCGGAACATTTGCTACAATATTCTTCATATTTTCTATTACAGAATCTTTGACCTGAGCTTGTAATTCAGAAATAGTAAAATTGTCCAGCCTGTGTTTTTTTATAAATTCCTTATAATCACTAATATTAAAATCAACTGAACCTCTAACAGCTATCGGAACACCGAACTCCTTAAGTTCCGAATCATAAACCTCAAAATATGGAACAGCAAATTTTAACTGAATTGTATCGGCTAAATTTATAAAATATACTTCTGCCTGGAACGGAGATGCACCTTTATATGCAACTCCTATAATCGATGAAATTATTGGAAGATTCCTAGTATCTACAATCGTATCAGCCGGTCCTTCAATATAATCCTGTACTGTTACATTTTTACCGGAATGTATAAAAATCGCGACTGAGCCTTCTTTGACTCTCAATGAAGATCCCCATCGAATTGTATTTTCTCTATTTGATTCTCCTAACATTGCATCCTTTGGACGCCACTTCCATACCAGATAATTCTGTTCATCACAACGAATAACATCTAACATACCACTATTATTTTTGTTTCCTAAAAAAGACATTATATGTATCCTCCTACTTTATCTTTACAACGGTTTCACAATAACTACACACAACTTCTTCTCCCTTATTTCCATTCAATTCCGCACCACATCTCGGACATTTACATGTTTTCTTTACATTATCTATTTTAACAAATAAATTACCTACTTTGTTATTAACTGAACCAAATATTGATTTCCTTTCAATAGATGATTTTTTATCCTTTTTTATGTATTCCAACCTTTCTTTATGCGTCTTTATAATAGCATCTAACCATTTATTTGCAGCAAACAATTTATCAAAATAAAAAACTTTTTCACAATTAATAAAGTATAATTCTAATTGTTTTCTTCCACTATAGCTCTTATTTATCAATACATTTGCCTTGCCTTTAAATGTTTTAAGTTCATCTAACGGATACTTAATAAAATTCACATTCTTTCCAAAAAAACTTTTATTAACCTGAATTAAATTTTTATTTGTAAGAATTAAATCAATTTTTCCTCCAAATTCTGTATAAACATCTTCAGTATGCAACACTACTGATTCATCTATATCTAAATCATATACCGCCATAAATATCACCTTTTTATCTTTCTACATAATTTCTCAAAAACATACTCTTTATGAAGTTATACATATTTTAAAAATTTCATATATATCTTATTTCTTACTTAAATATTTTTAAAATCACCTCTTACTTCTTATAATATTATACATTATGTGTTGAGAATTTCAACTTAAACATAGTATTTATTTCAATAAATACTTTTTTAATATTAAATCTATATTCATATTTTCTCATTTAATAAAACTTATCTACTTTATTTTCCATTCAAATATTCCTTAACTTTGATAAAATCTGTAAGAATTATTTCAGCTAATTTTTCCATTTCTTCGTTAGCCTGCAATAAATCAGGCACCATAAGCGGACGCAATCCGCCTGTATGTGCTGCCCTTATTCCATTATACGAATCTTCGATAGCATAAGTACATGTCGGTAATTCATCAATTGCCTCGCAGGCTTTAAGAAATATATCAGGTGCGGGCTTACTCCGTTCAACCATGTCACCGCAAATTACTGCATCAAAATATTTCAATATGTCTGCATCTTTTAGTTGATTCATAACAGTCTGTCTGCGTGTTGATGATGCAAGAGCAATTTTCTTTCCCTCATTTTTCAAAAATTCAAGTAATTCAACTACACCTTTTTTCATAGGAAGTCTTCCACCATCATACTTCTCATGATACATTATTGATGTCTCTTTTGCATATTCATCATATGGAAATGAATTTCCATATTCGGATAACATTATCTCTCTGGTTCTTGCAATTGTAGTTCCAATGCATGCCATATATGGCTTCATAATATTTTTAATTCCGTATTTGTCAGCAAGCTTAAGCCAGCAATTCATTACTGCTGTTTCTGAATCAAATATTACTCCATCCATATCAAATACTACAGCATGATATTTAGAAATTGATATTGATTTCGTTGAATCTTTTGTTATTTCATTAACTATATCTTTTATCGTTTCTTTATCTACATCTTTAATTATGACTTTGTCTGTTTCTTTTATCGTTTCTTTATCTATATCTTTTGTTGTTTCTTTATCTGTCTCTTTATCTTTATTCATGTTTTTTATCATATCTCTTTTCCATGTGTATTTTCCTATTGTTATCTTCGATTTCAAATTCATCGGAAGATATTCTGACAAATGCTGTTCCTACAGGATTATCAATATATTTCAATATGTCTGAATCCAGTTGATACACTTCTCCAATAGACATCAACATTATATTATTATAATCTTCTACGTATTCATCATCTTCATTTCCTGCCATAAAACACCAGCCACTGTCATTTTCATCAAGTGCCTCTTCACGTGTCATGTATCTGACTTTTCTTCAAGATTTTCTTTTGCAACATCAGACAGGTACTTTGACAGATTTTCGTTAATCATTCTTCTTATTGCATTTAATATTTCATTCATAATCTTCACTCCAACAAAAAATTGACTTTTATGCCCTCAACCATAATGTTTTAGGGTATAAAAGTCAATTATTTTATCATTTACCTTTACTAAATGAAGAATTCTGAAATAGATTTTTGATATATAAAGACATTTTCTTGGTGTGTATGACGTGAAAATGGAAGCAAAAATTGAATATATAACCAAATTTTTTCAATTTATGCAGATTCCAAGAGTACATTTTATTTGCCGAAATGGGTGTTTTGTTTGCAAATTTTATTTATTCGTCTTCATCATCCAAAAGTGACATGTTACGAAACTCTTCTTCCTCAAGTCTATACTCATTATCGTCCCAATTGTAAACAAATTCGCCTCGATCAATGCTAAAGCCATCTTGGTCTATATACTCATAGTCTCCAGAATCAAAATTACAGCACCATTTACTCATTTTTATTCTTCCTTTCTAAATTGTTTATCACTTTATACATATCTTTTATCAAGTTCTTCATTTAGTTCTGCTTCTGATAAAGCGGACATATCTACAGGACGAGAAGATGGAATTTTCACCTCAAACGGAAGTCCTCTCTGAAGAATAATCTGTTTATAAAACATTTTGATAGCATCTGGTGCTTCTGTCTACGATGATAGAGGCATTCTCTTCTTGTAAAATGCAAAAAATTTCGAATTTTAATAGTTTCTGCATTTCAGTGCACAAACTTGATTTTCTGCAAGTTTATGCTATGCTCTTTCACAAGGAGGAATGCCAAATGATAGATACTCACGAACTCAAAAAAAGAGATTTATACTTGAATAAGATTATAGCATTTCAAGATACCTCGCCTTGAATATTCCAGATTAAATTCCCATAAGAATCACGCTCCCTTCTTAATAATAGGCATAAGAAAAGCATCTGCCATTTTTTGACAGGTGTTTAACCTTATTCATATATACTTTCCCTTTTTATCTTATTGTTTTTAAGGGAATGACTAAATGTTTGTAGGAATCACTTCAATCTATAATAGCAAATGTTCTTCCCAGATCCTTCTCTTTTCAATTCACCGGAGGATACTAACTTTCGTAGTGCCCCCTCGATAGAACTGATACTGAGGTAAGGACAAAGTTCACGGATATCCTGCTTGGTGAATCGACCAATCTTATTCAGAGTAGCACGTCTTACCGTTTCAAGAGCAGGGAGTTTTGTTTCTACCAATGCAAATCGGTCTTCAAAGTCTTTATAGGCTGCAAGAACAGTTCCAAGTAAATATTTGATAAAAGGAACCGCATCTTCCGTACCTTCGTGCCAACCAATCTGTGCCTGACCAAGTGCATCATAATATAAATCCTTGTTTTTTGCGATTTTTGCTTCCAAAGAGATATATTTTCCTACATAAAATCCGTTTCTGTATAACAGAAGCGTTGTCAGCAATCGGCTCATTCTTCCGTTACCATCATTGAAAGGGTGTATACAGAGAAAATCGTGAATAAACACTGGAATTACGATTAGTGGCTCAACTTCCATATTTCCGATTACCCGATTATATTCTTCGCAAATTTTATCCAGTGCCTCCAGCGTTTCGTATGGAGCAAGCGGAGTAAATAGCGTTTCCACGTGACCATCTGGATATGTGGCACTGATATAATTCTGCACGCTTTTCGTTCTTCCTGCCATCGGATTATTCATATGGCTATAAAGAATCTTATGAAGTTGCAAAATATAGTTCTGTGAAATAGGAATCGCATCAAAACTTTCGTGAATAATATTTAATACATCACGGTAACCCGCAATTTCCTGTTCATCGCGATTTTTAGGTGTTGTTTTTTCTTCCACCAACTGCTTGATACGAGTGCTTGTTGTTACAATACCTTCAATCGCATTAGATGCTTCTGTACTTTGTATCTTTGCAATCTCGACCAGTTTCTCCAATTCCTCCGGACGTTGTTTCAGATACATTTCCTGCTTTCCAGCTTCTTTGTATATTGCCGCAATCAGACCAAGGATGTCTGAATCCCACTTTTGTTTTTTGATTTCAGAATAATTAAAAGGTCTCATTGTTCCACCTCCGTTACCTTCCCTTAAATTCTACCATAAAATAAGGGAAAGTCAATGTGTTAAGGGAATATTTCCTTAATAGTATATTGCATTTAAGGGAATGTATTCTAAAATCATATAAACAAAATGCCACTGTCATCGTAAACCGAATCACTATTGGAATTGCCACAGCGGATTGCACGGTCAAGTGCCATAATCGTTATAACAGCACCGTCAATCTTCTCTGTGGATTTGGCTTTATCTGCTTTGATATTTCCGGCGCAACTTCTTCTACCTTGATTGTAGTCCTTAAGTCAGAATATCAAAATGGGCTTACAATATCTCTACCAGCAAGGCAAGGTGCAAATCACCCACAATCGTTTTCTTGGGTATGCAAAAGATGCAGATGGAAATTTGGTCATTGATTCAGAACAAGCTGAAGCTGTAAAACGTATTTATCGAGAATATTTAGAGATTCTCAGTATGGCTTGGCTTTCGGAATTTCCATGACTCCGGCAGAGCCAATTTCTCCAATTCTGCTAAATGTCCGTACCAATCCGGTACATATGCAAATTCAAATAAATCCGGTGCTATCATATGTTTCCTCTTTTCCTGTGCTTTTCTGTACTCATATCTGTTTTCTGTCTTTGCTTCCATCTCTTTCATTATGAGCCTCCTTTTTGTTTTCTCTTGAAATATAAAATAGGTGTATCGCAATTCTATCGTTCTGTGAATTGCGATACACCTATCAATGCGTTTTTATCCATGGGCAAATTTCAGTAACTTCAACAAACATCGCATTCTACGTTGCTTTCCTGTGTCCATGTGATTTCTCCTTTTATGGTGTAATTTATTTCATCTCGTACCTGTACTTTGATGTAATTCATAATATTCAACCTGTAGTGTAAACTATCTCTGAGGTGAATTGTAATGCATGACTATGTAAAAAATCTTGCGAAGGTAGTTCGTGATGCCAGAGAAGAAGCCCATCTATCTCAAGCAGCATTAGCTGAACAAATAGGTTGTGATGAACGTACAATACTGAATATTGAAAATGACCGTGGGAATCCCAAGTTCAAAGTATTGTGCCAGATCATCGCTTATTTACACATTCCTGCAGACCGGATTTTCCACCCTGCCACTGCCACGGACGGGTTGAAAAACAAAAACTGTTATTTATGCTACAGGAATGTGATGAGCAAGAGGCAGCCGAGATTCTTCCAGCAATTGAATACCTCTTAGCACTCATACATAAAAGAGGTAATTCAAACAATTAAAGGAACCAGCTAATCCGTTGTGATTCTGGTTCTTTTCTTTTTGTTGCCTTTTCCAAATCTTACTCTTGTAATATTTCAATTATTACACAAGTAAGATTTCAAGTCAATATCTTTTTTCTGAAATTGACAACCACATAAATAACGTCTATAATATATTTATTACAGCCGTAAGATTTAAGGAGGGATTTGAAATGAGTGATTTACCACAGATTTCTGAAGCTGAATTTGAAGTTATGAAAATCGTATGGAAACATGCGCCGATCAGTACCAATGAAATAACAGATAAATTATTACAGAC
>OGIG01000863.1_pt1 | contig 22141 bp, 24 predicted proteins | sample 1571601 | NCBI WGS metagenome assembly OGIG01 (sample SAMEA2581953, study PRJEB24529) | metagenome | biome: Human gut stool | place: China | collected 2011 | reverse complement strand
GGAAATGACCGGGAACAAATGTTTCAGATCCGGTATTTGCAGGCTGGCCTACAAACGGATTGAATAACCTGCAATTATCTTCTTATCCTGACTGACTTGGTTTAGACAGGCATCTTATATTTCTCCCAATATTTTCTTGCCTTGTCCGGTCCTATCCAGTTCCGTTGGTCATCGATTCCCCTGTCCGAGAGTTGTTTCCTGACCAGCTTCTGGATATCAATCTCCCCTTTGGCTATCTTGATCAGCAGTTCGGAAGCAATCGTATTCAGCATTAAGTCCGGATTCAGTTCATCCGGTATCTCTTCCATTTCTTTTTTCATAAGTCGCTTCTTTATTTTTTAGGTTTATTATCCTTGAAAGTCATCTCAATCCTGTAATTGTCATCCAGCTCGAGTGATGCCTCATACTTCTTTCCTTTCTTGCTGGTAAACTTCAGATATCCGGTACGTTTCCCCGATAGCAGCAGGAGCATCTGATTATCCGTCAGTTCCCTGCCGTTGAACGTTCTAAATAACAGGAACCCACAATTGGGATCGCTGCATTTGGCGACCTTGTTAAAGACGATAATCGTTTCTGCTCCGCATTTGGGGCAGTTACAATGTGGCAAGTCCGGATGGTTAAGTTTCAGGGCAAGCAGTTCCGAGGTGATTTGTTGGGTATAGGAATTGATGCTCTGAGTAAATGTTTCCGTGGAAACTTTGCCGGTTTCGATTTCATGCAAGGCGCATTCCCACCCTCCGGTCATGCTCACGTTGGCGATCATCTTCTCTTTTACAATATCATATACTTCCAGTCCTTTGGGAGTGGGAATCAGTGACCGTCCGTTTCTTTCCACGTAGTGTCTGGCAATGAGCAGTTCGATGATTCCGGCACGTGTAGCCGGTGTACCCAAGCCGGAATCCTCCATTGCCTCTTTTTCCTTTTCATCGTCCAATGTTCTGCCACAACCTTCCATCGCAGCAAGCAGGCTTGCCTCAGTGAATATGGGCTGCGGTTTGGTTTTCTTGACCAATGTATCAATACCGAGCACGGGCAATATTTCGTCTTCCTGAAATTCGGGCAGAAGACTTCCTTCTTCTTTCTCACTGGGTTCGTTATAGATGCCTCTCCACCCCGGAACTTTGATTTGGCTTCCTTTTATCCCGAAAAGAACGCCGTTACAGTCCGCTTGTACGGATACCGTTTCTTTCAGGCATTTGCCGGAGAAAGCCTCCAACATGCGTCCCGCGATCATGGAATAGATATTCTGCTCGTCAAGGGAAAGCCTCTGGGGATAGTTCTCCGTAATGATTAACGCATGATGGTCCGTCATCTTGCTATCGTCCACACAGTGCCGGTTTAAAGGCTGGTTACAGAGGTTTTCCGCATGCCATGTGAAACGGGGATGTTGCTTAAGCAGGCCGATGAGGGAAGGGACTTGTTCGAAGATGTCTTCTGTGATATAGCTACATCCGGTACGGGGATACGAAATGTAGCCTCCTTCATATAATTTTTGAGCAATGTTCAGCGTCTGTTCTGCGGTCAGTCCGAGTTTGGTATTGGCACTTCGTTGCAGGGCGGTCAGGTCATAAAGTAGCGGAGCTTCTTCTGGAACCTCTTTCTTCTCCACTTGCACCACTTTGGCTGTCGTCTCTTCATACACTTTTTTACGGTCCACATCGAGTTTTTCCGGTGTATCATATTTCCCGGTACAGGTTAAGACGAGTTCTTTCCCTGCTTTCGTTGTCCGTAGCTGTAGCAGATAATAGGGTTTGGCTATAAAATCCCTGTTGTCCAGATATCGACGGCAAATCATGCCAAGTGCCGGTGTCTGTACTCTTCCCAGAGAATAGTTACTCTTGCCTGCAGCCATGCTCAAAGACAGGCTGGCATTCATACCGACGACCCAATCTGATTCTCTCCTGGCTTTAGCGGCACGGTACAGGTTGTCAAACTCCTTACTTGATTTGAGGCTATCAAATCCTTCCCGTATCGATTTTTCTGTCATGGAAGATATCCACAAGCGTTTGGTTTCCTTATGATATCCCAGATATTCAAGCACATATCTCATAATTAACTCTCCTTCCCGCCCTGCATCAGTACAGGATATCACTTGATCAGCCTGACCCAACAGTTTACGGATTACTTCCAATTGTTTCAGAGCCGTCGGATCAGCCTTGTATCCATCTTCGGTTTTAATCTGACGGACAACCAGTTTGAACGGGTCGGGAATAATAGGCAGCATCTCCTTTTCCACATGGACAATGCCGTAGTCTTGAGGCAGGGCCAATGCCAACAGATGGCCGTAAGTTCATGTGACGGCATATCCGTTCCCACTCAAGTATCCTTCCTGTTTCTCCGTTACGCCCAGGACCCGGGCAATGCTGCGTGCCACCGAGGGCTTCTCACAAATACAAATTGTTTTCATGTTACTTTCTTTTTTAATATGAATGACTATTTAATTTTTACACTCTTGACCTTTGATTTTTCTTTCCGTACCCTTTTCTTCGGTTCTTTGGGAATGGAGAGCTTCTCTTTCTTTTCCGATACTTGTATGCTTTCCGTCAGATTCGGCAGGGGTATTTCCTTTGCCGGAAAACGGCTGATTAAATCCATTGAGATTCCTGACATTCCCGCATTCAGTTTCACCTGATCTGCCGGTTGGAGGTATTTCTCCCCGTTCTTTCCGGTTGCCAGTTCGTACATGACTGTTTCACGGCCCTGGAGGATTCCTTCGTAATTTTGGTAAGGAAGGTTTGATTCAGACAGTCCGTTCTGCTGAAGCATCCCACAAATCTCATCGGGTGGCAATCCTCCGAACTTCCGGTCAAAAGGAGAAGAAAGAATGTACTTGTATGTTGCCAGAAGCTGCTTTTCATGGCTCATATCGGGACATCCTTCATATTCCTGCAGTTGTTTGATTTTCTTTTCAATGCTGTTCAGAGCTTTGAAAGTATGTCTGTCCTTATTCTGAATAGGCATACTACCCATTCGGACCAGTTCCATCTGGATACGGTTCAGGCTGGACGTTTCCCATTTATTCAACAGATTACTGCGATTGCTCCGGTAATCATCCCGGAGGATAGCGATTGGATTTTTGGTACGAAAGAATAATCCGATCCGTTTTCCCCATGAGGGTTCGTGGAGGTTGGACGCGCTCCAGCGGATCGTGTTGAAACGGTAAGTATCCATGAATCTCCTGAAATGATTCCGGCTGGTAAACAGGTTTCTGAAAGTTTGCAGGAATGCTTTCCTTCCGGCAGCCCTGCGGCTACGTGGTATCTCTTTTTCGGGAATGAATGTATTATTTATCAGTTCCATATGCATTATAATTTGGGCTTCGCCTGCTTTTTAACGGAAGCGGTTTTTGTCTTGACCTTTTTCTTTTCATTGCCACAGGACAGTCCGGGCTTGTCTTGCGGTTTTTCGGCTGTTTGAGCTTCTCCTTTCTTAGAAACAACAACAGGCGGGCTTACCCGATGATAGTTCTTCCGGACTCCATCCCTGTTTAACAGTGTTTGCGCCAATGACCTGGCAGCATTTTGTAATTCATCCATCTTCTGCCGGAAAGGATAATCCCGGTACAATTCCTTTTGCCGGGTAATCTCACGGATACCTTTCTCCACAAACAAGAAATCCTTTTTATAGGCAAACGATTCGTCTGCCGGTAAATGGGCGTATCCTCTGGCTGCTATGTCCTGAAGTGTCATAATGTTCCGGTTACGGATAGAGAGTTCCAATGCGCCGGCTGTGACAAACCGGTTGAGATTTTCTCCCGTAGGATGCATGTCGAAAGTGACGGACGGCTTGTAATTCGCCAGAATTTCCATCCCGGCCTGCGGCATGGTGGTCTGATTCCCGTTGGAGAGTTCCAGCATCCGGCGGGAGACGGTTTCTATCCGGTAAATATTCAATGACTCCACATCCTGCAAAGAGCTTGAGTAGAAATTGTCCGCTGTCGATTGCAGGTAATCCCGAAACTTTATAGTCCCGGAAAGTCCGTCATTGAATACGCGGACACCTTGTTCCGTTTCAGCTATGGTGTAGAACTGTTTGGCTTGCTTTCCTGCCGCAATCTTCTCCATCGCATCTTCGTGTGCAATAAAGCACTTATAAGCTGGTGAGTAGTCCAGATCCCGGATATTCTCTGCCGTCAGTTCCCTTTGGCATGCTCTCAAATAAGCCGCTTTCCGTAAAGGTACGGAGTTGTTTTCAGTGATGCCTCCGTAAGAGGCGATGAAACTGAGGGCTTTCTCACTGTCTTTCGCCGGTAGTTCGCTGGTGAAAGGAATATCTTTAGCAGGTATTCCCTCAAAATGCAGCAATAAGTTATCCGGTATGGTTTTCTGATCCATAGCAATCCGGGCGGTCAGATCCATAAATACCTGAAAAGAGTCCTTATCCGTCGGAACATACGACACGACCATGACAGTCGAGACTTGATTATCCGGCTGTAACACAATAAACAGGCTCTTTAAATCCGCTTTAGCGGTGAATGTATCTTTTATTTTTTCCATCCATGCAGGCATGATAATCAGTTTTAGATGCGGGGATTATGTGACTTGTTCTGACGGGAAGCCGTCTTTCTCTTTTCCGAAGCCGCCGGTCCGGTCAGTTGCAACGGAGGACAGGTCAGTCTGTATCTCAGGCCAAGTATCTTGTCCGCGAGTTGCTGCTGCCTGTTTTGAATATTGTAGAATGCCTTTTCACTATATCCCTTTTTGGATTGCAGTTCGGACATTTCTTGATCCAGCGGTTTAAAATTTCCTTTGTGGGTGAACTCCTTATAGCTTTCATTAGTATTGAAATCAGCCGGTAATCCGTATTCCCGTATAAAGAGCAGGGTGAATATCTCGGCATTCTCCGGCGTTACCGAAAGCCGGTAATCTTCCGTAAACTGTTTGAATGCATGGTATGTCGGCTCTATGGGATAGCCGCCTTTCTTCAACAGCTCGGATTGCTCTATCGGATACAATGGCATTTTCGCCAGCTGCCCGTAGAAAGGATTGGACCGGAAAAGGTCCAGATGCTTCTGCATGTAATGCTCCGTGCTATGGTTCGGGCAGGAAATATAGAATTCTCTGATTCGTCCCAGAGCCTGTACTTCCGGAGTGAAGAAACGGTCAGCCAGATATTGCAGGTAACACTGTTTATAGATGGCTCCTTCATCCGTGGCGGGCAGGTAGACGGCTCCTTTGGGAGTCTGGAGGGAAATGATGGGGTCTATCTCTTTGTTTTGCAGGCTGTCCGGGATAAGCCCGTAATCACGTTTCAGGATATAGGCCGCCTGATCCCGGATCTGTGATTTGACCTTCTCCTGTCCGCCTTTATTTTCAGCCGGAATATTCTGCAGCGCATTGAACTGGGAGTTGAAAGAATTCTTGTGTATGAACGGAATCCTTCTGGTTGTATAGTCTATCCCATAGATTCCTGCGGTTTCCTGTAAGGATAGTAACCGGAGTATCTGGGCATTGGCAATACTGGGGAGCACGTTATAGGAGGAAGCAAACTTGTCATAGGCATCGAATGTCGGTTCTATGCGGTGGCTCCTGTCCAGCCGGGCATTCCGCAGGATAGTCGCATCCAGATATTGTGCTTTCTCCGGCAGAAAAGAGTTTGTATATAAGGAGAAGGCATTGGGAGATGCTTGGAATGCCTTTACCACTTCTGCGTCCGGACGGGTCAGCTTGTACAGGTTGACAAACTCCGGTTTCTCTTCGTCCGTAATGAAGAAACGGTCGGCCAGATGTTGCATATAGGCATGGCAGCATGTCTTTCCAAAGCCGGAATATTCGAACAGAAGCACTCCTTTGGCGGTTTCCACGGCGGTCAGGGTTTCCGACGGATCGTCGTGGAGAGTATCCTGTGCCAGCGCGAACCGTTTGGCTTCCGGCTGTACAAGCAGGTGGTCGGCAAGTCCGCTGGCTACCAGCATGGGCAGGCTTTTTTCTTCATCGTGAGAATGCAGGTATTCCAGTCCGCGCAATGAGACATTGCCCTGCATGCTTCCTCCGTTCCGGGTGATGAATTTTTGTACCAAGCTGTTATCCTTGTCAAAGAGCCGGATATCCGGGTAGCTTACTCCTGCCGGAAACTGGTAGCGGCACAGATAAAGATCCGGCAAGTGGCTTTGGACAAGGGACGGCTTGTACATTTCCCTTTGCCGCTGGAGGTATTCGGTGAATCGTTGATTCATCATCGATACTTCTTTCTCCGGCATCAGGTGCATCTCCAGTTGTCGGGGTTGCCCTTCCAAGTCCTGGGTAACAAAGAAAATCATAATGTTTGAAATCTCTTGCTTTTGCATACGATTGAAATTTAAAATAGTTACATGGTGATACTTCTACTCTTTTTCTTTTCCTGTTTGGGCGGTTCATAGCCCCGTACCGCATAGTCCGTCTGTAGGATTCTCTTTGCCGTATCCTTGATGGTCCGTTCAAGTGCATTTTTCAGCAGTGTGCCATCCTGCTTCCCCACATAAGACAGCCTGATCCGTTCATCCAGGGAGACAAAGCTGTTTTGATGGTTGAACCGGCTGTCTTTTTCCAAATTCCCGATTTGCCCGGTCTTGCAGATCCGGTCGAGTACGCCTATGTTATAATTCTTCTGGCTCTTGCCCAGATTCAACTTTTCGGCCAGTTGGTTATAACATTCCAAAGAGGGAGCCATGCTGCATTCTACCGCCGGGGTATAGTTGGCTATCATATTTGAATCCAGGAAATGAGCCTTTTGGGGAAGGTATATCTTTTTTAAGCCATGTTCAAACATGTTCGAACACTTTGACGCCTCTTTGATCAGATTGATATTGGAAGTGCTGAAATAATATATTTGCAGTTTATCCGCATCCCTGTAAACCGGCGAGAAGAAATTATCGCCAATATGCTGCAGGTATTTCTGCACACACTGTATCCCCCTGCCGGTATCATTGAACATCAGGACTCCCTGGTTCGTATTTATTGCAGTAATCACCCTGTTGTAGATATCTTTTTCCTTTTCTTGATGGAATGCGCGGTAAGCGTTCAGTTGTTTTTTCAGCAGGGGATTGTCTTTGGCCTTTTGAAGCATTCTCTGGATGCTATCCACATTATGGATGCCATAAGGAGATGTATTCTCGTAAACGAAGGCGATATCCCGCAATGGGAAATGAGTTGCACAAGACAGTCCTCCGTTATGGGTCATGTCCTTGATGAACCTTTCAATGTTCCCCGGTTGTACAGCACCCTGATATGGTATTAAATAGACTTCTTCCTTAGGAATGTAGGAGCCTTTCAAGGCCAGTTCTGCCTGCCCGAAAAGAAATTTGCCGCCATCTGAATTGATGCCATAACGATTCTCTATGGTCTGGAAATGTTCAATCTGCCTGTTGCTGTTCAAATTGAAACCAATGTATGTACTCATATTATTTTATGGTTTAGATGAATGGTTGATTAAGATAGTCTATGCCGTTTCGACGGGTCGGGAACTTTTTTATTCTTCATTTTCTGCTCCATTTTCTGTTTTTCTTCCAGGTCTATAGTCCATGGAAAACAGGTCATGATCTTGTCCGGGCAGCAAAGGGAGATTCTTTTTTGTTTCATGGACTCATCATCCAGCCGGATATAGACAAAGTAATCCAGTTCCCCTTTTCCGGTTTCTTCAATGGCTGTTACTGTTCCTTTATAGGGAACAACGGGAGTTTCCTCTTCCGGATCGTTCTCTACAATCCGCGCTCCGAGGTACATCTGACTTTTAGGTATCATATCGCTTTATTTTAAACGGTTATTGTTATGTCTGTTCTTATTCTCAGTCTTTTTAACGGTATTCTTCTCTTCCGGCAGCGGACAGAGCAGTCCGTCCTTTATCACGTATGTCCTGACGCCGAAGGGCTTGGAGGAACCCTCAATTCTGCCCTGCTCAAAGTCGGCCTTGCAAAAAAGGAGATGCCTTGTCGCCTCCTTGTTGTTTTCCGGGAGATACAGTGCGTATCCCGAAGCCAGTGCCGTCTTTTGAACTTCATTCAGTTTTCGGCTTCCGACGGTGAAGGTAACGGTGGAGTCATTCAACATATTCTCAAGGGAACGGTGCCCTCTCACATCGAAATCCCTTTTCAAAATTCCATCGGCAGCCTTCCGGATTTCCGTAGACAACCGCTTGAACTTTCCCGTATCGAATTCGCCGGCAGATTTAACCTGCGTGACTTTTTCAAATTCCTTGGCATACGGCAGCAGTTCATTGAAATAGGTAAACGGTTGTTCATGAATATTCATATAACCGTTACGCATGACGGTCAGCAGCCGGTAAATGTCATGGTTCTCCCGGCTGATGGAAACCTGCGTATCCTTATTGAAATGCCAGTCGGTGGCGAATTTTATAAAATCCCCGGCTGTCGCTTCCATCGAATGGTAGCATACCGGTTTTAAACTGTCGATGAATTCTTTGGGCAGTTCGTCAAGACCGATATAGGATGCCGGATAAAAATCGAAGGAATAATCCAGTTCCATCGGTTTGCACGGCTTGTAAGCGGCATCTATGAGAGGAACCAGGTTCTTGTCCATGAACGTACTGTCGTAGACGGCCAGATGGCCGGTATCGTAGTGCGGGTCGAAGTAATGGTCCGTGATGTACCGGATGCACTCCCTGAATCCGTTCCTGCCGATCTCGTTACCGGAAAAGATAAGGTATCCGAAGTCATTCTCCACCACTTTTAAGGGGAATGTGTACCGCGGCTGGCACCGGTACAATGTCCTTTTTTCCTGTTGCTGTAATCGAAACTCCAAGTATGCGGGTTCCTGCATGAGATACTTCTTCAATATGCCGCCGTCCGGTTCATTCTTGTATTTATAGGTATAGACCGCATCACGCAGGGAAATGCGTTTGGCAGGGGGAATGCAGTGTTCTTGAAAATACGGCAGCAGTTCCTTGCTGATATATTCCTCGAAAGGGGTATGGGTATCTACCGGTGGAACCTGCCTCATGTTCGCCAGGTCAAACCGGAGCAGTTCCGTATCCGGAATATAGGGGCAGCACTCCGCTTCCTTGATATTGTCAATCAGGAATTTGCGGAACAGGCTGTCCGCATCTCCTTTCTGAATGAATGTGAGGGCATTTCGGGGCTGGTGGGGAGAGTACTGATGGTAACGGTCCATACCGACAAAAATACTTCCCGGCTTGTCGGGATCGAAAAAAGGATTTTCCATTTGGTTTCTCTTGTCCATATTTCTACAATTTAGGGTGGGTATTTCTTTTCTTTTTCACGTCCTGCTTTTTATTCAAAGCCTTTTCGATGACTGTTTTCACTTTGAACACCTGTTTGTTCGCAGGAGGATCCTTAGAAAATACGATCCGGGTGAAATCCCCGTTTATCCATGCATAGGCATGGGACGGGTTGCTTTTTGCCTCTCCCGGCAGGAAGAGTCCGTGCCCTGCCGCCAATACTTGCCGGTGAGGGGTAAAGAGCCGGACACCGTCTACGGTGACACATTCCATCGGGTCGCGGAGGATGTTCCCAACAGTCCGGTGTCCACGCACATCGTAATACTGCTTGAGGAGTTTGTCCAGCAAGGCTTTATCCTGGCCGGTTTCTTCTATCTGCTGCCGGATATCCGATGCTGTACCTTGTTTGGAAAGCTCCAGTAATTTACGGTCCTTGCTTTCTATTTCCTCCAAAATATCAGCGATATTACGGTTGCGATGGCTGCTGGTACAATGCATATTGTGGCAGAAACTACCGAAATCCTCCCAGGTCGGCTTCATCTCATTCCGGTAGACCAGCTCCATTTCCGGTGTCTTATCCATCTGCAGGTAAGCATATTCCGGGTACAGGCCTTCACCCGGATTGACATAGGATCCATCCTTTAGGACTCCTTCTGCCCGGTAAACATTTACCGGACCAAGATTGAAATGGGGATCGAAGTAATGGTCTGCCATAAATTGCAGAAAGTCCTGCCTGTTTTTCTGTCCTTCCGTCGTATCAGTAAAGAACACAAAGCCATGGGCTGTCTCTATGGCTGTATAGGATTGTTCAGGTTGCTTCATATCATTACATTTTGAGGGAATTGTTCCTTTTCGTTTTCGATACCTTTTTCAAAGCCGGTACATATGGAATGATTTTGCCGTTTTTCTCCTGATACACGGTCTTGTTTACGGGAGATTTGGTATATGCCATTACCCGGTTGCATGTCTTTTCGGCATGGAGGAAATGTAAATCTGGCATTGACTTGGATATTTGGGGACAGTAGATCCACTTTCCTTCCAGCAAGGCTTGCCTCATGGCTTCGCCGGCATCGGTTCCATTGATGAGAAACGGGACGCTCCTGTCATTCAGTGTCCTTTCCAATGTACGGTGTCCACGGACATCGAAATCCGTCAGAAGGATATTCTTCGCTTTCCAACGCATGTCATCCAGCACATCTGACAAATCTGGCCCCGAGGACTGTCCGTTGATACAGTCGTCTATCCGGGTGACATACTCCTGAAAGACATTCCGGTATCCGAAATCGGGATCATTTATTATATCCCGCTTGAATCCGTTCTCCATCAGATACAACAGTTTGCTGATATCCGCATTGTTACGGCTCGCAGGACATCCGGCAAATTCATTCAGGCGGAGAAATTCAGAAGCGCTCGGCTCCATGTCCGTTTCAAACGCCAGTTTCCACTGTTTCCTGTCACGGAAAGCCTCTTTTGAGAATACAGCATTATCAAAATCATATTCCCCTTTTCCGCTTTGGGGATTCTTCCGGTAGCAGGCATCCACCAAAGGACAGATATCGTCGGACAGGCAGTTGACGTTGTATTGCCTGACAGGACCGGGTTCGCCATGAACCCAGAAATAATTGCCGGATAACTGTTGGTAAAAGCTCTTCAATCCCTCCCGTCCCATTTTGGTATCACTGAAAAACAAGATTCCTTTGGACGTTTCCACAGCATGCAGCGGTAATTTGTAAACCGGATTATAATCATACCTGGCAGCCAGCTCATCCTGCTTCTGATGAAAATGGACCAGCTCGTCCAACTGCTGTGTGGTCAGTTTCGGAAGTTCTCCCGATATCATGAGGATATCGCTGCGTGACTGCGCAAACAGGACATTTCTCAGATTGGTACTTATTAGAGGAGCCAGTCCCTTTTCCCGGATATAGGGTAGTAATACCTGATTGATATATTCCTTTTTGGAAATATCTCCGGAGATAGCCGGTACATCCGTCATCTTCGGGAATGAATAGATTTCCAGACGGGTATTCGGTACGAAGGCGGAGTATTTGGCTTTTATCGATTGTTGGCTGAACAAGGCCATAAACGTATAGACAGGGTCTTGCCTGTCGGGATTGGCAGGATAAAGCATATAGGAGGATTCTGCATGGGGTTTCTCCTTGCCGGTTTCATAACCGACAAGGAGCTGGCCTTCACCGTCTTTCCTGAAAAGCTCGTCCAATAGTTTGGGATCATCAGAAATATAGGTTGCCATTTTTCTTACATTTTAGGTGTGATGGACGGTTTACGGGTACGCGGTTTCTTTTCCGCTTGCTGTGAGGCTTCCTCTTTTTTCCGGGGTTTTCCGGCTACTTGTACCGGTGCATGGGGCTGCTGCTGGCTTCCGTCTTGTTCCTGACCTTGTTTCTGTGCCTCTTCCAACTTCTTGGTGCTTCTTTCCCAGAGGAATTCCACCCCTCGCTCGGCGGCACTCATCTGGATGGAGGTGGCATAAAATTTTCCATTATCAGACTTGAAACGGATCGGTACTTCCTCACCGCGCACGGCAGCATCGTATTCTTTCGGAGAAAGCGTATAATCTTTCACCTTACGCGGAATGCGTGCCTGCTCTACGGGCATATGGAACAATTCATTGGTCACCGGGTCTTTGGAAAGGTAGCAGGATTTGGTTTCTTTGGTACGGTAGTCAATGACTACATCCACCGCCTTGCCGAGATTGCCGGTCTGGTTCAGGGCCTTGAGGTCTTCTTCCGTCAGGACATGTCCCCTGTAGTCTTCCCCGATCTTGGGAGCCTGACGGATGTAGTGGATGTCGAACTTGACAGCTCCGTTCTCGTCGCGGAACAGGGAGAGTTTGGCATCCCCGTTTTCACGCCCCAGCTCGGAATTTTTTGCCACACGGAAAGCGATAGCGGAAGTCTTTCCCTGCAACATTCTTTCGAGGCTGTCCTTTGCGTTCTTCAGTCCGTCCGGGGTAATGCCGTATTTGGCGGCCTGTTCCCAATTCACTTCCCGCTCGTTGAAGCGATGGTTATTATACACCCTGGTCGAAGCCAGTTCCCTTCTGACTGCTTCGTTCTGTGGTTCCTGCGCCGCTTCGATCTTTTCTTTGGCCTGCTCTACGAGCGTTTCCTTCGGCATGTTGTAGAGGGAGTAACGACCGGGATTATTGTACTGGTAGAGAAAATTCTTCCCGAAGTTGGTGAAGAAGTTTCCACGTTGGTCCACTTTGATAAACTGGTCCCTGTTCGCCTCGTTAGCTTCGAGCGTTTCCAGCTCTCCGTTCGCTGCGATTCCTTTTACACCTTTGGCTTTCTGCTCTTTCTTGTCATACGCCATCAAATACCCGTGTTCCGGGGTTGCTTCCTTGTTTTCAGGAGCTAAATTCACATCGTTCATATACGTTAATTTTAAAGATTAATGAATCATTTACGAGGGTAAAATTACTATCTTTGTCATTAAATAGTTTGATTATGAGGAAGTTGTCATTAATTGTCATGTTCTGTCACTTATTGTCATGTCCGGCTTTTGCACAGTCCCCGTCAAAGGGATATAAAGCCGGACTCAGTGCTGTCATCTACCGTATCCACTCTGCCCGGCAGTGAAAGTCTTTCATATGAGACAGCCGGTTGCCGGTTACCGTACTGGCCGATTATCCTATTCTGTATCCATTGAATGAAAGTCGGAGGAGGTATGCCGTTTCTTCCGGTTTCGGTATAAGGATGCATCCGGTGAAAAAGAAAAGGATACTCCATGCCGGAGTGGATCTTGCCGCACCCTATGGCACGCCGGTCTATGCTTCAGGAAGCGGGAAAGTCGTTGAAGCCAGGTATAGCAGCAGTTACGGCTGGTACATCGAAATCCGGCACGCGGGCGGCTTTTCCACGTTGTATGCACACTTGAGCAAATTGCATGTGAGGAAAGGGAGCGATGTACGCATAGGTCGGCATATCGGCAATGTCGGTCATACCGGCATAGCGACCGGCAACCATCTGCATTTTGAACTGAGAAAAAACGGGAAGCCGCAGAATCCGTTGCAGTGGGTGATACTAAAGGATTCCCGTTCTAAAAAGAGTCATTAATTTAATCCGTTACACAATGAACATTGAAGAAGCCAAGAGCATTCAGTTGGAGGATTATCTCCGGCGTATGGGGTTCAACCCGGTAAAACAACAAGGGGACAGTATCTGGTATTGTTCCCCTTTCCGTGAGGAGAAGACACCTTCTTTCAAGGTGAGCGCATCCCGCAACCTATGATACGATTTCGGCATCGGACAGGGAGGGGACATCATCACCCTGGCGATGGAGCTTCAAAAGACGAAGGATATCTCTTATGCGCTTAAAACGATAGAGGGACATTTTCCGGCTGCTTTCCGTCCGGTAGCAGCCTCTCCCCGGCAGGCGGAACCGCAGGCTACCGGCTACCGGCAGGTACGCATTGATCCGCTGACGAACCCGGTCTTGCTGGGATATCTCAAAGAAAGAGGCATCTTGCCTGAAATCGCAAGGGAAGCATGCAAGGAAGTGCATTTTCAGAACAAGGGAAAATGGTATTTTGCCGTAGGCTTTGCCAACCGGAGCGGCGGGTACGAGATCCGTAACAAATACCTAAAAGGCAGCATATCGCCCAAAGAGATTACCCATATCAAAAATGGCAGCGACCGTTGCATAGTGGTTGAAGGCTTTATGGATTATCTCTCATACCTCACGCTCAAGGCTACGCATCCCGGTAACGGACAGCCTAAAGGAAACGGTCCGGACTATATCGTTTTAAATTCGGTCAGCAATGTAGGCAAGGCTATCCCTGTCTTGAAAGAGTATAAGAGTGCCCTCTGCCTACTGGATAACGATTCCGCCGGAAGGCAGGCTTTTCAGCAGATGGCGCAAGCCGGATGCCCGGTCAGGGACAAGTCCGACTGCTACCGGGAGTATAACGATTTGAACGATTACCTGTTGGGCAGGAAGATGGCGCAGGAGAACAAGACGGATCATCAGCACGAAACAGCCCCGAAGCTGATTGAAAAGCCTGCAAAGAAACAGTCCGGTTGAAAATTATAAAATACTGGTCCTTGTCTGATGCATGAAAGGCAGGCAATAAAAAAGAGAGTCAAATCCCTGCTGGAGGGAATTTGGCTCTCTTTTTATTGCTACCCGGCTACCACCGGATATTTATTCTTAATAATTTCTGATCAGCAATTCATTGACCGCTTCTCTTTTCTCGGCTATGGAACAGATGGAACGGAAGATGCTGATTCGCTGGATATGGAAACCGGCATAGAGGTCGTCGAAGAAGGTGTTCTCAGGGTTCTTTTGCCGGGGATCGGAGTTGGAAAGCATTCATTTGGCACCGGTTTCACCTATTCCCTTGCAGAAATTTGCCAGGTTGATCTGCTCTTCATCTCCGAAGTCCTGTGGCATGTAGGAGGTGCAGGAGTTACCCTCATTGACCGGCTTATAAGGCGGGTCAAAATAAAATAGGGAGTTGGCTCCGGTGTATTCTGCGGTCTGCCGGTAGTCACCGTCCAGAATCACAACATCTTGCAGCAGCTTGTGGTTAAAGCGGATCAGTTCCTCTTCCAACAGTTTTACCCGTCCCCCGGCACCAAAAGTGACGGACAGCTTTCCGCTATGGTTCACGGAGTAGATGCCGTTATAACAGGTACGCATGAAGAAGATAAACAGGGCGGCACGGGTGATGTTATTCGGGTTTCCTTCATTGTAGTAGGTACGTTTCTCCATGAAGTAGACCCTTCTTCGGGTATGTTCCTCCAGCGCGATGTATTCGTCCTGTATCCGGGCAAGCACTTTAATAAGCTGCTCCGGGGATTCCTTGATGACGCGGTAGACATTGATCAGAGCCTCGTTGGAGTCGTTGATGACGCAACGGATTTCCGGATAGGCTTGTCTTATTCAGAAGAAGAGGGCGCCGCCACCGACAAACGGTTCTACATAGGTATCCATCTGTCCGAAGTCTTTCGGAAGGGATTCGATAAGTACGGGAAGCAGTCTTCTTTTACCTCCCACCCAGGGGAAGCAGGGTTTTCCCGGCAGGTTGGCCGGAGAACTTTTCTTTTTTTCCATGTTTACAACATTTAAATGATTAATAAATTAAATAGGGATTATTCATCGTCTGCCGTTTCCAGCAGGTGTTTCAAGTTGGGATCATTTTGGATGCGAAGCAGCTCTTTTTCGATGATTTGCGTCACGTCTTCCTTGATTTGATAGTAGTTCCTTTCGATTTCCTCTTGCATGTGGTCCTTACCATCCGCACCGGTAAAGTCGGTTATGACGGGGATAGGCTTGTAGGCTTTTGTTTCGGCGGCTACCCGTTCATTGTCCACCACGATCTCGCAATGGAATATCTTCTGTTCTATCTTCTCCCCGAAGTTGTCGCAGACACTGCCGACAAACTCTCCTTGCGAGAGGTTGGAGATTTTGGAGGCAGGTATCAGCGAGTCGAGCTGGGTACTGATATTGGTTGAGGTGTCTTCACGGGTCATATTAATGGATTTGCGCTGTTGGAGCACTTTCCCAAACCTTTCAGAAAGGTTTTTCGCTGTTTCTCCGACCACTTGCCCGGAAAAGATATTTCCAATTGTGTTCTGGATCACCCGCGCCTCCTTATCACCGTAGTCACGTATTAACTGGCTGAAATCCTGTGCTCCCAGACATACTGCCACTTTGTTGCTACGGGCGGTAGCGATCAGGGTGTCAAGTCCTTTAAAGTAAAGTGTGGGAACCTCATCCACTAGAATAGAGCATTTGAGCCTGCCTTTTCGGTTGACCATTTTAACGATACGGGCATTATACAATCCTAACGCACATGAGTAAATATTCTGTCTGTCAGGGTTATTGCCGACGCACAAAACTTTGGGTTCCTCCGGATTATTGATATCCAGCGTGAAGTCATCTCCGGTCATAATCCAATATAAGGCAGGTGAGATCAGCCTTGATAGCGGAATTTTGGCGGAAGCTATCTGCCCTTGGAGCTGCTCCATCGCACCACCTTTCCATGCATCCATAAAAGGTGACAGGTAATTCTCCAGCTCCCGGTAAGAGGTCAGTATGGTGAACAGGTCGGAATACGGTTTATTCAATAGCTCTATGGCATGTGGGAAGGTGCAGAATTTCCCGTTTTCATAGATTTTAAGATACCAGATCACCGCCGCAAATAGCACAATCGGGCTTTCTACAAAGAAATCTCCCTGCTTTTGAATCCAACTCTTGTTCAAATTTAACATGATTACATACGCTGATTCGTATGCATCCGCGATATCGGATAGAAACGAAGGATTGAGGGGATTGCACCGGTGGCTGTATCTGGGATCATCGAAATTAATCACATAAAATCCGACCGGCTTGGCATACTTATCCTTGTTTTTAAGCAGCTGGTTATAAGCAATTATGCTTAAATCCGGATACTTAAAATCATAGATATAGGCGGCGAATCCTTTCTCTATCTGCTGGCGGATATAGTTATTGATGATGGCATAACTCTTTCCTGATCCCGGCGTGCCTAATATCAATGAGGCGCGGAAGGGATTAATCACGTTTATCCAGCCTGAATAGGTCTTTCATTGGTAACGGAAACGGGTGGGCAGGTTTACCGAGTATTCATTGGCAATCAACCTGCGCTCCTGCATGAAGCTCTCGTTCTCGTCGTTAAAGACGTCATCCATGAGTTGGTTCTTCAACAGGCGGCTGATCCAGGTTCCGGCGGTAAGCAGGCTGATATATCCGGCAGCTACGGTAGCTACATATAATAAGGTTAGAAGCGCGACGGGGAAGCGTGCCGTCAGTAAGAGCTCGCTACCAAAAAAGAGCAGCATCCCGGCTATAAGGTAACAGCCGATACTCCTTCATGACATCTCCACGTCCTTCCGTCCTTTCGCTCCCATGCAGGAGAAGAAAAGGAAGAAAAAATAATCCGGGAATTAGAATCACCGAATGGGAAAACAGCCCGGTATCCCGCTGGAAATTGAGCAGTATCTTGTCCACGACACCGATGTTCAGGTTCATGGAAAGAAAATAGGGATAGCAGAAATAATAGACATTCATCACTAAAAATAGGATGCTGATGGCCCTCATGAAGTCAAGGTTCTTATTGAGCCCTCTGGTTTCGTCTTGTGACATAAGCGGTATGATAATTAATGGTGATACATTTTATTAGCCCAGATGCGGACCTCTGCGTTTTCTCTTTTTCTTTTTCCCGTAAGGGCTTTGCGTCAGGTCGTCTGCCGGATACGGATAGGATTCCAAAGAGAATATATCAAGCAGTCCTTCCACCAGCTCCGTCTCTTTCATTTCCGGTTCGGACGGATGGATAACAGGGGCTTCTTCAGTCTTTTCCGGTGGGATCGTGCCGTACTTCCGGTTTATAACCGATGCCGAATATTCTTTGCCCAGAAGCGAGCCCTTGAATACGGTCTTTGAGTTATGGTCGATGTAGGTCACGCCATAGATCACACCGGAATCGTTCTGCCAGAGTATGGCGGCAATGCCTTTTCCAGAAAGTTCCTGCAGGAATCCCTGACGGGTGGGCTGTCCTTGCAGGGCGGTAGCGATAGCTTCCTTCGTCTGTACGGGTACGGGATGTCGGGCAATTCATTGTTTGCTTTTCACAAATTTCTTTTGGAGTGCCTCGTAGCCTACGCTTTTACCGATCTTGCTGGATTTGATGGCTACGCCGGTCCGTTCTCCTTTTTCATCGGTAGCCGCATAGACCAGTCCATGATAGGTCTTTCCCTTTATCGTCTTGTGGGCCTCTTCCACCGTTACATGGAAAAGGCCAAGCAGGGCTTTAAACTCCTTGACGGATTGGAACTTGTATCCCTGCATGACGGGCTTGACCACATTGGCTATCTGATGCTTGATATCCCCCTTCCGGTAATCGACGGCAGTCAGCGGCAGGGATTCCCGTCGCTCCATCTTCTCGGCGGGTAACAGATGGTATTTCCTCTCCAGCTCCCGGCAAACAGCGGTCGAGCGTTGCCATTCTTTGTAATCTTTAATTTTCTTTCCCTGCTCGTCAATACGCAGGGAGACGATATGGATGTGGGGCCTGCCGATATCCTCATGCCGGTAGATGATATAGGGTTGGTTGCCATATCCCATTTTTTCCATGTATTCCTGGCCGATAGCGGTCAACTGTTCATCGGTCAGCACATCGTCCGGGTGTGGATTTAATGAAATGTGGATAACGGGCTTCTCAGTCCGGCGGTTAGCCGCCAGATACGGTTCGAAGGAACGGATGCAGTGCTGGATGGTCGGATGGCCGTCTGCCGGTTCCATGATCCGGTTTCATGCCAGTGGCCGTGCCTGCTGCTTGTCCACTTTTTCTTGATTGTAGTATAATGCCCCGTAAACGGAGGCTCCTGATGTTATTTTTGCAACCATTGTTCAAATTCTTGGGTGAGACGGATAATCTCCCGGTTGAGAGATATTAGTTCAATAGTCAGTTGCTCCAATTTATAGAGCATGGCAAGAGCCTTCTTTTCGGATAGTCCGGTATGCAGAGCTTTGACTGCCTGGTTATAGTTTACTCCGATCCGGCGGTATTCGCTCTGCAGGTTGGTCAGCTTGATGTAGTAGTCCGTTGCCGCCTTATCTATTTTCACGACTTTCATCGGTTTGTCGAAAAGGGCGGCAAGGATGAACTGGGATTTATTATTAGCTCCCGAATTCTCAAAGAGCCTCTCAAACTCGATGTTCTGGAGTTCGTCCAGACGGAATCCGTAATAATAAGAATGAAGTTCTGATTCCTCTTTGGGATTCCGTCCGCCTCTTCATTTGCTCGAAGTGTCAGCCCGTCCGGGTTTGCGTGTACTATTGATTTTAGCCATATCTTTTCAGGTTTTATTTATCCGGCAGCAAAATAAGTGATAATTTTGATACGAACCTAAAATCGGAAAGTGACTACAAATGACAAGAGATGACTATTTGTGACAGGGGGTAAAAATACCCCTGTTCACTTCCCGTTTCCGCAAGCCGCGATGTTCTTTTCAAAGGTTTCCTTTAGTTTGGGCAGCAGGACGGAATAGTTCTTTTTGCGCCGGGCAAGGTCGGCACGCAGGTCATATGGTTTGGGAATGGCAACATTGAAGAGTTTCTCAAAAGCGGAAACGATACCGGCGAAAGAGAGGCGTTTGCCGCTTTCGTCCGTAATCAGCCCGCTGTAATCCAGCGAGGAGATCAGTTCCATCAGGTTGACCAGCGAACCTTTCCAATGGAGCGATGAAAGAAACGAGGAAGGTGTCGTGATGGTTCCGGGGTACTGTACACCAAAATTGACCAGCTCTATTTCCGCCTCCACCAGCAGGAGGCATTTGTCCAGATAGAATTCGGCTACTGCCGTGTGGAAATGTCCTGTTCGGGTGAATAACTTCTTTAGGGAAATCAGTTCTACCTTGCTGTGAAGCAGATGGCGCAGCCTTTCCGATACGGAAACCGATTCGATGGCGAGGTCGTAAAGGTATTGTTCATATTCGGTATAGGAGGAAGAGAATTCTTCATCGGAAACTGTCTGTTTTGGGCTTGAAGCCAGAGATAAATAATTGAATATACGGCATTCTGTAAATGGTTTCATACGGCATACATTTGATTTGTTTATACCGGAGTAAGCCAAATGAAATGCCTCTGCTATCGTTTAAAGCTCTATACCTTTTTAAAATACTGACAATCAACAATAAACAAATTTCATATAGAAACGGGTGTAAATAAAAAGTGTAAGCCGTCCTTGACAAGAATGTTAGGACGGCTTACACTTTTGTAAACCTCATTTGCTTCGGGTTATCCTCCGGTCAGTCGATGATATGGTATTTCCTTAGTTTCTCATACAGGGTAGTCCGGCTGACATTGAGCAACCGGGCCGCCTTGGAACGGTTGTCACCCGTCTTTTCAAGGGTCTGGAGAAGCAACGCCTTTTCTTTTTCTTCTTCCGTCCACTGCGTTTCTTCTTCTTTAGGAAGGGAGATTTCAAGGTTCAGGTCTGAAACGGAAATCCATTGCTCTTGGCAGATGAGTACGGCTCGACCTATTACATTCTTCAGTTCACGGATATTCCCCGGCCAGGGATATTCCAGCAGTGCCGCCTCTGCCAGCCGGTCAAAGCCACGAAACGATTTATGGGCCTTGGCGCAAGTGAGTTTCAAGAAAAAATAAGCCAGAGGAAGGATGTCTTCCCGGCATTCTGCCAGTGTAGGAATCCGCAGAGTGAACTCATTGAGCCGGTGGAACAGGTCTTCCCGGAAGCGTCCTTCTCCGATGGCTTTTTCCAGATTCTCATTGGTGGCGGCAACCAGCCGGATATCAAAAGAGTATTCTTTCGTGGAACCTACCGGCTTGCAGCGTTTCTCTTGCAAGGCCCTGAGCAGGAGCATCTGTGTCTTATAGGAAAGGTTGCCTATCTCGTCCAGAAACAATGTCCCTCCGTTAACGGCACGGAACAATCCGACCTTGTCGCTTTCCGCACCGGTAAAGGCTCCCTTCTGATGACCGAAAAACTCGGAGGCGGCAAGCTCATCGGAAATGGCCCCGCAGTCGATAGCCAGATACGGCTTGTTCTTCCGATGGCTCCGGGCATGTATCTCGGCTGCAATGTGCTCCTTCCCGGTGCCGGAAGCCCCACGGAGCAGAACGGAGATGTCGGCACAGGCAATCATCTCTATCAGACGGTACATCTCATGGGCTTTGGGGCTTTCACCTCGGTAGAACTCCTGTTCGTTATCGTTTTTATCCAGTATCTCCGTTATCAGAGCCAGGAGATTGTCTGGCTGCACAGGCTTACACAGGTAGTTGATGGCTCCCAGTTGCATGGTTGTCACCGCATTCTCCACCTGTCCGTAGTTGGTCATGATCAGAAAAGGGATAGAGTAGTACTTCTCATTCATCCATTTCAGGAGCGAGGTGCTATTTCCGTCCGGCAGGCGCAGGTCTGCCAGTATTAGGTCGAACTCCTTTTGCCCGATGGCTTTACGGGCATTCGCAAGGGTTGCCACGCATTCGGTTTTCATCCCTTTTTTCACCAGCCAGTTGCTGATGCTACGGCTGAACACAATATCATCTTCAATAATCAGGATTGTTTTCATAGGCTTTCCTCCCGTATTTTTCAGCGTATACTATCAGTTTTTCCACTGCCCGGATGATGTCCCGCATTTCCATGGATTGTCTATTGGTCCACTCTGTCGCAGGTTCTGTCACCAGTTCCCGTAAATGAGACAAGGGGAAATCCAGACGGACGGTTTCCCATAGGGGCAGGTTCTTATGCAGGATGGAGGCGGCGGCCTCCTTGTCTTGTCGGTCTAAGGCAGCGGTTAATGCGGCAAGGTCTTTCCGGCTCTCTTCGATAAACAGGGCGAGCATTTCCTCCCTGTTGTCCTCTCCTGAAAGGATGAGTGAGAAATCGGGAGCATACTCCTTTCTGTCTTTTTCTCCTATCACTTGTGCCACTGTATTTATCAGTTCTTCCATAGAGAATGGTTTGGTGATATAATCATCTGCACCAATCTTGAAACCTTCAAGGATATCTTCCTTCAATGTCTTGGCAGTAAGGAAGATGATTGGGAGGTCGGCATTGGTCTGACGAATTTCCTGTGCCAGGGTAAAGCCGTCCTTCTTTGGCATCATCACGTCGAGTACTGCAATATCAAACTTATTCTTATTGAATTCCTTATAACCTACCTCGCCATCAGGGCACAGAACTGTGGTAAATCCCTTTGCCTGCAAATATTCGCGAAGCAACATACCTAAATTTTCATCGTCCTCGCAAAGCAAGATTTTAATTTTCTCTTCCATATCTTTATTCTTTAAAATTATTAATATTCTTTTAATTCTTTATTCTGTTTCTTTAAGTCTTAACTGTGAATTACCGGCAACTTGATGGTAAAGGTTGTGCCCTTTCCCAATTCGCTATCTACCTTAATTTCACCATCATGAAGATCTACTATCTTCTTGACATAAGCCAGTCCCAGTCCGA
>OGIG01000860.1_pt1 | contig 22217 bp, 17 predicted proteins | sample 1571601 | NCBI WGS metagenome assembly OGIG01 (sample SAMEA2581953, study PRJEB24529) | metagenome | biome: Human gut stool | place: China | collected 2011 | reverse complement strand
ACTTCACCTGTGCTGGCAATCGACAGATCTACCGTAAAGAAACCGCCTACCTCATTGTAGCGGATGCTGAATGCAAACGTCCTGTCACCCAGCTTGACGGAGAACGTATAAGGCACCTTTGACGTGTCAACATCAATATAGCTGACCTCATTTCCGAGGTCGATGAGTTTCAACCCCTCCATAGCTTCACTCCTTTACGCGGCGCTGTAGGCCCTTGTCGTGCGGCCAGACGGCCCGCTGCTGCTTGCCGCCTTGTTCGCATAGCTGTTGACATAAGAGGAATACGCGCTGGAGGAAATAGTCTGGGACACCGTTGTATGCAGACCATCGGCCGTAGTCGATTTTGTCTGCGACTTGCTGACCTTTTTTGAAGCGTTGGCATCTTGTGCGGACATCATCTGCTCACCGCTTGCCACATACTCTGCGGATACCCGGTTGATGACCTTGAGGCTTACGGTGAACTTTGAGCCGTTTTTATTGTCAGCGCTTATGTCGGATTTGAACGAGGTTATAACGCAGTCAGAGATCCGGGTGCGCCCGGTATACTCAACCACATCTTTTTCTTTCCACATTCTTTCCAGAATATCGGACTGATCTTCGTCAAGAAAAACACCCGTAATGGAAAAGACCACCGGATCATTGATAACATGGTCGTTGATGTCGGAACCCTTTTCCACCGGGTTTGACGTAACCTTGCTGCTGCGCTGGACGCTTTCCGTTACGACTACGCCGGTCTTTTCAGCGTCAAGGCGGACCGTCCCGCACTTTTCGCCTGTAATGGTGTATGCCACAAAATCACCCCCCTACTGTGCATACGCTCCCTGCAGGGTGCGCTCGTGATATTCTTCCTCTTTCTTCTCCTGCCAGAAATCTTCCATCGCCTGTTTTACCCGGCGGACGATTTCTTCAGCATCGGCTTTTGTGGTTTCCCCGCCCAGCGTGATGCTGATGGTCGGAGAGAAAGTAGAATGATCCTCATAGGTTACGCTGGAACTGCTGGTAGAGTTGTTGATAATTTCATCTGTCTTGTCGGCCGGGATAATTGCGGTGCCGGACGGCAGATATGCCATTTCGCCGCCGCGCTCATTGATGTGTGTCCAGCCGCCCTCAGCTTTGACGGTTACGGCAAAAGGCTGTTTTTGGGCACAAAAAGCAATCATAATAGAGAAAGTAACGCTCCCAAGATCAAGATGATCTCGGGAGCGGTTTTTCGTTCAGATGACGGCGGTATATGGCCATAAGACAGGTTCAGTAGAATGCTTCTCTTTCTACTCATCCTACGTTGTGGGACATTTAATGGGAAGTGCCTGCCTACTTGGTCAGAATGTTCGGCAACTGGGCGCGCAGGGCGGCCACGCCCTCGGCAGAGCCGAGGTCATAGCGCTCCACCATGTTCAAAACAGACTGTAAAGAGGTTTTCGGGTTGCACCACAGGTCCGGGGCGTAGCCCTTGCCCTCCACATTTTCCATACTGTAGATAAAGTGGAGCGCCTGACCGAACTGGAAGCCGATGCCGGAGTTTGGAAGCGTCCAGCCTCGCACATTTCCGACCAGCTGCGCGCCTCTCGTCGGGCTGCCGATCACAAGGCAGTTGTCAAGTGTCCTGCAATAGGTCACGATGCTCTCGCCGGCGGAGCCGGACATGCTGTCTGTCAGAAGAAGAATCGGAGTGCTGTTTTCCAGCAGCTTTCCCTGAAACAGCTCATAGTCCTTATCGCCTGTCCGGAAGGCGGCAAATTCTTCACCCAGGTCCGCGTAGGCTTGGGTCCTATCGAACATAGCAGTGCCCCAGTTGGAGATAATCGTTTTCTGTTCGGGTTCTTCTCCCGTGTAGCTTTTCAGCCAGTTTTTGATAAAGTCTTCATCGCCGCCGCTGTTGGAGCGGGCATCAATGATGATGAGCTTCGCGTTTTTAAGGTCAGAACCGGTGCGGACGAACTCGTCCATTGTCTCCTCATAATTCCAGTCAAACCTGCGAATCGTTATCAAGGCGATACCGTTTGATTTCAGATAATGATAATCCGGGACCTGCGAACCGTCTTCCAGATAGGACTGGCTCAGCGACCATGTGAGCGAAACCGTTTTTGTTTCGCCGCCCTTTGTCAGAGTAATGATGTCTGTTGTATGTGCTGCTGTTGCAGGGCAGAACTGGCGCAGGGAATAGCACACGCGGCCGCTCTTTTCAAGATACGGCTGCATTTCCGCGTTCGCGTTGCCGCAGGAGGTATAGTACCACTTTTCGCTTTCCCCCAGCAGATAATACCCGTTCGCATCCTTGCCGAAGCTGCGGTCACTGTAATAGTACAAATACTGGACACTGCTTTCATAGGCCGGTTCATACCGCCCGGCAATGCAGAAATGTCCATCCCGAACGAAAAGCAGGTTGGAGTACATCAGAGAGATCAATTGATCCCTTGTGATTGTCTTGCAGGAGGAAAGCTTCGCGCGGATCGTGTTCTCCGCCTTTTGGAACCTCTCCTCACCGAAATAGTAGTAAGCGCCGTAGGAGTAATGCAGCGCGCGGAAGAACAGATCCACATCCTCAAGCGCTTCCGCGCGCGTAAGAACCGCCTTGCCGGGATTGTTCAGATTTTTCAGACTGTCGATCTCTGCCTGCGTGATCTCGACCTCGCCGCGGTGATGCTGTAAATATGCTTCAAAGCCGTCGAACGACTCTTCCCTTGCCATATCGGCGCGGCGCTTCTCGTTCACGTCCTTAAGCAGTTTTTCAAATGCGTTTTGGTAGACCGCTGTGGAACCCTTGCTCAAAACGATGGCAGTATTGCTGTCGGCGTCATAATCGACGCTAAAGCCGAGCGCATCGCCGAGGTCGCGCAGCTTGAAATAGTTGTTTCCCCCGATGTTGTAGACAGAAAGACCGTCCGCAGCCTTTCCGTCGATCAAAACGGACTGCTTGCTGACAACGGCTGTTTTGGACTGATCCCGCCCGCGCGCAAGCTCGCCGCCGACAGGGGTATATTCCTTCCCGGAAACGACCGTGACCGCATTGCTTTGCTCATCGAACGAAACGGAAAAGCGGCTGTCCGTCTTGCTCAGAAGCTGCGCAAGATCACGCAGCTTGAAATAGTTGCTGCCGTCGATGTTGTATTTGTCACAGTCTGCATCGACGCCGTCGACTGACAGGTTTTGCGGCGAAGCCACCACATTCGCGGCGGAGGCATAAGACACGGCAATGCAAACCAGAAGCAGCGTCAAAATGATGGGCAATCGCTTTTTCATGGATGATTCTCATCTCCCTTATCACGCTTTCGGTGCGCCGCTTTCAAAGAAGCGTTCCCCGTCAGAGCAATTTTTCACTTTAAGGGTAGCATACTCCATCATATGCTGCAACGCAAATTTTGCATAAAAGCGGTATCGCCCGTCTAAAGGCGACCGATAGCTTCATCCGCGGCCTTTCAGCCGAGCTTCTGCGCAAGGTCCTCGAGCGCGGCGGTCATCGCCTCTTCAAACGAGGGGTGCGGACGCATGGCCAGCAGGAATTGATCGACCGTCATGTGGTTGGCGAGCGCCTGCGAGACGCCGCCGATCATATCGCTTGAATGCTCGCACATGAGCTGCGCGCCGAGAAGCTCGCGTGTTTCGGCGTGGGCGACGAACTTCATAAAGCAGCGGCCCGGGTCGGCGATGAGCGTCTTGGCGTTGTCGAACATGACGTGTTTGCCGACCTTGACGGGGATGCCCGCCTCCTTGGCCCCGGCCTCGGTGAGGCCGACGACCGCGATCTCCGGACGGCAGTAGATGCAGCTCGGCACGACGGACATGGATGTGTGATTTTCCCTTCCGTAGAGCAGGTCGACGCAGGCGATGCCCTGCGCGGTCGCCACATGGGCGAGCTGAATTTTGGCTGAGACGTCGCCGATGGCGTAGATGTGGGGGATGCTCGTCTCGTAGCGCTCGTTCACGGCGATGCTGCGGCGGTTCATCTCGACAGAAATGCCATCCGCGAACAGGCCGTCGCAGTACGGGCGGCGGCCGATGGCGCAGAGCACGGCCTCGCCGGAGACGGTCTCGCTCTTTTCCTTGCAGGTGAAGTTGACGGCGATATCCTCACCCGTCTTCTCGACGCTCTGGACCATCGCGTTCGTGAAGACCTTCACGCCCTGCTTTTTGAGGATGAGCGCGAGGCTCTGGCCGAGCTCCTTGTCCATGTTGGGCAGCAGGCGGTCCATGCCTTCGATGACGGTCACTTCACAGCCGAGGTCTGCGTAAAACGTCGCAAACTCGATGCCGATGACGCCGCCGCCGATGATGACGATGGAGCGGTACAGGTGGTCGCACCCCTCAAGCAGCTCGTCGGAGGTCATCGCGAACTCAAGTCCGGGAATCGGCGGGCGGGACGGGACGGAGCCGGTGGCGATGAGAATATCGTCGCAGGTGTAGTCGTTGGCACCGCCCTCGGCATCCGTCACGCGGACAGCGCCGGGTGCGGTGATGAGCGCCGTGCCGCGCAGAAAGTCGATCTTTGCGGTCTTGAAAAGCGATTCAATGCCGGAGGACAGCTTTTGCGAAATTTCGCGCTTGTAGGCAAAAATCTCCGTCATGTCGGCGCGGATGTCGTCGGTGTGGATGCCGGCGTGTGCGCCGTGCTTGGCGTCGTGGAAGATCTGAGAAGAGTGCAGCAGCGTTTTCGTCGGGATGCAGCCGCGGTTTAAGCAGGTGCCGCCCGCTTCGCGCTTCTCGACGACGGCGACCTTCTTGCCGAGCTTGGCCGCATGGAGCGCGGCTTCGTAGCCGCCGGGGCCCGCGCCGATGACGATGAGTTCATAATGAGCCATAATAGTTCGTTCCTTTTTGAGAGCAATGCCGCCGACTTTTCGGCGGCATTGCGTGATGTTAAGATATGCGTTGCCTTCGTCAGGCAAACTGATAACGTAAAACCATGTTGCGCGCCGCGCCGACCTCGTCGAGACGGCGGACGGGCGTGGAGTGGGGAGCGGTGTGGAGCGTCTCGGGATCGGAGTGCGCGAGTTCAAAGAGCTTGCAGTAGATGCCGCAGACCTCGTCCATGGTCTCCTTGCTCTCAGTCTCGCAGGGCTCGATCATGAGCGCCTCATGGACGATGAGCGGGAAGTACATCGTGGGCGGGTGCAGGCCAAAGTCGAGCATGCCCTTGGCAAGGTCGAGCGCGGAGACGCCCGTCTCCTTGTGGAGATCGACGAGCGACATGACGAACTCGTGCATGCAGATCTCGTCATAGGCCATGGTGAAGGTATCTTTGAGCCTGACGCGCATGTAGTTCGCGTTCAGCACGGCGTTCATCGCCGCCTCGCGGATGCCGGACTTGCCGAGCGTGAGCACGTAGGTCAGCGCACGCACGACAACGCCGAAGTTGCCGTAGAACATCTTCACGCGGCCGATGGACTTTTCGGGGTATGCAAAGCCGTACTTGCCGTCCTTTTCGACGACCAGCGGGCCGGGCATGTACTTTTTGAGGAATTCCTTGCAGCCGACCGCGCCTGCGCCGGGGCCGCCGCCGCCGTGCGGTGTGGCGAACGTCTTATGCAGGTTACTGTGGATGCAGTCAAAGCCCATGTCACCGGGACGGACGACGCCCATGACGGCGTTGAGGTTCGCGCCGTCGTAATAGCACAGGCCGCCCGCATCGTGAATGATCTTCGTGATCTCGAGGATGTTCTTGTCGAAAATACCGACGGTGTTCGGGTTCGTCAGCATCAATCCCGCGGTGTCGGGGCCGACGGCGGCGCGCAGCGCGTCGAGGTCGACGCAGCCGTCTGCGCCGGACGGGATGTTGATGACCTGGAAGCCGCACATCGCGGCGGTTGCGGGATTTGTGCCGTGGGCGGAGTCGGGCACGATGATCTTCGTGCGGTTAAAATCGCCGCGGTCGGTATGATAGGCCTTGATGAGCAGAACGCCCGTGAACTCACCGTGCGCGCCCGCCGCGGGCTGGAACGTGACAGCGTCCATGCCGAAGACCTCGCCAAGCTCAGAGCCTAACGTGTGCAGCGCCTCGAGCGCGCCCTGCGCGGTCTCGATGGGCTGGAGCGGGTGGAGCTGGGTGAAGCCCGGCAGCGCCGCCATGTCCTCGTCGATCTTGGGGTTGTACTTCATCGTGCACGAGCCGAGGGGATAGAAGCCGTCGTTCACGCCATGGATGCGCTTGCAGAGGGCGGTGTAATGGCGGGTGAGCTCGTTTTCGCTCACATGGGGCAGGTGCAGCGCCTCGCTGCGCTCTTCGGGGAGCTGATATTCGGGGACGTCACACTCCGGCATGAGGGTCATGCCGCGGCCTTCGATGCCAAGTTCAAAAATGAGCTTCATTTACAGCACCTCCTTCACGATGGCGGCAGCTTTGTCGAGCTGCGACTTGGAGACGAGCTCCGTCACGCACCAGAGAATGCCGCCCTCGACCTCTGCGCCGCCGAGGATGCCCTCTACTTCGAGCGCGTCGAGGATCTTCCTGCGGCAGTTGGGGCATTCGACCTCGGTGACGAACTCGTGGAAGAATTCACCCTTGTACTTCAAGGTGCAGCCGATCTTTTGGAGCTCAGAGGCGAAATAGTGCGCCTTCGAGGTGCAGAGCCGCGCGCACTGCTTCATGCCCTTTTCGCCCATCGCGGCCATGTAGACGCCGGCGGCGAAGGCGCATAGCGCCTGGTTGGAGCAGATGTTGGAGCTGGCCTTTTCGCGGCGGATGTGCTGCTCGCGCGCGGACAGCGTCAGCACGTAGCCAACCTCGCCGTCCACATCCTTCGTCTGGCCGACGATGCGGCCGGGGAGCTTTCTCGTCATGGCGGACGTCGTGGCCATAAAGCCGAGGAACGGGCCGCCGAACGCCGTGTCGAGGCCGAGGGGCTGACCGTCGCCGACGGCGACATCCGCGCCCATCGCGCGCGGCGTGGGCAGGATGGCGCAGGCGATGGGGTTCACGCCCATGACGAACTTCGCGCCCGCGGCGTGGACGATCTCACCGGCCGCCTTCGCGTCTTCGATCTGGCCGAAGTAGTTCGGCTGCTGGAGGTAGAAGCACGCGGCGTCATCGCCGAGCGCTTCCTTGAGCGCGTCGAGATCGGTCTTGCCGTCCTTTGCGGGGACGGCAAAAAGCTCGGTATTCGAGGCAAAGCAGTAGGTCTTCATGACCTCGATGACCTGCGGATGGGCGCAGGCGGAGACATAGGCCTTCGTGCGCTTGCGGTCCTTGCACATGGGGATCGTCTCGGCTGCGGCGGTCGCGCCGTCGTAGTGCGAGGCGTTGGAGACGTCCATGCCGGTCAGCTCGCAGATCATGGTCTGGAATTCGAAAGTGCCCTGCAAAACGCCCTGGCTGATCTCAGCCTGATAGGGGGTGTAGCAGGTGAGCAGCTCTTCGCGGGAGGTGACAGACTTGACGACCGACGGGATGAAGTGGCGGTAGGCGCCCGCGCCGCGCAGAACGGTCTTGAAGACCTTGTTCTTTTCGGCCATGGCGGTGACGGCCTCGCGCACCTCAAGCTCGCTCAGACCATCGGGGATGTTCAGCCCGCCATCCGGCAGGAGCATTTCCTGCGGAACGGCTTTGTAAAGCCCTTCGAGACTGTCGACCCCGATGGCGGCGAGCATTTCTTCCCGTTCCGCAGCCGTGGTGGGAACGTAAGAGCCCATCTCAGCCCTCCTGCGCGCAATGCGCTTCGTAAGCGGCGGCGTCAAGCAGCGCCTCAGTGTCGGTCACGGGGGAGACCTTGATGATCCATGCACCGTAGGGGTCGGAGTTCAGCGTCTCGGGTGCGTCGGCCAGCGCTTCATTGACCTCGCAGATCGTGCCGCTGACGGGACAGATCACGTCGGAGACCGCCTTGACGGACTCGACATCGCCGAAGCTCTCACCGGCGGTGACGCTGTCGCCCTCGGCGGGCAGGTTGATAAAGACCACATCGCCCAGTGCATCCTGGGCAAAATCAGAAATGCCGATCACGGCGACGTCGCCGTCCATCTTGACCCACTCGTGGGACTTGGAATACTTCAGCTCAGCAGGGATGTTCATGGTAATTTCCTCCTCAAAATCGTTCTCAATGAATGTTGGTTGTTATTTACGGTCAAATGGTTTCCGAATATTCGGTCAAAAATCTCTATTTCAGCGTTCGAGCTTGTAGAACGGCATTGGTACGATCTCAAGCTCGACCATGCGGCCGCGCACGTCGGCGTTGAGGTGCTTGCCGATCTTGATATCTTGGGCGGGGATATAGCCCATTGCGACGCCGCAGCCGATATAGGGTGCGAACGTGCCGGAGGATGCCCAGCCGATCTTTTCTCCGTCCATCGTGTAGAGGTCGCAGTGCTCGCGCACGATGCCGCGGCCGACGACCTTCATGCCGATGCGCTTCATTTTCGGCGCGCCGAGCGCGACAAGCGCGTCGCGGCCGATGAAGTCCTTGCCCGTGAGCTTGCACGGAAGTCCCGCCATCTTCGGCGTGATCTCGTCGTTCATCTCGTGGCCGTAGAGCGGCATCGAAGCCTCTAAGCGCAGCGTGTCGCGCGCGCCGAGGCCGCAGGGGATCAACCCCTCGGGCTCGCCCGCCTTCAGAAGCGCTTTCCACAGGTCGACGGTGTCCTCGGCCTTGCAGTAGATCTCAAAGCCGTATTCACCGGTGTAGCCCGTCTGGGAGACGAGGGCATGGATCGTGCGCTCGCCGAGGTTCAGGGGTACGTCTTCGGTGAAGGTGTAGTACTTGGCGGGGATGTACTGCTCGTCGCAGAGCTTTTTGAGAATGTCGCCGGACTTGGGGCCCTGCAGGGCGATCTGGCCCCAGTCGTTGCCCTCGTCGCGGTAGTCGACGTCGCCGGAGAGATGGCTCTCGACCCAGGCGGCGTCCTTTTCGCGGTTGCCCGCGTTGACGACGAGCCAGTAATTGTCCGCTGCGCAGCGGTAGACGATGAAGTCGTCGATGATGCCGCCATTGTCGTTGCAGAACATCGAGTACTTGATCTCGCCGTCTTTCATGTTCGAAATGTCGGCGGTGATGATCTTCTGCACGTTGGCGACGGCGTCAGGGCCCTTGAGGCGAAGCTCGCCCATGTGGGAAACGTCGAACAGACCGGCCTTTTCACGAACGGCCATGTGCTCGGCAATCACGCCGGTGGGATACTGCACGGGCATCAGAAAGCCGCCGAATTCGACGATCTTGCCGCCCATGTCCACATGCGTTTGGTAAAGTGGGGTCTTCTTTTCCATAGTGCGCATCCTCCGAAAACAATAATTTTAATGAATCTTATAAAAACTATTAAAATTAAGCATCAAAAAAGAGGCACAAAACTCCCTTTTGAGCTTTGTGCCTCCGTTGATCACCTGAGAGATTCCCCGCCCGAGTCATCGCGGCAGGTTGCACCTTCGGCGTGCGTAAACGCACTTTTCGGAGCGTCGTCCGAGTTCGGCCCTTTTGCCTGAGAGCTTCTGCGTTCCCCTTCGGCGCCGCGGCAGAATATTCCGCGGTCTCTCCCGAACTCATCATCCGATCGGTTGATTCATTTTACTTTTTAAAGCTAACATAAGAATAGGCCTTTGTCAAGAAAGAAAAAATAATATTTTGTTAAAATATTTCAAGCGGAAATTCGGCAAACCGAAAACTGCCGAAACGGGTCAAAATTTGAAAGCATCCCGTTGTTATGACTGCGTTGTCGGCCAGGTTCCATTTCGCTTCGGCATAGCTTTATTTGTATTTCGCATTTGCATTTTGCCTAAAGCGGCGGCGGAGAAGTGATGGGGCGTCTATTTTCTTCGACGAAATCCGTCCTGCGCGGACAAAATTGTATTGACAACGGCGGAGGATGGGTCTATTGTACACACATCATTCGTCAAATGCTTTGAGCAGGACACGACTTCCCCGGATCACCGCTTTCAGAGAGCCGTTGGTGGTGCAAAACGGCAGCAAGGAACGGGCAGGCCATCCCCTGTGAGCAGCCGCGGTGAAAGGCGCAAACGCCGAGTAATCGCAGCCGGTCCCCCACCGTTAACAGGGTACGCTCTCCGATCCATTCGGGCAGCGGTCGAGCGGCCGGTTTTCCGGCAAGCAAAGTGGTAACGCGGAAGTTGAGATCTGCGGCGGATATCGCCGCGATATTGGCCTTCGTCTTTGCGATGGGTTTTCGTTGTGGAAAATCCGCAGCAGAGGCGGGGCTTTTCTTTTTGCTCCCGGCATTGACGAAGAACACAGCTTTTTTAGGAAAGAAAGGGAAATCACATGAACACACTCGTCATCGTGCTGATCGCGGCGGTCGTCCTCGTCGCTGCCTACGCACTCTATGGGCGCTGGCTCGCCAAAACCTGGGGCATCGACCCCAAGGCGCAGACGCCCGCCGTCAAGTATAACGACGGTAAGGACTTTGTCCCCACCAACGGCTGGACCGTCTTCAGCCATCAGTTTTCCTCCATCGCGGGCGCGGGCCCTGTCACCGGCGCGATCCAGGCCGCCGCGTTCGGCTGGCTGCCGGTGCTGCTGTGGGTGCTGCTCGGCGGCGTCTTCTTCGGCGCTGTGACGGACTTCGGCGCGCTGTACGCCTCCGTCAAAAACGACGGCAAGTCCATGGGCATGCTGATCGAAAAGTACATCGGCAAGCTCGGCCGCAAGCTGTTTCTGCTGTTCTGCTGGCTGTTCTGCCTGATCGTCATCGCGGCGTTCGCCGACATGGTCGCCGGCACGTTCAACGCCTACACCGTGGTCGACGGCGTGACGCAGCTTGCTGACGCCGCGCAGACCAACGGCGCAGCCGGTATGGTGTCCATCATGTTCATGGTGTTCGCCGTCGTCTTCGGCCTTGTGCAGAAGAAGCTGAACCTCTCGGGCTGGAAGGAAGCCGCGCTCGGCATCCTCTGCATCGTTGCCTCGTTCGCCGTCGGCATGAACTGCCCACTCATCTTCGGCAAGGCGACTTGGAGCTACATCACGTTCGTCTACATCTTCTTCGCCGCCGTTCTCCCGATGTGGCTTTTGAAGCAGCCGCGCGACTACATGACCACCTTCATGTTCATCTGCATGATCGCGGGCGCGGTCGTCGGCCTTCTCGTTGCGCATCCGACGATGAACCTCCCCGTCTTCACGGGCTTCAACAATGAAAAGCTCGGCACGATGTTCCCCATCCTGTTCGTCACCGTCGCCTGCGGCGCGGTGTCCGGCTTCCACAGCCTCGTCTCCTCCGGCACGTCGTCCAAGACGGTCGAAAACGAGAAGGACATGCTCAAGGTCGGCTACGGCGCGATGATCCTCGAGAGCCTGCTTGCCGTGCTCGCACTCTGCGTGGCCGGTGCGGCCGCTGCGGCGGACGGCACTCCCGCCGCCGGTACCCCGTTCCAGATCTTCAGCCGCGGCGTTGCGGGCTTCTTCGAGATGTTCGGCGTGCCGAACTACGCCGCCACGGTCTTTATGACGATGTGCGTCTCCGCCCTCGCCCTCACGAGCCTTGACGCCGTCGCGCGTATCGCGCGCATGAGCTTCCAGGAGCTTTTCAGCGTGGACGACATGGCCCACGCCGAGCCCTGGCGCAAGCTCCTGTGCAACACGTATTTCTCCACGGTGCTGACGCTCGTGCTCGGCTACGTGCTCACAAAGATCGGCTACTCCAACATCTGGCCGCTGTTCGGCTCGGCGAACCAGCTGCTCTCCGCGCTCGTGCTCATCACGCTGTGCGTCTTCCTCAAGGTCACGGGCCGCAGCAACAAGATGCTCTTCCCGCCGCTCGTCATCATGCTCTGCGTCACGTTCACGGCGCTGGTGCAGCGCCTGATGGCCATGGTGAGCGCCATCCAAAATGCCGCTGCCGTCACCATCCCCGCGGGCGAAACGACCTGGGGCGCGGTGTTTATCGCCAACGGCTTGCAGCTCATCATCGCGGTGCTGCTCATCGTGCTCGGCGCGACCATCGTCGTGAACTCGATGAGAAGCTACGTCGCCAGCAAGCACAACAGCGAGGCCAAGGTCTAATTTTGAAAAATGTGCAAAAAAGGAGGCTTCCCGTCGGGAAGCCTCCTTTTTTTGCTTTATTACCAGCTTGCGACCGTGCCGTCGCATCTCGGTTCGGTGCCCGCGGCGTAAACGCCGTTTTCGCACTTCCAGATGATCTCGCCGCGGCCCATGGCCGTGCGGTCGTCGACGATCTCGACCTCGTGCCCCATTGCTCGCAGCTGCTCGGCGATCGCCTCGCCCGCCTCGCGCTCGATCTGGAGCTTTTTGCCGCCGATCCACTGGATGCGCGGCGCGTCAAGCGCCTCCTGCGGGTTCATGGCATAGTCAATGGTGTTTGTCAGCACCTCGACCTGCCCCTGCGGCTGCATGAACGCGCCCATCACGCCGAACGGGCCGACGGCCTCGCCGTCCTTGAGCAGAAAGCCCGGGATGATCGTGTGGTAGGACTTCTTTCCGCCCTCCAAATAGTTATCGCTCTTCGGGTCGAGGGAGAAGTTCGCGCCGCGGTCCTGAAGCGAGATGCCCGTGCCGGGGATGGCGATGCCCGCGCCAAAGCCGCAGTAGTTGCTTTGGATAAGCGAGACCATGTTGCCCTCTGCGTCCGCGGTGCAGAGGTAGATCGTGCCGCCGCAGTGCGGGTCGCCCGCTTTGGGCTCGAGCGCCTTGTCTGTGATGAGTGCGCGGCGGGCGGCAAGATAGTCGGGCGAGAGCAGCTCGCTGACCTTTGTTTTCATATAGCGCGGGTCGGCGACGTAGGTCTTCGTGTCGGCAAAGGCGAGCTTGATGGCCTCCATGACCTTGTGATAGTAGTCCGCGTCCTCGCGCTTTTCGGGCAGCGACAGCCCGTTGAGCATGCCGAGTGCCATCAGCACCGTGATGCCGTGGCCGTTGGGCGGGATCTCGCAGACGGTGTAGCCGCGGTAGTCCTGCGTGATGGGCTCGACCCATTCAGGGTGATAGTTTTTAAAGTCATCCTCGCAGAAGTAGCCGCCCGTGGCGCGCGAATGGGCGACGATCCGTTCCATCAGCTCACCGCGATAGTAGCTCTCGCAGTTCGTCTCAACGAGGGAGCGCATCGTGCCGGCATAGGCGGGGAAACGGAAGACGTCGCCCGCGCGGTACGGCGAGCCGTCCGGCTTCATAAAGCTCTTCCACCAGTATTCATAGGGGGCGGGGTCCTGCGCCATGACCCTGGCGATGCGCCTGCTGTCGCGCGCCCAGAGCTTGCCGACATTGACGGGCACGGCATAGCCGTTTTCGGCGTAGGAAATGGCGGGGGCGAAGAGCTCGGAGAGCGGCTTTGTGCCAAAGCGCGCATTGAGCGCCGCCCAGCCCGCGGGCGCGCCCGGGACCATCGTGGGGAGCCAGCCTTCCTCGGGCACCTCGGAAAAGCCTTTTGCGCGAACCTCGTCCGCGCTCAGCGCCATCGGCGCAACGCCGCTGGCGTTCAAGCCGTAGAGCTTTTTTTCCTTCTCGATCCACACGAGCGCGAAACAGTCGGACCCAAGGCCGTTGCCCGTCGGCTCGAGCAGCGGCATCGCACCGGCCATGGCGACGGCGGCATCGACGGCGTTGCCGCCATTTTTCAGCACGTCGAGGCCGACCTGTGCGCCGAGGGGAACGGACGTGCAGCACACGCCGTTTTTGGCGTAGACCACGTTGCGGCGGGAAGAATATCGGTAAGTTAACGGATCAAAATTCGGCATGATCGTTCTCACTTTCGTCGTTTTTCCCAGTATAGCAGTCCGCGCGAAAAAGGGCAAGAAAAAGGCGCTGTGCGGCGCGGACAGAGCAGCGTGACGGAACCATACGGAAAGCTGGATATTCGCCCTGCAAAAGGGCGATAAATTCACGCTTTCCCGCTTGACATCCTATAAAAATGCATTATAATACGATCAACTTCATCATCAATGCCTCCTTTGGCACCGGCCGGGGAGAAAAGGCATCCATGACTGAGCCGTAGGTATTCCGGGCGACCGGATAAGGCTGGGTCGTGGGTGCTGTTACTTTTTTATAGAGAAAAGGAGAGCGATATGAACATCAAGCCCTTTGCGGTGGAAGAATGGATGAACGAGTACGAGGTGGGTGCGCTATACAACATCGCCGAGACCTGCGTCGACTCCGTTTCGCTCGACGAGCTTTTCGAGCTCACGGGCGAGAACAAGGAGGACTTTTTGAAGGACTTCTGTGCCCAGCGCTTGACCTATGGCGATATCTGGGGCAGCAAGGCGCTGCGCAGCGGCATTTCCAAGCTCTATCACACGATCAAAGCCGACGAGGTCGTGCTCACGCACGGCGCGGCGGGCGCGAACCATCATGTGTTCTGCTCGCTCATTTCCGTGGGCGACCGCGTGGTCAGCATCATGCCGACCTATCAGCAGCTCTACTCCATCCCCGAGGCCATCGGCGCGGACGTCGCCATCATGCACTTAAAGCAGGAAAACGACTATCTCCCCGATCTGAATGAGCTCAAGAGCCTCGTCACGCCCGAGACGAAAATGATCTGCATCAACAACCCCAACAACCCCACCGGCGCGCTGATGAGTAAGGAGCTGCTGGGGAGCATCGTGGAGATCGCCCGCGGCGTGGGCGCGTACATCCTCTGTGACGAGGTCTACCGCCACCTGACGCAGGAGGACGAGTGGTGCGAGTCCATCGTCGACCTCTATGAAAAGGGCATCTCGGTCAGCAGCATGTCCAAGGTCTTCTCGCTCGCGGGCCTTCGCATGGGCTGGATCGCCACGCACGATGAAGCGGCGCGCAAGGCGTTCCTGTCGCACCGCGACTACAATTTAATTAGCTGCGGCATGTTCGACGATGCGATCGCGTCCATCGCCCTGCGCCACAGCGACGTGATGCTCAAGCGCAATCAGCGCATCGTGCGCGAGAACCTCACCATCCTCGATGACTGGATCAAGGAAAATCCGCACTTTTTCTACACCAAGCCCAAAGCCGGTACGACCGCGCTCGTTTACTACGATTTCGATATCCCCTCCTACGAGTTTTGCAAGCGCATGTACCACGAGACCGGTGCGTTCGTCACGCCGGGCGACTGCTTCGAGCAGCCCCACAGCATGCGCGTCGGCTACGCCTGCGACGTCAACACGCTCAGAGACGGCCTTGCCGCGGTGACGAAGTTTGCCGTGACGCTGTGAGCGGCGAAAACACGCGATAAATAAAAGAAATCCGTCCGGTCATCGACCGGACGGATTTTTGACTTGTAAGGGGTTCACGCCTTGGCCCTGTTCCCGCGCATGAAGTGCAGAATAAGGCCGATGGCCGTGCCGATAAGCGTCGGGCAGATCCAGCCGAGGCCGAGGTCGGCAAACGGTAGGTACTGCTGACCGAACGCCTTGATGGCCGGACCGTGGATGGCGTTGAACACGCTCTCGGGCAGCGCGATGATCAGATCGTAAACGGCAGCGATGAGCGTGAAGCCGATCGTCCAGCAGTACACCGTGCGGTCGTGGCCGAAGAATTTACCGAGCAGCGCCAGCGCAATGAGCGCGATGGAGAGCGGATAGAGGAACATCAGCACCGGCAGCGAATAGCTGATGATGGCGCTGAGGCCGAGGTTCGCAAACAGCAGCGACACGAGGCTGAAAATGATTGCCCAGGTGCGGTACTTTGGCCCGTCGGGGAAGAGCGCGCTGAACGTCTCGGCGCAGCTCGTGATGAGACCGACGGCGGTCTTGAGGCACGCGAGCGTCACCGTGGCGGCGAGGATGAAGAGACCGGCGGAGCCGAGGTAGTGCTGTGCGATCTGCGCGAGCGCCGTGCCGCCGTTCTCGCTGGCTTCAAGCACGCCGCGGCTCTGCGTGCCGGCGATCGTGACGGCGATGTAGATGAACGCCATCAGAAGGCTGCTGAAAATACCCGCGCGGACGGTGCTCCCCGCCACAGCGGTGGGATCGTCCACGCCGAGGTCACGGATGACCTGCACGACGATGATGCCGAAGGCAAGACTCGCCAGCGCGTCCATGGTGTTGTACCCTTCGAGGAAACCAGCGAAAAACGGCTGGGACGCGTAGTCGCCGAGCGGCTCGACATCCGCGATGGCCGCACTCGGAGAGAGGAGCGCGACGACGACCAGAATGGCGAGGAAGACGAGAAAGCAGGGGTTCAGAATTTTGCCGACCCAGGTCAGGATCTTGCCCGGGCGCAGTGCGAAAAAGAGCACCGCAGCGAAAAACGCTACCGAGAAGAGCAGCAGGTACAGTGTGTTACTGCCATTTTGCGGAAGCACCTGCTCAAGTCCCACGGTGAATGACGTCGTCGCGCAGCGGGGAATGGCGAAAAACGGCCCAATGGTCAGATACAGCGCGCAGGTGAAGAACATCGCGTAGGGGCGGTTGACCTTGCTGCTCAGGTCAAAAAGACCGTTGGAGCGGCTGATGCCGAGCGCGGCCACGCCGAGCAGCGGCAGGCCCACGCCCGTGATGAGAAGCCCCAGAATGGCCTGCCAAACGTTGGAACCGGCCATCTGGCCGAGGTGCACGGGGAAAATAAGGTTACCTGCGCCGAAAAACAGGCCGAAGAGCATGCTGGCAACATAGGTGTATTCCTTGGCGGTGAGCTTGCGTTTCATGGTAAAAAATTTCCTTTCATGGCGGTGGGGCAAAAATGCCCCGTCCTGAATGATTCGGGTAACAAAAAAACCGGTCTGTTCCCGCGCTCTGACATTGCAAGGGGATACTCCCGTGCTTGTGGAACATTCCACAAGTGCTTTGCCAGATCAATGGAGCATACCGGATCCATGCCGCCGATCATTGCAGGCAGCGAATCAAACCGAGCCTTGGAAAATGAGGTCGATCAAACCGCTGCCGACTGCTTCGACGACATAGATTCGGACGAATGCCCCTCTGCGCCAACGATCAGTCGCCAGCTTACTCCAAAATTGACATTTTTGGACGTAACCATGGTGTTCAAACGATCGCCTCCTTTGCTGCGGAAATTGGCATCATTATACCATGCCATTACATTTTGTCAAGTATCAATGAGAGAATGATATGTTAAAATCGGAAGCGAAAAATTGGGCCGATGGATGAAGCTTCATTCGGGCCACGCAAAGAAGCATGCGGCGCGATAATGCGCCACCTTGCGGCAAAGGCGCGAAAAAGGCGCGAAAACAGACTGCTTTCGCACCTTTTCGGTAAATAAAAAGATCAGAACACCACGACGAGCAGCATCTTGAACTGCTCCTGACCGTACACCGCGTGCGGGTGACGCGCGGGCATGACGATGGATTCGCCCTCGTGCAGGATGTGCTCGACGCCGTCGATCGTGATCCGACCCACGCCGTCGAGGCAGGTGACCATCGCGTCGCCGCCGGATTCGTGGGTGCTGATCTCCTCACCCTTGTCAAACGAGAAGAGCGTGACGCTCACGTGCTCGTTCTGCGCCAGCGTGCGGCTGACGACCTGACCGGACTGATAGGCGACCTGATCGCGCAGGGTCAGAACCTCTGCCTTGCTGATATTTTTCATACCGTCCATGATAGTTTTCCTCCTGTTGAAACGCGCGGCGTTTACCGCCGCGCGTGATATGACTTTCTTATCATGCCCTTTTTGCGGAAAAAGGCAACGATTATTTTGCTTTGTGCGCCAGCACGCAGTACCACTCGCTGTTTTCGATGTCAAACGCGCCGAACTGCACGGGAAAGGCCTTGACCTGAATGTCCTGATAGCCGAGCTGCGTGAGCTTGTCGAGCAGTAATTTCTGCGGCACGGGGTGGTAGTGCTCCTCAAAACGCTCTTTTTGGAAGATTTTGTTATCGCGCTCGAAGGTGTAGACAAGATTGAAGACAATGGAGCCGTCGGATAAATGGTCCCAGACCTGCATGAGGTTCACGCGGTCGCCGTTTGGCAGAAAGGCGGGATTGTAGCAGTAAAAACGCTTTTTCTGCCCCACGATACGGTCCCAGTTGCGAAGGTCGAAGTAGAGGCAGCCTCCGGGCTCCACGAGCGCGTCCATCTGCTCCAAAACGCCGGTGATCTCGTTGTTTGTCACGTAGGCAAGCGAGTTGCCGGTGCTCATCACGCAGTCGAAGCTGCGGTCAAAATGAGACGTCAGGTCGCGGAAATCGCTCTGCCGCAGGTCGATGGCGATGCCACGCTCGTCCGCCTTTTTGCGGCAGCGCGCGAGCATGCTGCCGCTCAAATCGGAGCCGTACAGCGAGACGCCGAGCTGCCCGAGCGGCAGCGTGAGCGAGCCCGTCCCGATGCTCACATCGAGCGCCGAGCGAATGGGCCTGCCGTCGAAAACGGTCTGCCAGTGGGAGAGGGTCTGTGCATCCTTTTTCGGGGAGTCGAAGAGGTCGTAGATGTCGGTGCGGTCGTATACGCTGGCCATAGTGAATGTTCCTCCTGACAAAATATTGGATCGCGCCCCGCGCTCAGCGCTTTTTGCGCTGGGACGAGGACGGAATGTCCATTTCCGCGCGGTACTTGGCGACGGCGCGGCGGCTGACCTCGATGCCGAGAGCCGAGAGCGTCAGACGAAGCGCCTCGTCCGAGAGCGGCGCGGACGGGTCCTCTGCGCGAATGAGGCTTTGCAGCCGCTGCTTGACCGCGTGGGACGAGACTGCCGCGTCGGGGCGGATCGCCGTGGTGAAAAAGCTGCGCACGGGGATGATCCTGCCCTGGAACTGAATGTATTTATTCTGCGCCGCACGGCTCACGGTGGAGGTGCTGACGCCCATTTTTTCGGAAAGCTGCTGCATCGTCACGGGCAGCAGTGCCTCGCCGCCACAGAAAAAGCCGTGCTGCTCGCGCCCGATGAGCGTGAGCATCTGTATGAGCGTGTCGCAGCGGGTGTGGACGCCCTTGATGAGGGCCTGTGCTTCGGAGAGCTTTTCTTTCACGTAGCGCTGGACCTCGGGGTCATCGCTCGTGTTCATCAGCGCGGCGTATTCGGCGTTGACGGACAGGCGCGGCAGAATGCGCTCGTTGAGCTCGATGACGAGCTGGCCCTGCTGCACGGAAAATTCCGCGTCGGGGGCGACATAGGCGATCTGCTCGCTGCCGGCAAAGCTGCGCGAGGGGATCGGGTTGAGCGCGAGCACCTTGGAAGCGGCGGCCTTGGCTTCGTTGACGCTGACGCCGAGCAGAACGGCAAGGCCGGAAAAGTTGCGCTTGCCGAGCATTTCTAAGCCGTCGCGCGCGATCTTCAGTGCCAGCGGGTCGAGCGAGCGGTCCTGCGCAAGCTGGAGCGTCAGGCATTCCGACAGATTCCGCGCGCCGACGCCCGGCGGGTCGAGCATCTGCACGGCAAACAGCGCCTGCTCGAGCGAGAAGAGCGGGATGTCGAATTCGCGTGACAGCTCTTCGAGCGGGCAGTCAAGATAGCCGCGCTCGTCGAGGCAGTCGATCAAAAAGCGGCACAGGCGCAGAAGCTCGTCGTCGACGAGCTTCATCTGCCCGATCTGCCCGGTCAGGTGGTCGCGGAACGTTTTTTCGCGCGTCAAAAAGGCGGTGAAGTCCTGCACATCCTCCATACCGGAGGAGGTGACGCCGCGCCACGAGTCCGTCTCGCGCACCTCGAGCGGTTCGCGCTCGGCGGGAGCGGCCTCGCTGGGGAGCTCGGTCTCGTAATAGGTGGGGGACTGTACGTCGAGCAGCGGGTTTGAGAGCGCGACTTCCTGCACGTATTCGGCAAGCTCCGGCGCGGAGAGCTGCAAACAGTCGAGCGACTGGCGCATCGTCTGCGTCAGCACGAGCTTTTGGCTCAGCGTCTGCCTCTGTTCAAGCTGCACGATAGATTCCCTCCCCAAATGATGCTCATTCAGTAAATTAAAGTATAGCAGTTTTCGCCTTTTTTCGCAACACACAGATGCGCGGGAATGGCCCCAAAAAAGCAAGGGGGCATTCAGATCGCGCAAAAAAGCAGGGCGGCCCAAGGCCGACTCCGCATAAGAAAACATGCGGTTTTGCCTGCGCCTTTTTGGCTGAAATACAACCGAAAAAATCTCCCCATACGCCAGTATGGGGAGATTTTTTCAGCTGATTTCATCTCAAAAATTCATTGGCAAAACTGCTTTGCACCGAAAAAGAGCAAATTTTGTGCGGAGCTGAGGCGCGACGGTGCGGGCATGCTGACGCATGGCAAGACGGCGCAACGAAGGAGCCCGTGCAAAATTTGCCTTTTACGGCGCATGTTTTCTTATGCGGAGTCGGCCAAAGCCGCCCTGCTTGGTGCAAAGGGAATGTTGTGTTACGGCAGCGGGATCTCCTTGCTGTCGAAGAGCGTCTTGAGCTCGATCGAGGTGCGCGAGTCGCCGAACTTCTTGATGAGGGAGAGAAGCTGGTCGAGCTGCTGCGTGTCGCGCACGGCGAAGCGGAGCAGCGCGTTGAACTCACCCACCACGTGATAGTGGCTGATGATGGCGCTCTGCGAGGCGCAGAAATCGCAGAATTTGTCGTACTTGTCCGGCTCGAGCGCAACAGAGATAAAGCCTGTGATGTTACAGTCGAGCTTCGTGCGGTCGACGTCGATGTGATAGCCGCGGATCACGCCGCTTTCCTCCATCCGGCGAATGCGTTCCGACACGGCGGGCGGCGTCAGCCCCACAAGGTCTCCCATGCGGCGCAGCGTGCAACGGCTGTCGTCCTGGAGGAGGTTGAGGATTTGGTAGTCAGTCCGATCCATCATGTTCTCCCTCTACCGTTCTCTTACACGATCTCGCCGCGCTTGATGACGGTTTTTGCAAGATTGCTGCCAACGCGGTAGCAGATGTAGTCGAGGTCGGGCGCGTCCCAGATGACAAGGTCGCCCAGCTTGCCCTCTTCCACAGAGCCGACCTTGTCGGCAAGGTCGATCGCCGCGGCGCCGTTGAGCGTGACAGCCGTGAGGACCTCCTCCGGCGTCAGCTTGTACTTGAGGCAGCCGAGGTTGATGACAAACTGCATGTTCAGGCACGGGCAGGAGCCGGGGTTGAAGTCCGTCGCCATTGCGACGGGCACGCCAGCTTTGACCATGTCGCGCGCGGGCGCGAACACCGCGCCGAGGTTGAAACTCGTCGCGGGCAGCAGGCATGCGATGACGCCGCCCTTGGCCATGGAGGCAATGCCCTCCGGCGGGCAGACGATCAGGTGCTCAGCCGAGATCGCGCCGATCTCACCGGCGAGCTGGCTGCCGCCGATGGCCTCGATCTCGTCGGCGTGGATCTTGGGACGCAGGCCATACTTGAGACCCGCTTCGAGCACCTGACGGGACTCTTCGACGGTGAAGGTGTCGGCCTCGCAGAAGACGTCGCAGAACTTGGCGATGCCCTGCTCCTTGACCTTGGGCATCATCTCCTCGCACACAAGGCGGACGTACTCTTCGCGGTTGGACTTATATTCCGCGGGGACAAGGTGCGCGCCCATGAAGGTCGCGACGAGGTCCATGCGGTGGTGATCGTTGAGGTCCTTGATGACCTCGAGCGCCTTGAGCTCATGCTCGGTGGCAAGGCCGTAGCCGCTCTTGGCCTCGACCGTGGTGGTGCCGAAGCCCATCATCTCGTCGAGCGCCTTGGAGGCCTTGGCGGCGAGCTCCTGCTCGCTGGCCTGACGGGTGGCGTTCGTCGTGGACTGGATGCCGCCGCCCGCGTTCTGAATGTCGAGATAGCTTGCGCCGTGGAGCTTGAGACCCAGCTCGTTCTGGCGCCAGCCGCCGAAGATGAGGTGGGTGTGGGCGTCGACAAGGCCGGGGGTGACGAGGTGGCCCTCCGCGTCGACGACTTCCGCGCCCTCGACGGCGGGAACCGCGCCGGTACCGACGGAGGCGATGATGCCGTCCTCGATGAGCACCCACGCATCCTTTAAGAATTTGATCTTGCCCTGCTCCTCGCCGCGATGGGCGGATTTGCCCTCAGGCGTCGCCAGCAGGCCGATGTTTTTGACTAGTAACTTTTTCATAGTAAATGTTGTCCTTTCTCACTGTTGGAAAGAGCATTCTGTTCGATGGCTTGTCAAAAAAGCCTCGCAGAGTTTTACCCGCAAGGGGTACGCGGCATCCGCAAGGCGGCAGAGCCGCCAGCGGCTGCCCAGGCCGCCCGCAGGCGGCAAATAAATTGAGATCATCTTTCCGACGACATGCGCGTCGGAAAGATTCTTTGCGCTCCGCAAGTGTGCGAGCAAAGCGAGTGCGCGCAGCGGAGTGTATCCAGCTCAAAAAAGGGGCATATTTCTATGCCCCTTTTTTGAAGTAAATTTTAGTGCATGTATTCCTTCACGGCCTTCTCGCAGAGCTCTTCGTCCGCGACGTAAGGCATGGTGATGTGATCCTGACCCTCGTACATCTTGTTGTACTCGGCGACAGTGG
>OGIG01000836.1_pt1 | contig 22920 bp, 20 predicted proteins | sample 1571601 | NCBI WGS metagenome assembly OGIG01 (sample SAMEA2581953, study PRJEB24529) | metagenome | biome: Human gut stool | place: China | collected 2011 | reverse complement strand
TGATGATATCCTTGATGATCTTGTTCAGCGCGGTGCCCATGTGGATGTTGCCGTTGGCATACGGAGGGCCGTCATGCAGGATGTACTGCGGCTTGCCCTCGTTGTTCTTGATCATCTGCTCATAGACATGGTTGTCCTCCCAGTCCTCAAGCATCTTGGGCTCTTTCTTCGGCAGGCCGGCCCGCATTTCAAACGGGGTCTGCATCTTATGGATCGTGTCGTTGTAGTTCTGCGCCAAAGTTTCCTACTCTCCTCTATTTATTGGATTCTTTAGTTATATCACATCGGGCGTCAGCTGTCAAAGTCAACGCCTTCAAAGTTATCGAACGCCGGGGAGTTCAACTCCTCCTGCGGTTCGGCACTTACTTTTTTGCGGGTGGTGCGTTTGGCCGCAGTGCCCGTCTTGCGGGTACGGCGCACCGGCTTGGCCTCCGGCTCATCATACAGGCCGGAGACATCCTGAAAGCGCGTTTCATCTATGGCCGGGGCTTCCATTTCGGGCACCGGGGCCGGTTCCTCCGGCTCCTCGTCTGCCTTAAGCACATTCGTCTGGATATGCGCCATACCCGGTACCTCATCCCACCGCACGGTGTGCCCGGCTCCCCGGCTGCAAAAGACCGAATCCGCCGTATTCGCGTTATCGGCATCGCAGTCGTAGCCGCAGGCTGCTATCACTTCCTCCGGGTGGCGGCAGGGGGCGTAGCCATCCGGCTCCCAGCTCAGCCGTCCTCGTCCACGGGTGTACCGCAGCACCTCAGCCGGGTAGTCCCGCATGGCATCCAGCGCCGCCGTTCCCCGCAGGGTAGCAGTCTCCAGCCGCATTTCGGGCGGCTCACACGCGGCCTCCCGCTGCTGCAAATCATTGAGTGCCCGCCCCAGCTGCTCGGCCGGCACCGTCAGGGTAAAGCGGCACCACGGCTCCAGAAGGATACTCTCCGCCATGCGCAGTCCCTGCCGCACCGCCCGGTAGGTCGCCTCCCGGAAATCCCCGCCCTCGGTGTGCTTGGGGTGGGCGCGCCCGGCGATCAGCGTAATTTTCATATCGGTGATAGGGGAGCCGGTCAGTACTCCCTTGTGGGTCTTTTCGGTCAGATGGGTCAGGATCAGCCGCTGCCAGTTCAGGTCCAGCTTATCGGTGGGGCAGTGGCTTTCAAATCGCAGCCCGCTGCCGCGGGGCAGCGGTTCCATCAGCAGATGCACCTCGGCATAGTGGCGCAGCGGCTCATAGTGACCGATGCCCTCAACCGGGGCGGCAATGGTCTCCTTGTAAAGAATGCCCCCCTCCTCAAAGCCGATGGCCAGTCCAAAGCGCTCCATGGCCACGCTCTGCAAAATCTCCCGCTGGATCTCTCCCATCAGCCGCACCCGGATCTCCCGCTTCTGCTCCTCCCACTCCAGGTGGAGCTGCGGGTCCTCCTGCTCCAGCTGGCGCAGCTGTGCAAGTGCGGTATGGGGGTCGGTGCCCTCCGGCAGCGTCACCCGGCAGCTTATCACCGGCTCCAGCAGGGGAGAGCTCCTCTCCTGCTCGGCGCCAAGACCTTCCCCGGCATAGCTTTGGTTCAGGCCGGTTACCGCAGCGATCGTTCCGGCCGGGACCTCCTCCACCGCCTGGTATTTGGCCCCATTATACAGCCGTATCTGGGTGATCTTCTCCCCGCCCGGCAGGGCCATGCGGACCTTCAGCGTACCGCCGGTCACCTTCAGGTGGGTCAGCCGGCTGCCCTGCGCATCGGTCGAGATTTTATACACTTTTGCCGCGAAGTCCGGTAAATAGGCCGGGGCCAGGGTCAGTCGGTCCAGCCCCTCCAGCAGCTCGGCAATGCCCTCCTGCCGCAGCGCCGCCCCCCAAAAGCAGGGGAACCATGCCCGCCGGGCAAGGGCGGCAGCCAAATTTGTTTCGGTCAGTGTTCCGCTTTCCAGGTATTCCGCCATCAGCCGCTCATCGCACAGCGCAAGCGCTTCCTCATCGGTGTCATGGGGCAGGCAGGCGGGGGAGAGCTTTCTTTGCAGCTCCTCCAGAATATGCGCCCGGTCAGCACCCGGCTGGTCCATCTTGTTCACAAAAATAAAAGTGGGGATGCGGTACCGTTCCAGCAGGCGCCACAGCGTTTCGGTGTGGGCCTGCACGCCGTCCGTCCCGCTGATGATAAGCAACGCATAATCCAGCACCGCCAGCGTCCGCTCCATCTCCGCGCCAAAGTCAGCGTGCCCGGGGGTATCCAGCAGTGTCAGGGCAGTATGGGGCAGGGTCAGCCTTGCCTCCTTGGCAAAGATGGTGATCCCCCGGCTGCGCTCCAGAGCATGGGTGTCCAAGAAAGCATCTCCATGGTCTACCCGCCCGGCCTGCCGCAGCGCCCCGGCCCCCACCAGCATGGCTTCGGTCAGGGTGGTCTTGCCGCTGCTTTCGTCCATGGTCAGGTTCACCACGGCGTCCCGGTTCTCCCATGTCAGGATATCCGTCACCGCGTTGCCGTTATCGTTGACGCTGGTGATAAAGACCGCCGGCTTTCCGCCGGTCAGCGTTCCCTTTACTACGCTGCCCCGGGCCAGATCGGACATGGTGCTGGACAGGCCGCAGCGGTAGGCCACCGCCAGAATATTGGTCTGCCACGTGTAGACCTCCGCCACCGGCGTACCGTCGCTGTCGCTGCGCATGACGAACAGCGCCGGCGGATCGTAGCTGTTCAGATCCTGCACCACGAAGCGGGGGTAGCTGCTGCTCATCAGGGGAATGGCCTCGCGCCCAATGTTGTATACGGCCACGTTCTGCACGGTGCTGCTGATCTTCCAGCCCACCACCAGCTCGTTCCGGCCGTCACCGGTGAGATCCTCGTAATACACGCTGTCGATGCTGTTGCCGCTGCTCTCCACGGTGCACAGCAGCTCATAGCTCTCCTCCAGCCGCTCAAATACCAGTATTTTCAGCGGCTTTTCATCGCCGGGCTTGCGGAAAAATACCAGCGCCTCCTGCACGTCGTCACCGTTCAGATCTACCATCTGCACCGCCTGGATGTTCTGACCGGTAGCAGGCGGCGCGTATTCATAGCCGTTGGCCAGCAGATCCTCGATCTGCTGGTTCAGGCCGGTGTATTCGTCCGGTATGCGGGGCAGCGTAAACAGATCCTCCACGGAATTGTCCATGCCGCAGGCGCTCAGTACCCACAGCAGCCCCAGCAGCAGCGCCAGCAGCGCCGCCCGCCTGACGGTCTTTTTCACGGTGTGCCCCTCCCTTCGTAAAACGCGGCCTGTCAGAAGCCGCCACATAACTTGTCTACGATATCATACCACAACTCCCGCCCGTTTGGTAGCCCCAGTTTTTTGAATTCTGAGGGATTTACAGTAAATTTACACTTGCAATTGGGATGCGCTTCCGGTATAATAACGCTGTTCCATGCCGGTGTGATGGAATTGGTAGACGTAGTGGACTCAAAATCCACCGCTGGCGACAGCGTACCGGTTCGAGTCCGGTCACCGGCACCAAAAAACCTGGGTTTGTCTTGCAGGACAAACCCAGGTTTTTTTCTTTATTCAGTCGCCTACGCCGGTGTGGATGACCTTGCCCATGTTCCACAGCAGCGCCACCCGCTTGGCGGCCTCCAGCCGCTCCTCCGGCGTGTGATAGCTGGCGTGGGCGGTCTCCGCGCCGCAGTCCAGACAGTTGACGGAGACGCACCAGCCCTGCTCGTCCTGCATGGCGCCGACGCCGCGGCAGATGGGGCAATCCTCCAGCTCGATTTCAAAGATGGGATCCATTTTTAATCTCCTTATCTCCTATCAGATTCGTTCAAAGGCCACGCGGGGTGTACCGTCGGCCACGTGGATCACACCGCAGTAGGAAAAGCCTTCCCGCAGGATGCAGCGCTGCATCACATGGTTGTCTGCGTGGGTGTCCACCCGCAGGTGGGATATCCGCTGAGCCGCCCAGTCTACGCACTCGTGCAGCACGCCCCGGCGGGTGCCGTCGCTGCCGATGCGGTGGATGGTGCCGTAGGGGGTGGCGGTATCCTGCCACGCACCCTCGATCTCGGCGTAGGTGGGATCGTCGCCGGTGACCAGCGCAAAGACGCAGTAGACGCCGCCCTCGTCCTCCATCACGTACAGGTTGCCGGTCATAATATCCTGCCGCAGCAGCGGCTCCGAGGGATAGCCGTTGATCCACTGGGTCATGTTGCCGCTTTGCCGCATGAACTGCCGGGCAACATCGTAAATTTCCAGAATACGGGGCAGGTCACTTTCAGCTGCGTGTCGTATCATGGCCGTGCCCTCAATTCTTCAGGCTTTGCAGCGGGGCGGGAATGCGTCCGCCGCGGGCGATGAAGTCCGCGCTGGACTCGGTGTGCACCGGCATCAGCGGGGCAGACCCCAGCAGACCGCCCATTTCCACCACGTCGCCCACGGTCTTGCCCTCCACGGGAATGATGCGGACGGCAGTGGTCTTGCTGTTGACCATACCCACCGCCGCCTCATCAGCGATAATGGCAGAGATGGTCTCGGCAGTGGTCTCCCCGGGAACGGCAATCATATCCAAGCCCACGGAGCAGACACAGGTCATAGCCTCTAACTTGTCCAGGGTCAATGTGCCGCTGAGGGCCGCAGCAATCATCCCCTCGTCCTCGGACACGGGAATAAATGCACCGGAGAGGCCCCCCACATGGGACGATGCCATGACCCCGCCCTTTTTCACCGCATCGTTCAGCAGGGCCAGGGCCGCCGTGGTGCCGTGCGTGCCGCATATCTCCAGGCCCATTTCCTCCAGGATCCGGGCCACACTGTCCCCCACCGCCGGAGTAGGCGCCAGGGACAAATCCACGATACCAAAGGGCGTTCCCAATCGGCGAGAAGCCTCGGAGGCCACCATCTGCCCCATGCGGGTGATCTGGAAGGCGGTCTTTTTCACTGTTTCCGCCACCACATCAAAGGGCGCGCCCTTAACACTCTGAAGGGCGTGATATACAACGCCCGGGCCGCTGACGCCCACGTTGATGACGCTGTCCGCCTCACCCACGCCGTGGAAGGCACCGGCCATGAAGGGGTTATCCTCCACAGCGTTGCAGAACACCACCAGCTTGGCGCAGCCCAGGCCCTCCTGCTCTCTCGTCAGGTGGGCCGTCTCCTTGATGATACGGCCCATCCGGGCCACGGCGTCCATATTGATGCCCGCCCTGGTAGAGCCCACGTTCACGCTGGAGCAGACGAAATCCGTCTCCGCCAGAGCCTGGGGGATGGCCCGCAGCAGCAGCTCATCACCCCGGGCAAAGCCCTTTTGTACCAATGCCGAAAAGCCGCCGATGAAGTTCACGCCACAGGCTTTGGCCGCCCGGTCCATGGTTTTTGCAAAGGGTACCAGGTCCTCCGTGTCACATCCCCCTGCCACCAGAGCCATGGGCGTTACGGAAATGCGCTTATGCACGATGGGAATACCGAACTCGCTCTCGATATTTTCCCCGGTTTTCACCAGATTCTCGGCGTATTTGGTGATCTTATCGTAAATTTTATCGCAGCAGCGCTTGGGATCCTCGCTTATGCAATCCAGCAGGGAGATGCCCATGGTGATGGTGCGGATGTCCAGGTGCTGCTTGTCGATCATGTTAATGGTGTCAAAAATATTGTTCAGACTCAACATATTGCCACCTCTTTACAGCTTGTGCATAGCATCGAAAATGTCCTCTCGCTGGATGCGGATGGACAGCTCCCTACCCTCGCCATAATCCTTTATGCTGCGGCTCAGCTCGTCAAAGGCGGCGTCACACCGGGACAGATCCACCACCATCATCATGGTAAAATACCCCTGCATGACCGTCTGACTAATGTCCAGGACGTTGATGTTATGCTCTGCCAGGCGGTTACACACGCCTGCGATGATGCCCACCTGGTCTTTTCCAACTACTGTTACGATCGCTTTCATTTTATAGTCACTCCATTTCATCCAATGTCAGGGCAAAGCTGCCCAGGAAATTTTCGCAAAAATATCGCAGCTCCGGCAGGTCCATTTTATCCAGGACTGCCCGGGTCTGCTCCGCCGCCGCCCGGAACTCGCCGTTGCCGGCCTTCAGCTCCTCCAGGCACTTGATGTGGGCGGAGAGCTTATCCGCCGCCTTTACCAGCTCCTGCACCTGTTCATCCGAGGGGTGCAGGACCTCCTCATACTCTGGCCGCAGCTCCCGGGGCAGCATGTCAAGCAGCTTGTCCTCCGCCACCCGCTCTACCTGCTTATAGGAGTCCCGGATCTGGGGATTGTAATATTTGATCGGTGTAGGCAGGTCGCCGGTAAGGATCTCCGGCGCATCGTGATACAGGGCCGCCACAGCCACCGCACCCTCGTCCACGCAGCCGCCGAAGCAGCGGTTTCGAATGACGGCCAAGGCGTGGGCCAGCACTGCCACCTGGTGGCTGTGCTCCTGGATATTCTCGGTATAGCTGTTGCGCATAAGGGCCCAGCGGTTTATAAAGCGCATACGGTTAATATAAGCGAAAAAATGGCTCACGGCTCAATTTCTCCTTTCAAGATGCCCCCCTCCACAGCGGTGATGCGCACGGGACGCAGACAGTTGTGCAGATTTTCTCCCGGGGCGGATACCTCCATGTAGTTAGGGGCATGACCGGTGTAAAAGCCCGGCGCCCCGGGCTGCTCAAACAGCACGGGAAGCGTCTTTCCCACACAGCTTTGCAGGTATTCCTCGTGGAGAGCGGCAGCAACCTCCCCGGCCCGGGCGGCCCGCTCCTCCTTTATATTTTTGGGGACCTGCTCCATATCCGCCGCCTTGGTTCCGGGGCGGACGGAGTAGGGAAAAACATGGATCTGGGCGAAGCCACAGCGGCGGATAAAGCCCAGGGTCGTGGAAAACTCCTCCTCCGTTTCCCCGGGAAATCCCACGATCAGGTCCGTTGTCAGGGCGCAATCGGGGAAGAATCGGTGCAGTAAAAGCGCAGATTCAGTGAAGCGGGTGGTGTCGTACCGACGATTCATGCGGCGCAGAGTTGCGTCACAGCCGGATTGAAGGGAAAGATGGAAATGGGGGCAGAGATTTTTAAGCGCCGATGCCCGGCGGCAGAATTCCTCGGTGACGGTACGGGGCTCCAGGCTGCCCAGGCGGACGCGCATAGTCCCGGCAGCGGCGGACACTGCCTCCAAAAGATCAATAAGGCCCTCCTGCCCCGGCAGGTCCTGGCCCCAGGAGGAGATTTCAATACCCGTGAGCACCACCTCCCGGTAGCCCTGGCGGGCAAGCTGCTCCGTCTGCCGGGCCGCCGCTGCCAAGGGCAGGGAGCGGACCGGGCCCCGGGCAAAGGGGATGATGCAGTAGGTGCAGAAATTGCGGCAGCCGTCCTCCACCTTCAGCATGGCGCGGGTGCGGCTGTGCTGCCCGCCGGCAGGCAAAATTTCAAACTCGTGGCGGCGCAGAGCGTCGTCCACCAGGATCCGGGTCTGCTTTTCCTCCGCCGCCGCCAGCAGCTGGTGCAGAAACTCCATGCGCTGGCCGGTGCCGCCGATAAGGTCGATGCCCAGGGCCGCCGCCTCGTCAGTATGGGTCTGGACATAGCAGCCGCAGGCAGCTATAATGGCGGCAGGATTCCTGTTTTTGGCCCGGCGGATCATCTGCCGAGACTTTTTATCGCTGACGGCTGTGACGGAGCAGGTATTGATGATATAGGCGTCTGCTGCCTGCTCAAAGTCCACCAGCTCGTGGCCCTGGGCCGCCAGCTCCTGCTCCATGGCCTGGGTCTCATATTGATTGACCTTACAGCCAAGGGTGTAGATGGCGATTCGCATGGGGGTTTTTCTCCTTGCACTTTACGGATTTATCCACTATAATATATGGTTGTATTATAGTCTATCATTCGCCGACTGGCAAGGGTCTGGCGGAGGAAATGAGGTATTTTTTCGTGCATTACTTGGATAACGCCGCCACCACACCGGTGCCGGAGGAGGTCATTGCGGCTATGGCTGATGCATTGCGCCATCACAGCGGCAATCCCTCCTCCCAATATCCCTATGGGCAGGACGGGAAGGCCGTGGCGGAAAATGGGCGGGCGATCATCGCCCGGGCCTTGGGCTGCCCTAAGGAGCGGCTGTTTTTCACCTCCTGCGGAACGGAGAGTGACGTGTGGGCCATTCGGGGCGCCGTATGGCACGGCCGGCACAAGGGAAGGCACATTGTCACCACCGCCGTGGAGCACAGCGCCGTGCTGGAGAGCTGCAGGTGGCTGGAAAGCGAAGGGTATCAGGTGACTTATCTGAAGCCGGATAGCACCGGGATGGTCTCGGCCCGGCAGGTGCTGGATGCGGTGCGGGAGGACACGGTGCTGGTGAGCATGATGCTGGTGAACAACGAGACCGGGTGCGTGTTTCCGGTGGCAGAAGCAGCAAAGCTCCTGCGGGAAGCGGGCAGCGGCGCCCTGCTCCACTGCGACGCGGTGCAGGGCTTTTTGAAGGTTCCCTGTGACCCGGTGGGCTGGGGCGTGGATCTGATGAGCCTATCGGCGCACAAGCTGGGCGGACCTAAGGGCATTGGAGCCCTGTATATCAGCCCGAAGCTGCGGAATTTTCGCCCCCTCCTCCCCGGCGGCGGGCAAGAGATGGGTCTGCGCTCCGGCACCGAGGCCACGGCCCAGATCGCAGGCTTTGCCAAGGCGGTGGAGCTGCGATTGGAGCACTATGACGAGAAAATCCGGCACATGGCGGACATGAAGGCCCTGTGCCGGGAAAAGCTGCTGACCATTACCGGGATGGTGACGGTGGGCGGCGGCACGGCGCCGCACATTTTGGCCATGTCCCTGCCGGGATACCCCAGCGGCAATATCGTCAGTGACCTGGGCAGCCGGGGCATTTGTATCTCCGCCGGATCCGCCTGCCACAAGGGGAAGAGCAGCCATGTGGTGTCCGCCCTGGGGCTTCCCAAGCGCACGGCGGCGGGGGTAATACGCATCAGCTTCGCCCCGGAAACTACGGAGGATGACATCCAGGCGCTGTATGAGGCGCTGAAGGCCCACCGGGCACAGCGATGCGGGATGCTGTAAAAAAGCGGAAAGGCAAAAATTGATGGGTGTGATGCCCTATCGGGCGGGAGGTGAGGAGCCCCGCCTATACGGAGGGCAGGACGTGCCTGCGGACGGACCTATGCGGGCTTCATGTCCTTAGGGTTTGATTTTTTCATGTTTGAGGAGATTCTATGGCTATTCTGATTCGACGGGAGCAGGGGTTTTATCGGCGATTAATGAAGCTGAGTATGCCTATCGTGCTGCAAAACCTTATCACCTTTTCTTTAGGTCTTATTGATACCTTTATGGTCAGCCAGCTGGGAAACACCGAGATGGCGGCGGTAACAGCAGCCAATGTACCGGTATTTCTGCTCATTTCCATTGTATTCGGAGTGCAGAGCGGGTTGGGCATCCTGGTAAGCCAGTACTGGGGCAAGCAGGACATGAAGAGCATCAGCCGCTCTATCGGCGTGGCCTCCTTTGTAGGGGCGGCGGTGGCGGCGGTGCTGGCGGCGGTGCTGTTTTTGTGGCCGGTGCAGATTATGGATTTGATGTCGAATAACCACCAGCTGTCCATTTTAGGCGCGCCGTACCTGAAGCTCATTGGTATTTCCTACATCTTTAATATGCTGTCCTCGGTGTACGCCAGCGCTCAGCGCAGCGCAGAAAATCCCAGCTTCGGCATGAAGCTGTTTGGGGCGTCCACACTTATTAACACGGGGCTGAACTACCTGCTCATTTTCGGCAAGCTGGGCTTTCCCATGCTGGGTATCCAGGGGGCGGCCATCGCCACTCTGTGCGCGCGCATCTGTGAGTTTATTATCTGCACGGTCTATGCCCTGCGAGACAAACGTATTCGCATGCAGTGGGCCGCCTTTGTCCGGCCCGGCTGGGATATGCTGCGTAGGTTTCTGAAATATGCCTCCCCGGTGGTGCTGAATGAGGCCTGCTGGGGCATGGGAAACAGTATGCTGACGGTGATTCTGGGCTACACGGAAAACTCCGTGGAGATGCTGGCAGCCAACGCCGTGATGGGAAATCTGGGGCGGCTGTTTTTGGTGTTCTGCTTCGGCCTGGGCGCCGCCACGGCGGTGCTGGTGGGCAAGGCCATCGGCGAGGGGCAGAGCGAGGAGGATATTATGTCTCTGAGCAAGGCTCTGCTGCGCTTTACCGTCGTGTCCGGCACGGTGCTGGCAGCCATTGCCCTGGCGCTGCTGCCCACACTGTTTTTGCCGGTGGTATTTCCGATGTTTAAGCTCTTCGGCGAGTCCGCCACCATTGCAGCAGCCCTGGCTGTGACCAGCTTCGCCTCCATCCCCCTGCACGCCTACTCCATCTCCAGCATCACGGGCGTTTTGCGCTCCGGAGGTGATGTGCTGTGGAGCGCTGCACTGGATCTGGCACCTCAGTGGATCGTCTGCCTGCCTCTGACAGCCCTGTGTGCCCTGGTGCTGAAAACCGGCATCTGGCCTATTGCCCTGGCCATGCAGACGGAGTCTGTCGCCAAGATGCCCCTGTGCATCTACCGAGTACGCAGCCGAAAATGGATTCACGATGTAACGGCCAATAAGGAGATGCTATGAGGAGCCTTTTCATCTGCCCGGTGTGTGCAGCGGCTCTGCAGCGGGAGGAGCGGCGCTATATCTGCCCGGCGGGCCACAGCTTCGACCGGGCCAAGGAAGGGTACTGCAACCTGCTGCCGGTGAACCGGAAGCATTCCAAGGCCCCGGGAGATGACAAGGCCATGGCCGCCGCCCGGTCCGTCTTTTTAGGAAAGGGTTATTACGCCCCCCTGCGGGAGGCACTGTGCGCCTTGGCCGTTTCCATGACCGGAGAGGCCCCTACGGTGCTGGATGCCGGGTGCGGTGAGGGATACTACACCGGCGGTATCTATCGCGCCCTGCAGGAGGCCGGCAAGGCCCCGCAGATGGCAGGGACTGACATATCCAAGTTCATCCTGCGCCGGGCAGCCAAGAGGGAAAAGGACATTGAATTTGCCGTGGCCTCGTCGTACCGCCTGCCCATGGCGGCGGGGAGTGCGGACCTGATTATCAACTGCTTTTCACCCATGGCGGCGGAGGAGTTTCGCCGGGTCCTGCGAAGCGGCGGCGGGCTTCTCTATGTGGTGCCGTCGGAAAAGCATCTGTGGGAGCTGAAGGAGATCCTCTACGACCGGCCCTATATAAACGAGGTAAAGCAGGTGCCCTACGAGGGCTTCGACAGCGTGGAGGTGCGGCATGTGGAGGAGGTCATCCATATGCCCTGCCGGGAGGATATTTGGGCTCTGTTTCAAATGACGCCCTATTTTTGGAACACCCCCCGGGACGGCATCCGGCGCCTGGAGGAGCTGACGCAGCTGGATTGCCGTATCAGCTTCGACATTCATATTTTCCGCAAAAACGGAAGAAATTAGGCGAAACCGGTTGTATTTACGAAAAATTTATGCTACTCTATATTCGCTGCGCTGTTTAAGGAGCGCAGCGAATCCTTGTATCCGGATAATTTTAGGAGAGAAGTACAATGAACGAAAACAAGACCCCCCGGGCGGCGGCACTGCTGCCCATTGCGGTGTTTCTGGTACTGTATTTGGGCCTGGGCATCGTGCTGGAATATGTGCTGAAGGTGAAGATGGGCTTTTATCAGATCCCCATTGTGGTGGCCTTCCTGGTGGCCATTTTGGTGGCCTGCCTGCAAAACCGCAGTATTTCCTTTGACGAAAAGCTGGCCCTTATGGGCCAGGGCATCGGCGACAAGAACATCGTCACCATGATCCTGATCTTCCTGGCGGCGGGCATATTCGTGGGTGTCACCGGGCGCAGCAGCGCCGAGGCTGTGGCCTACTTCCTGCTGTCCATCGCCCCGGCCAAGCTGGCGGTGGCGGTGCTGTTCGTGGTGGCGTGCTTTGTGTCCATGGCCATGGGCACCAGCGTGGGCACCATCACCCTGCTGACGCCTATCGCCGCAGCTGTAGCCAAGGATTCCGGCTTCAGCCTGCCTCTGTGCGTGGCGTCCGTCATGGGCGGCAGCATGTTCGGAGATAACCTGTCCTTCATCTCCGACACCACCATTGCCGCCTGCTCCACCCAGGGCTGCCAGATGAAGGATAAGTTCCGCGCTAACTTCAGGATCGCTCTGCCGGCGGCCCTGGCCACCCTGGCGGTGATCGTTGTCATCTCTCTGCGGGTAAATGTGGCCCAGACCCCCTCCGGTGACCACAACCTGCTGCTGCTCATCCCCTATGTGCTGGTGCTCATCGGCGGCATCGCGGGGCTGAATGTATTCGTGGTACTGCTGGTAGGCATCGTCGCCGGCGCCGCCATCACTCTGGCCATCGGCCAGGTGACGGCTCTGCAGCTCATGGGCAACATGGGCTCCGGCGTCAGCGACATGTTCGAGACGATCCTGGTAACGCTGCTGGTGTCCTCCCTATGCGGGCTGATCCGGGCCTACGGCGGCTTTGACGCACTGCTGGCCGCTATCCACAAGATGTTCCGGGGCAAGCGCGGCGGCCAGGTGGGCATTGGTTTGCTGGTGGGCCTTATGGACATCTCCACCGCCAATAACACCGTGGCCATCGTCATGGCCGGTCCCATCGCAAAGGAAATCGCCGCGGAGTACGGCATCAGCCCTCAGCGGTCGGCGTCTCTGCTGGACACCTTCTCCTGTGTGTTCCAGGGCATCATCCCCTACGGCGCGCAGATGCTGGTGGCTATTTCCGCCTGTGCCACCCTGGGCTTCACCGTCAGCGCCTTTGAAATTATCCCCCTGCTGTTTTACCCCATGCTGCTGTGCCTGTCCAGCCTGCTGTTCATTCTGTTTGACCGGAAGTAAGCATGGTTTTTTCCCGGGAGCTTTAGTAGAAAAACAATTGATCCGTATATACCAAAAGCCGTGAAGGCGGGGCATCGGCCCCGCCTTCACGGCTTTTATTCTTCTTACTTGGCCCCTTGGGCGGCGGCGCGGCCAGCCCGGAAGGCCTTGAGATTCAGCTCCTTGACCTTGGCGGGCACAGTCTCCGCTACAATTTGCTCCCAATCGATCTCGGGGCAGCCGAGACTGTCACACATGGCGCCGAAGAGAACCACGTTCATGCACTTGGCATTGCCCAGCTCCAGAGCCATATCGCTGGCAGGGACGGCGATGGTCTTGAAATTCTTCTCCATGGCTTCGATGCAGCCCTGAGGATACTCCTCCTGCCCGGCGGCGATGGTGGTGGACTTGATGGCATAGTCGTTTATGACGGCCACGCCGGTGGGCTTTAGAAATTCCGCATAGCGCACGGCCTCCATTTTCTCCAGGGCCACCATGATGTCCGCCTCACCCCGGCCGAACACGGGCCCATAGACCTTATCGCCCCAGCGGACCTGCGTGGACACGCTGCCGCCCCGCTGGGCCATACCGTGGACCTCGCTCTGCTTGACATCGTAACCGGCCTTCATAAAGCCGCCCGACATGATCTTGGAAATGAGGATGGCTCCCTGGCCGCCCACACCTACCAGCAGCGCACTTTTCACGTTGGACATATTACTTTTCCTCCTTTTCGATAGCGTCAAAGGGACAGGCCTGGGCGCAGACGGTGCAGCCCACGCACTGGGTGCGATCGATGAATGCCTTGCCGTTTTCCATGGAGATGGCGGGACAGCCCACCTTCAGGCAGCTCTTGCAGCTGCGGCACTTATCGGCGTTAACTACGCACATGCCCACCTGGGGCTTTTGGCGCTTGATGAGCAGGCACGGGCGACGGGTGACGATGGCGGGCTGACGGCCCTCCTGCAGGGCGGCCACAGCGCTCTCCACGGTCTTTTTCATGGCGGTCAGATCCTGGGGATCCACGGTGTAGATGGGGTCGAAGCCATAAGCGGCAAGGACCTTCTCCACGCTGATCATATTAGTCTCCTGGCCCATAAGAGTATAGCCCGTGCCGGGGTTATCCTGGTGGCCGGTCATGCCGGTGATGCGGTTATCCAGGACGCAGGGAATCATGCGGCCCTTATTATACACGATCTCGGCGGCGCCGGTCATACCGGAGTGGAAGAAGGTAGAGTCACCCATGACACCGAACACCACCTTATCGGTGACGCCCTCCCGCTCAAAGCTCTTGGCCATGCCCATGCCGGCGGAGAAGCCGCCGCCCATGCAGATGCACACATCCATGCAGTTCAGCGGGGGCGCAAAGCCCAGAGTATAGCAGCCGATATCGCCGGTGACCACATAATTCTTATTCTTGGAAAGGGTATAGAAGAAGCCGCGGTGGGGGCAGCCGGGACACAGGGCCGGAGGCCGCTTGGCAGGCTGCACCTCAGTGATGGCCTTGTACTCGGTCTTGATGCCCAGGACCCGCTCCCGGACCAGCTCCGTATTCAGCTCATACATATTGCCGGTGAGCTCCTTGCCCACACAGTGGATGCCGGCGGCCTTGATCTGCTCCTCCATGAAGGGATCCAGCTCCTCGATGACATAGAGCTTTTCCACCTTGGCGGCGAAATCCCGGATCAGCTTCATAGGCAGCGGATAGGTCAGGCCCAGCTTCAGGAAGGAGGTTCCCTCCGGGAACACCTCCTTGGCGTACTGGTAGCTGATGGAGGCAGTGATGACGCCCACCCGGCCGTCACCCAGCTCGACCTTGTTCAGGCCGTTTTCCACGGCGGTGGTGCAGCCGTATTCCTCCAGCTTCTTCAGCCGCTCCTCCACCAGCGGGTGGTTTAAGTAAGCATTGGCCGGGGCGCAGATATACTTGCGGGTGTTGCGGGCATAAGCAGGTGCGGTATGCTCCGTGCGCTGGCCGAACTCCACCAGTCCCTTGCTGTGGCAGACCCGGGTGGTGGTGCGGTAGAGCACAGGGGTGTCGAACTGCTCGGAAATGTCACAGGCCAGGGCCACAAAGTCCTTGCTCTCCTGGGCATCGCTGGGCTCCACCATGGCGATCTTGGCGGCGCGGGCATAGTGGCGGTTATCCTGCTCGTTCTGGGAGGAATGGCAGGAGGGATCATCGGCGGTGACCACCACATAGGCCCCGTTCACACCCATATAGCCAGCGGTAAACAGGGGGTCGGCAGCCACGTTCAGGCCCACCATCTTCATGGTGCAGAAGGCCCGAGACCCGGCCACGGACGCACCGTAGGCCACCTCGGTGGCCACCTTTTCATTGGGAGCCCACTCACAGTAGACCTCCTGGCCATACTGGGGGAGGTTTTCCAGGATCTCCGTGCTGGGGGTTCCGGGGTAAGCGGAACAGACCTTGATACCGGCCTCATAGACGCCACGGGCGGTGGCCTCGTTGCCGGACATGAGATGCTTCATAGCTTTTTCCACCTTTCTATAATGCTGGCGAAAAATCTGCGATTTTTCCGCCAATGATGAGATGTAGTCTGCTGCGGGCATAATTTTGAGACTACGGCTCAAAATTCCACACTGACAGCCCGGGAGGTATTTTTCATTGCCTTTAATATACGCCGGCCTCCTGCTCTCCGTGGAGCACCCGCAGGGCCCCCTCAGCCAGGGAGCGCATCTCCTCCTCGCCGGGCAAACGGAGGACGGGCGCGATCTTGCCCACGTATTTTGTGATGTCATCGCAGAAGAATCGCTCATAGGCCATGCCGCCGGTGTAAACGATGGCATCCACCTCGAAGTGCAGCACGGCGGCCATGGCGCCAATGTCCTTGGCCAACTGATAGACCAGGGCCCGGTAGGCCTCGGTGAACTTTTCGTCGCCCTCCACCACCTTGGCGCAGATAACCCGGAAGTCCGTGGTGCCCAAATAAGAATACATGCCGGACTGGCGGCCCAGGGTCTTCTTCACCTCATCCTTGGTCTTGCCGCTGAAGCAGTAGTTAATCAGCGCGTTCACCGGCAGGGCGCCGCCCCGATCCAGGCCCATGGAGCCCTCGTCCTTCACGTTGAACACATCCACCACCCGGCCCTGTTCGTGAGCAGCCACGGACACGCCGCCGCCCAGATGACAGACCACCAGGTTGGCCTCCTCGTATTTCTTGCCCAGGAGACCGGCGGCCTTGCGGCCGATGGACTTCTGATTCAGGGCGTGGAACTGGCACAGGCGGCGGAAGGGCGCAAAGCCCGTGTAATGGGCCACCTCGGTCATCTCGTCCACGCAGACGGGATCCACAAAAAAGGCGGGAATGCCCACCATGTCGCCGATGCGGCGGGCCAGATACGCCCCCAGGTTAGACGGATGCTCGCCGTAGGGAGCCTGCTCCACATCCCGCATAACGGCGTCGCTGACAGCGTAGGTGCCGGAGGGGATGGGCCGGTACAGGCCGCCCCGACCGCAAATGGCGTCAAAGTCGCTCAGCTGATAGCCGCTCTCCGCCACCGCGTCCAAAATGGCCTTCTGCCGGTAGTCCGCCTGGTCGATGACCCGGTCGAACCGGTCCAGCTCCTGGGCGGAATGGTCGATGCCCTTTTTGAACACCTGCTTGTCTTCGTCGAACACGGCGATCTTTGTGGAAGTCGCACCGGGATTGATAACGAGAACCTTCATGGCTGTGTCCTCCCTTTTACTGGTTATTTGGCGCAAAACGCCGAATGTTTCACCGAATAATTTAATGAACGGTTTTATTATAATCTTCCGCCCCGGCGTTTGTCAATGCTAACAGGCGGATTTTTACGGCAGTTTTTATTCTTAACAGGAAAATTAGGGTAAAAAAACAGCGGACCTTTATCAGTCCGCTGGCCGAGTCTTTGGAAATATGAAAAAGCTCCCATATTCCAATCTTTTCTCTTTATTGACAGCATGGGTTTTAGCTTTCTGTGGGCGTAGCCTGCCAGCCCCGCAGGAGGGCATCTGCCATGCGGCGGCCCTGCTTTGCTATATCGAAGCCCTCCTGGTAGATGCGCCACTCAAACAGCGTGCCCCGGTGCAGCACCACCAGGTCCTCCACCAGGCAGTCCGGGTCGTAGGACGGGTGGATGCTCCCCTCCTCTTGGCACAGGTCCACCAGCTCCCGCAGCAGCCGGTAATACACCCGCTTATCGTTTTTCTGCAGCACCGCCTGCTCCGGGTAGCGCAGGCCGTGGATAAACGCCTTGTAGAGCATCTCGTCCGACGCGCTGATCTCCAGGGACCGGCCCACAAAGTCCAGCAGCTTTTCCCGGCCGGACGTCTCCCGGTCCGCCAGATACTCCTCCTCCAGGACCGTATACGCCTCGTCCACCATCTGCGTCACCTGGATAGCCAGCTCGTCCTTGCTCTTGAAGTAGTGATAAATATTGCCCACGGAGCAGCCCACCGTCTGAGCGATCTCCTCCACGGATACATTTTCAAAACCCTCCCGGTTGAACAGGGTCAGTGCCGCGATTTGGATCTTCGCGCGCATTTCTATGGCCTGTCGTTTCCGGGGCGTCAGTTCCTTTTTCATGGTTAAGCTCCTACCCTCACCGAATGATTCTTTTATCATACCCGACCGGTGGGGGAATGTCAAGGCGCGCGGCACACCCCCGGGGAAAAGTTTCGCCGGGGTACTGGTAATTTCCCCTTTTGGCGTGTATAATGGAGGGACTACTGATCGGAAGGGGATCTGTTTTATGGAAGAATCTCGCAGCTTCGGCTATCTCTGCCCCCACTGCAAAAAGCCCGTGCTGGCCCAGCGGACTCGCTTTGCCCTGTCTGCCGCCGCCGTGCGCATCGAATGTGCCTGCGAAAAGTCTGAGCTGCGGGCGGAGACGGACGGCCTGCGCTTCCGCCTGTGGGTCCCCTGCGGTCTGTGCGGGGAGACGCACCAGGCGGAGCTCAGCAATGAGGCCATGCTGGACGGCCGCGGCGTGGGCCTGGCCTGTCCCAAGACCAAGCAGCTGTGCTGCTATATAGGGGAGCAGGCCCAGGTGGAGCAGGCCCTGCAGGAGCTGGAGCTGCGGGCGGAAAAGGATCGCTGCCAGGAGCCGGAGGCCTTTACGGATAACGTCATCATGTACGAGGTCCTATCCGAGCTGAAGGACATTGCCGCCCGGGGCGGCGTCAGCTGCACCTGCGGCTGCAGGGAATACTCCATCGCCGTACACCGGGGCTCTGTGGACCTCATCTGCAAAAACTGCGGCGGCAAGCTCCGCCTGCCCGCCGCCACCGATGAGGACTTAGACCGCCTGTGCTGCCAGATGAAGCTGGTCATTCACGGGGTGTAAAACCGGCAAAAAATAATTTGAAATTTTTGCGTCTGCGGACACAAACTCTGCGAGGCTTTTTTTGAGAGCATCGCATATGGGAGAGGGAGAAAACACTATGATCGAATTACTTGCGCGGCTGTTTATCCGCGGCCGGGACGCCCTGGCCCCCTCCGCTCTGCGCCGGGCCTATGGCCAGCTGTGCGGTGCGGTGGGGATCGGGCTGAATTTGCTGCTGTTTGCGGTGAAGTTTTTTGCGGGCTCCGTCAGCGGATCCATCGCCATCACCGCCGACGCCTTCAACAACCTATCCGATGCAGGCTCCTCACTGGTGACGCTGCTGGGCTTCCGTCTGGCGGGGCGCAAGCCGGATCCGGAGCATCCCTTCGGCCACGGGCGCATGGAGTACATATCCGGCCTGGTGGTGTCGGGGCTGATCCTGCTTATGGGTGTGGAGCTGGGGAAGTCCTCTCTGGGCAAGATCCTGCACCCGGAAGAGGTTGCTTCCTCGCCGCTGGTGCTGGTCATTTTGGTAGTGTCCATTGGCGTGAAGCTGTATATGTTCTCTTATAACCGGGCGGTAGGTAGGAAGATCCACTCCACGGCCATGGATGCCACCGCCATGGACAGCCTTTCCGACGCCGTCTCCACCGCCGCCGTGCTGGTGGCAACCCTGGTGGGACAGTTTACGGGGCTGATGATCGACGGCTGGGTGGGCCTGCTGGTGGCGCTGTTTATCCTGTACTCCGCCTACAAGGCTGCCAAGGAGACCCTCTCTCCCCTGCTGGGACAGACGCCGGACCCGGAATTCGTGAGGCACATCCAGGAGATTGTACTGTCATACCCGGAGGTGCAGAACGTCCATGACCTGATCGTACACGACTATGGCCCGGGGCGGGTGATAATCTCCCTGCACGCGGAGGTATCCGCCAGCGGCAACCTGCTGCAGCTCCACGATGTCATTGACAATATCGAGCATAGGCTGCAAAAGGAGCTGGGGTGTGTGGCTGTGATCCACATGGATCCCATCGTCACCGACGATCCGGAGACCCAGCGGCTGCGCCTGGCTGTGGCGGAAAAGGTGAAAACCATCGACCCCCGGCTCACCATACACGACTTCCGCATGGTTCCGGGCCCCAGCCACACGAACCTGATCTTCGACACGGTGGTGCCCTACGGGGTGAAGCTGGATCGGGCCCAGGTGCAAAAGCGCATCGCTGAGCTGGTGCGGCAGCTGGGGGAGCAGTATTTCGCCGTGGTGCAGATCGACAACAGCTATGTTCTGTAAATCTTACTGCCCCCGGCCGCATGGCCGGGGGCAGTTTGCAAAAACTTAAATAGAATAAAAAGCCTCGCAGAGTTCGCGTCCGCAGACGCGAAAACTCCAATCATTTTTCACCGCGACATGTGCGTGGGGGAAAATACCTCTCAGGCTGCCAGTGTGGAATTTTGGCGCTTGCGGCAAAATTATGCGCGCAGCAGACTGCAAGCCTTTTGGCAGAAAAATCAAAGATTTTTCGCCAGGTTTATTTCCAGGTTTCCCAAATTTCCGGATGGTAGCCCACGGTGGCCTGCTTGCCGTTGCGGACGATGGGTGCGTTGAACACCGCCGGGCAGTCGGCTATCCGGGCATCTACCCCCTGGGGCGGCACATATTGCAGGCCCAGGTCCTCGTAGGCGCCGCACTGAGTGTCCACCAGTGCCTCAAAGCCCACCGCCGCCTTGACGCTGCGGTATTCCCCTAGGGACAGACCCTTTTCGTAGAGGTCGATGTACTGGTACTTGATGCGCCGCTCCTTGAACCAGCGCTCCGCCTTTTTGCTGTCGTTGTTCTTTTTGGAGCCGAAGATCTGAATATTCATAAAAAACACCCCTTATTATTCAATAGAGAAATGGAGGAACATACCATGACTGAAGCCATTATGCAGCTGAAAAAGCTGGTGGATGAGAGCGACAACATCGTCTTCTTCGGCGGGGCCGGGGTCAGCACGGAATCCGGCATCAAGGACTTCCGCAGCGTGGACGGCCTGTACCATCAGAAATTCAAATACCCGCCGGAGACCATGCTCAGCCACAGCTTTTACGAGAGCCACATGGAGGAGTTTTACGACTTCTACCGGACCAAAATGCTGGCCCTGGACGCCCAGCCCAACGCCGCCCACAAAAAGCTGGCCCAATGGGAGCGGGAGGGCAAGCTCAAGGCCGTCATCACTCAAAACATCGACGGCCTGCACCAGAAGGCCGGCAGCCATGAGGTACTGGAACTCCACGGCAGCGTCCTGCGCAATTACTGCCGCCGCTGCGGCAAGCTCTACGGCGTGGAGGCTGTGGCCAATTCCACCGGCATCCCCCGCTGCACCTGCGGCGGCGTCATTAAGCCCGATGTGGTGCTGTACGAGGAGAGCCTGGACGAGCAGGTCATGGACAAGGCTCTGGATTATATCGCCCACGCCGACGTACTCATCATCGGCGGCACCTCCCTGGTGGTATACCCCGCCGCCGGGCTGGTGCGCTATTACCGGGGCAGTAAGCTGGTGGTCATCAACAAGGACGCCACCGGCATCGACTCCTCCGCCGACCTTTGCATCAACGCCCCCATCGGCCAGGTGCTCTCGCAGCTGTAACGGCAGTATATCACATTTCCCCACAGATTACAATTCCGTGGCTTCTCACGTTCATTTTGCAGATCATTCACATAAATCTTTCATAATCGGCTGTATTTTTAGCAATTTTTCTCTTGCAAATGCAAGTTTCATATGCTAATATTGCATTTAGGATTAGAAAGGAAGGATCGCTATGTCTACTGTCACCCCCTCTGCCGCCGAGTACAGCCGCATCACGCCGGAGCTGCTGCAGCTGACCGGATTATGGGCGGAGCATGCCCACATTGACCGGGAGCTCTACCAGCGCTACAACGTCAAGCGCGGCCTGCGCGATGCCAACGGCCGCGGTGTGCTGGCCAGCCTTACCCGCATTTCCGAGGTCAAGGGCTACACCATCGATGATAACGACACCATCCCCTGCCAGGGCGTGCTGTACTATCGCGGCTACGACGTCCGGGAGCTGGTAAAGGGCAGCTTGGCTGAGAAGCGCTTCGGCTTTGAGGAAACGGTGTACCTTCTCATTTTCGGGCAGCTTCCCACCAAGGAGCAGCTGGATTCGTTCTGCCAGATGCTCAACGAGTATCGCCATTTGCCCAAGAATTTTGTCCGTGACGTGGTGATGAAGGCCCCCACCGGAGACATGATGAACACCCTGGCCCGGAGCCTGCTGACCCTGTACTGCTACGATGACAAGGCCAACGACATCTCTATGGCGAACATTCTGCGCCAGTGCCTGCAGCTGACGGTGAATACCCCACAGCTGGCCATCTACAGCTACCTGGCCTACCGCAGCACCAAGGGCGGAGACCTGTTCATTCACAAGCCCCAAAATGACCTGTCCATGGCGGAGAACATCCTCTATCTGCTGCGGGAGGATAAAAAGTTTACGGAGCTGGAGGCCCGGGCCCTGGACGCGGCGCTGATCCTCCACGCCGACCACGGCAGCAACAACTCCACCTTCACAAACCATGTAGTCTCCTCCACCGGCACGGATACCTATTCCGCCATGGCCGCCTCCCTGTGTGCCCTGAAGGGCCCCCGTCACGGCGGCGCCAATATCAAGGTGGTGGAGATGATGGCGGACCTGAAAAGCCATGTGGGCGATCCCACCGACGAGGGCCAGGTCCGCGAATACCTGCAAGCTGTGCTGGACAAGAAGGCACTGGACGGTTTGGGTCTTATCTACGGTATGGGCCACGCCGTCTACTCCCTGTCCGACCCCCGTGCCGAGGTCCTGCGGGGCTTTGTGCGGGATATTTCCAAGGAAAAGGAACTCAACAGGGAGATGGATATGTATCTCACCGTGGAAAAGGTAGCCAAGGAGCTGCTCACCGCCCGCACCGGCAAGCCCGTGGCGGTGAATGTGGACTTCTACAGCGGCTTTCTGTATGATATGCTGGGCCTGCCCAAGGAGCTGTATACCCCGCTGTTTGCCATCGCCCGCATGGCCGGCTGGAGCGCCCACCGCATGGAGGAGCTGGGCGAAAACAGCAAGATCATCCGTCCGGCCTGCAAGTGCATTGAAAAGCGCCGGCCCTATGTACCCATGAGCGAAAGATAACCCCCCCGGCTTACAGCCGTCACAAAAACACACACTGGCCGCTGCCGGAAGTTCCGGCGGCGGCCAGCGCATGGAAAGGGCTCTGTTTTTCCCGGGCAGACAGGCGGCTATAGGCAGTCGGCACACTCGCCGGCCGCCCGGTAGATTCTTTTTTCGCCACGCTATGCACCATTCAAAAAAGATAGATTTTGGCGGAAAAAGCCCTTGACTTTTTTTCTCCATATGCTATAATAAGCAAGTCTCCGGTCGAGAGACTCATTTGCGAGTGTGCTGGAATAGGCAGACAGGCAAGCTTGAGGTGCTTGTGTTCGATTGGACGTGTGGGTTCAAGTCCCATCACTCGCACCAGTTTTTTCTCCGGAGTCAGAAAAGAAGCTTTACTATGCGCGAGTGGTGGAATTGGCAGACTCGCTAGATTCAGGTTCTAGTGTGCATTACGCACGTGCGGGTTCAAGTCCCGCCTCGCGCACCACTTCTTTTCTTCAATTTCATATTCGCGCGAGTGGTGGAATTGGCAGACTCGCTAGATTCAGGTTCTAGTGTGCATTACGCACGTGCGGGTTCAAGTCCCGCCTCGCGCACCACTTCTTTTCTTCAATTTCATATTCGCGCGAGTGGTGGAATTGGCAGACTCGCTAGATTCAGGTTCTAGTGTGCATTACG
>OGIG01000833.1_pt1 | contig 22984 bp, 22 predicted proteins | sample 1571601 | NCBI WGS metagenome assembly OGIG01 (sample SAMEA2581953, study PRJEB24529) | metagenome | biome: Human gut stool | place: China | collected 2011 | reverse complement strand
TCACTTCTTCTTTCTGCTCCGGTGTATACGACCAGTGCAGCATTCGATTTGTGATTGTATCCTCCCACTTAGGCTTTTCCCTCTCAGGATTCCTTACAGGCTTAGCATCAGCTCAGGCAATGCCTGTTGTAATGATTAAATGTAACCACCCAACCTCAGTTCGGACCTTCGTTAGTACCACCAAATACCGCATCAGGGAAAATCATCCAGATGCCACAACGAAAGATCATATAGTAAAAATCCCGCAGTCATCAGGATTTCTTGCTATTAAAGTTAAAGCCAACATATGAAAACGATAAAAAAAGAGTAGTTGCTATTAGTAGCAGTGCAAAAGAAAAAGTCTCGGAATCCGCTTGTTTAGCGGATTCCAAGACTTGTGGCTTCTATTCAAACTCATTATGTCCCAAAATTAAATTAACTTATTTTGTTTAAGTTTCATTTGAATATGGGGCATATTTTTATATAAATTACAATGATTATTTCGACCTACTGAATGGTTGTTGCCAAACTGTTGCCACAAGATTATTATAGAGTGGATGCAGATTAAATGCAACAGGAACATTAATTAACTTTGATTTTTATTTCAGATTATCATAACACTTCCGACTTTTCCTCTCTTCTTACTTATCTCTTGAACTAATTTAAATCTTACCATAATCTGCATAATTTACTTTTTCCTACATATACTAAAGTGACCGTATCTAAACGAAACACTACCGTAGTTGGGCTTAATCTACCTTAGTGAAAAGCCCTAGATATGGTCTTTGTCAACTACCCGCCTCTTTGCCATGTCCAGTTTAATCTCTTTTCTAGTATAATTGCCAAAAAAATAATCCATTAAAGATTGTGCCTCTCCATGCATCTCAATATTATTATTTCTCAAAAAGAAATCTCTCACTGTAAATTTTACTATTGATTTCGAAATTCTATTTACAACCTGTTTATCTAATGCTTTTGCTCTTTTAGAAAATGAATTAATATCATTTGTCCTTGCCACCATCATTAAGTTTTGCAATGCATAATTTGTATTATTTTCAAAATCAAATTCATTCAGAGCTAATATACTCTGTTCATTTGTACAAGTTGCTGCTACTAATTGATACAAAGCAATCACTAATACAGATGATATTTGTTCTAAAACTCTTTTTACACTTTGAATGCTAATTTCTGTAATATTCTTTTCCTTTCTCAATGTGGTAATTTCCTCATATAAATCATTGGTAACATCATCAAAATTTTCACCTATATCCTTTAAAATTGCAAAAAGAAACTGATTTGGGCAACGATAAATTAGATCAACCAATCTATCCTGTTGCTTAACTTTCATATTTTGACAGAACGCTGGTAAAGTCTTAGATAATATTTCAAGATACTTAAATGAAATCATTACTTGGTTTTCAATTTTATTTAAATCTTCTTCTGTATAATCATATTCATTAACTAATTCAATCAAATCTATAAGCTTAACTTTTTCTTCCTGCTTTGCTATTTCATTTTCTCTTTGTTTTTGTTCGTTTAGGTCTGGCATTGAATCTTTTATTGGCAGATTAGTATCAAGTATGTATTCAACATTCTTCTTATCAAATGATAATTCCTCTTGATTTTCAAAATGTTTTTGTGCCCCTTCAATAATAATATTAACAAATTTAGGGTTATTTGTAATCAACGCAAGAAATAGCACAATATCACTATTGATGCTAAAACACAAATCTCTTAGCAATAGATCTAAATTGCTCTTAATATCCTCTCCCTGATTATATTTTTGATTTAATGCCTGTGCAACAAAATATGCAATAATTGTATGATCTCTAAATCTATATTCATTATCGTTTTCAATTAATATTTTCGCATTAAGTACAGCATTTAAGAATGATCTAATATTAACTTTCTGTCGATATTCTTTTTTATATATTTCAGCCACTTGGCTAATTTCGTCAATTTTTATACTGCTTTTTTTCTCAAAATGCATTTTATATGCCAGTTCTCGTAAAACGTTGATTACATGTGTAGGATCTATTCCATTGGAATTAGCAATAATCTGGTTTTTTATACTACTTTCGTATACAACATTAAAAACATTCATTCCAGCAGTAAATTTAAAATTAATATCCATTTCATATTGATTTACAAAATTAATGATAAATTCGGGATCAAGATTAAAATATTTTACCTGCATATTTATCAAATCGTTTATCTTGGTAGTTTCTATTTCAACATTATAATCTTTGTCTGAATGTCGAAGTATATTATTAATCAGAACTTTTCTTTTATCATATAAAAAAGATTTGATATTCAGAGTCAACTCATTTTCATCCATCAAAGTCTGTACCACTTGTTTTCGAACATTCAAGTTGATTTCAACTTCGCTAAATATAATAATTTGTCCTATTTGCTGTTCCAAAAAACTAACTAATGCATCTAATGTCTGCTGTGACAACATATTTGCTTCATCTATTATCGCTATCTTTTGAGATTTGTCTAACTGTTTGTATTTTTCATACGCATGATTATCTGCAGAATACTCTTCTTGGAATACATAATCTATTATCTTTTGCATCTTCTTTTTGTTAACACCACTAGCTTCAATAAATAAAGGTTTCTTGCCTTTATCATAAAAATATTTAAATATTCTTTTTGCTAACAGCGATTTTCCTGATTTATGATTTCCTGTAATAACCGTAAATAATCGGTCATCTAATAGATTAAATAATTTCTGTTCCTCCTCTATATCAAAACGTTGAACATTCTCATTTTCATCTAACATATTATATGTTACCCCTGGAAAAACATAATAATCATCTATTTTCTTCTTACATGAATCATATGTTATTTGCTCTCGGAAATCATCCTGTAATACAATATCTCCCGATAGACCGATTTGTATTTTAGTATTTATAATTTTCTCTGGAACATAAATTGATTCATCCCATATATAAGAATAACCTTCTATATCAAAATTATCCAAATCAATTGTAAGTGCACAAAATCCATTTCCCTCTTCTGCATATCCTTGTAATGCATTTCCTTGAACAAATTGCACTACTCCATTATTATCAATGCAATTACTTTGACCTATCGGAGAATGCTCATGCCCTGATAATACCAACGAATACTTCTTAGTAATAATTTTACGTAACTTGTCCTTATAACTCGTTTTTAACCATTCAATACTATGATGCAAAACAAGTATATTTATATCCGCATCCGTTGCCTCTTCCAACTTTTGCAATTCTAAATCGGATAAATAGTGATTTCCCATATCCTCCGCATTTCCTCCAAGAAGAGACAATGGAGCAGTATTATATAAGACAAAACCTACTCTTTTATCTGCATATTCTATAACTTTTCTAGAAATTACCTTATCATCAATAAAATCTCCCTGCTCAGCTGCATATGAAAAATATTCTTTCATACTGTTTATATAACGATATTTAAGTTCTTCAACAGTTTCATTCTTATACGCCTCAATGATATCACTCATATTCACATCCAAAGACGAAAAGTTAATATCATGATTTCCAGGAACCGACAAAACATAAATTTTTTTATTTCTGTATCCAGCACCATTTAACGAACGCAATAGTGCACCAATAAACCCTTTAACATAATTATAATCAGATTTCTTTCCCTTAGCTGCCATGTCCCCCGAAACTGCAATTATGCATTCATCAGCAGGCAATCTTGACCTAATTGCAGATAGCATTTTATCAATATAAATACTGTGCGTTTGGTTTGTATTTTCAAAATGCATATCGCTCAGTTGTATAATTAGTAATTTCATTGTATTATCTCCTCGTATACAATTTTCCAAAAACTTATAAAATATTTTTATTTATCATTTTCAAAAAATAGTTTATCCAATAAGTTCATTATCTTTAAGAAATTGTAAGAATCCTTCTATAATGCTCTCCTTCCTCTCTACAATATCTTGTTCTGTATAATCATTTTTCTCATTTGATAATTTTAATAACTCATGCACTTTTGTTCCATGCTTCAGTTTTCCATTCGCAGATGTATACCCCTGATAATATTTGATTTTATCTGTAAATCTATAATCTGAAGCTCTAATATTAATATTTTTCTCCAAAAGTGCCTTATTACCCAAAGACTCTAAACTACTCTTTTCTTTTAAAGAGTTTTCATTTTCCTGTCGTTTCTTTGAATAAATATGTTCTATCTCTAAATTTGTATCCAGCGACATAAGTTCCTGATTTTGATCCGTATATGCCCACCAAGCAAGAATTGATTTGGTAATTGGTCTACCATTCGTGAACACATAACTGCTCATAATATTTTTTACAGTATCTTCTTCAAACTTATATCCTGAAAATGTAACCGGAAGATCAGAAACAATATTTATCATCTCTGGATAAACCGGACTTCTTAACGCATTTACACCTGGTCTAATAAATGCATATCCAAATATGAAAGCTGTGATTTTATTTAAAAATTCAAAAAATTTCTCTTCGTTTAGCGAGCCATCAACATCCTTATACTGCATAAAATACACCGATACTAGATATGTCCACATACCATTCGGTGCATAATTCAAGACAAACAATTTTTTCAATACCCTATCAGAAAATTTCTCGTCCTGTACTGATACTTTTCTCCAAAATTCTGCCAAACATTCAAGGTTATCTAAAGTATCATTATTCTTCAAAATTGCATAAGAATCTTTCTCATAAAATTTTCTGAGTGCCTCTGTTGTAGTATTTTTTATTCCTTGCTTTGCTCTTTCAAAATACATATATCTCGTAAAAAGCTCATCCATGGGTGACCCTGAAGGTGCTGCAAAAATGTCGTCACAGACTGCCTCTAAATCTTTCCACCGTCTGATAAACTCATCCTTTTTACCAAGACTGCTATAATGTTTGTAAAACTGTGCCTTGAAAATATCTGTATCAGATAGTGGTTTTCCTCTATCATTCAATGTTGAAAATATACGAAGTGCTGTGTCCTGTGATTCTGCTTCAATCGGTAATAGAATGCAGTTGTTTAATATTCTCGTTGGAAGATAGGCAAAATATGCTGGATATTCCTGCAAAAACTCATTAATCTTCTCTTGAAAGAATCTATATGTACGAGCATATTTGCTCGTTTGTGAGCCATCCACAATTCCTGTTTTCAAAATAGTCAAAAACTCTTCCTTGTCATCATCAGTTGATACCTCTGAATCAATTTTTAGCCTATTCTTATCTGGTTGTCCAAATTCATTTGTCTTCCAAATACATGTTGAAATATCTTCACTCGTTTTTATCGCATATGGATCCTTCATATTTCCAAATTTTGAATAGAACGCTCTAAGTAGTAGCATCAATGTTGTCAGCCGCTGCTGTCCATCAATAATTTCCAGTTTTCCATTATCATTCTTAAAAGTTACAATCGGTCCTAAAAAATACTCATCGTTATCACTATCAAATTTCGTATAGTCATTTTCCGGGAATGCAAATATAAATATGTCATCCCACAACGTTTGACATTCCGGTTCCTCCCATGCATAGGGTCTTTGATAATCTGGGATTAAAAAATCCGCTCTTTTATTTGAAAACAACTCTTTTATTGTTTGTTGATCTATGTTTAATTTTGACATTTCAAATCCTCCTTCTCTTGCATGATTCTAATAATACAATATTGTTATTCTCATTATTTATTGCCTAATTGAGTACTTACATATCCCTTATTAGTGCATTACCTCTATTAAATCTCTAACTGTTTCCGACTGTATCAGCATCCGCATCTTCTCATTCCCGTCCTCAATCTCTGGCTTACCACACCTCAGATTATCCGGATGTTCCGACACACAGCAATCCTTGTACCAGCACTCTCCCATAAATGCCCCTTTAACAGACCACTTCTCATTTTGTATAAATTCACCCACCAAAGACTTCATCACTCGTTCTGTAGAATATCTCTTAAAACCTGCCAAGTACTGCAATGTCTTCTCATCATCAATCTTTGACAAATTGATTCTATGATTCTCTATTGCTGATAAAACCTCTTCACGAATCTTGATTTTATCTATCTTTCCAGTGCCTGTCCATGCCACAAGCTTATCAAAAGCAAGGATCAGGTATTCAAAACAAATCATATCCAAAATTACAATCTTCCCTTCTGCCTTATCTGCTATTGATTTCAACATACGATACTTGTTACGAATATCCTGATTATCAACCACATAATCAAATAAAATATAATATTTATCGTTCTCTTTCATGTCTATATCTGACAACGCATTCAATAATCCCTGATTGCTTCCTTTACTTTCTACTACAAGTGCATCATCAAAGAAAAGTTGGTTAACCAATTTCCAGAAGTGAAGTCCTGCGCCGGTATCTTCTGTCCATAAATACTTCATATCACAACTCCTCTTCCAGTGTTATCCTATTATTGTCAAACTTCAACACCTTAAAGCTCTTATCAGATACATTTAGTCCGTCGCAATTTCGTAGGAAAAGCATATATTGATTCGACGGCTCAAAATTAATAAAATGTCTGACCTCATCATTAATCAAATTATCTGCATTATCGACTACAATAAAACTATCTCTACACTGTTCAATCGATTCTGAGAAATTATCTGATTTGTAATTAAACAATTTTATAGCTTTGTATTCATTAGTTAATCGTAGATCTTCTAACATTTCATAAAGCACTGTTTTTCCAGTACCACTATCTCCACCAACAAGAGTTATTCTATCGTCAAATTCCATATTGTATGAAAATGGATCTGCTTTAAATGTAATATTCTTATAAATCATCTGCTTCTCTCCTTTCATACTCCTTGCCCCACCAGGCATTATATCCTCTCTCTCCAGTCACTATATCAGAATCATTGAACCTGATTTGCACATCATTCGGAATATCAAAAAGCGTTGGTCGGGACATATAAATCTTTATATTATCCATAGTAAAAATGATTTTAAGTACATTCGGACCACATTCTTCTACATTTACTACCTTATCAGGATGCTTTACAATATTAAGTAATGTCTTGCAGCCAGATGACAAATTACGGATTGTTCCTAATCCATATTTTGTTTCGATATGTTTATCCAGGGTCAGTTTTGCATCATCTACTTGCTTAATAAGATTAATTTCATTTTGTGATATTTCTTCATTAGCTGTATTTAAGTTGAAATACAAGTCATTTTGAAGTATCCAATCTTTGGGCTCTTTTTTCTCTGTATATATATCTATCATTCGAGGTTACTCCTTTCCATTGTTATTTTTTAACTTTTTTATTCTAAAAAAATCGACAACTTATATCAAGAATTTTCATCTTTACATTGTTCAACTTCATCCATAAACTTTTCTAACAAATACTTATTTCCCTTGTCAAATTTATCAGTAGTATGCTCCCATAGCTTTTCATCATTAATATAATTACCAAGATTAGATATAGATATATCCATCATTTTCATAACATCTTGCAATGGAATATTTTTCCCCAATAAATATCCAAACAACCATCTACGTATATTAGTGGGAGAAAAATTTTTATAATATTCATCATTTGGCTTTATATCAACTATACATTCTAGTATTTCATTTATACTATTTTCTGGTAATTGTCTCTTCCACTGTGTTCTTGAATTTCCAAATACATATTTCGCATCATCTTTCTTTACTTCATAAAGTTCTCTAAAAGAATCTTGTAAAATATGTGGCATAGCTATATCATAATTACCAATTCTAATCTTAGAAAAATTTTTATTAATATCACTCCACTCTAATCCACAAATTCTTCTTCTTTCCATCCCAAAACATATTAATAATAAGAAAATAGTTTTGTTTCTTAAACCATTCCTTTGTGTTTCCGTATTTTTAATAATACACGCTATCTTCTTGGGTTCATTTTCAACCAATACATCATTTTTTTTGTATAATACATCTTTACATCGTTCCACTATCTCTTTGCTACCTATATTAAAATATTCATTATCTGCCTGGCTTAAAATAAATGATTTTATATAAAAAAATTGATTTTTAACACTATTAGGTGTTTTTATTGCACTATGTTTCCTAATAAATTCTTCATAATCTTTTAATCCTATTTTACCATAGCACTCACTTTTTTTGTCTAAATATTTTCCTTTTTTACACTTTATATAATAATAAAAAAATCTTTTATTACTACTCCAATAAGCATTCCAACTATTCGATTTGTTTGATGGAAATACAGAGTTTTTATATGTTATCATATCTCTAAAAAAATAAATGGATTTATCATATCCAGTTAAATAATTTTTATTTAATAATCCCAAATATTCCAAGTCAGTTTTACTTGAAAATAAAAATTTCAATGTCGTTTTCTTTGATTTAAAATATAAATCATAAGTTTTTATATCTCTGTTTAACAACCATATTCCTTTGCAATGGAACAAAATTCCCCATTCAAATTTTCTCTCTTCAATCTCATCACACAACATTTTTAATGCAACAGGATAATCTGTATTCTGATACCACTTTATTAATATAGATTTATTAAGAAAATACTCATATTTGCTTTTCTGTACGTTATATTGTAATGAAATTCTTCCTATTTTTAATACATTATCACAAAATATATCCATAGCCTCATCAAAAACATCTTGTGATATTTCTTCTTTATTTTTTATAAGCTTTTTTATACTATTGATAATTTCTAAATTCGTCATATCTTTCCTTTCTTTTTGCGAATGAAACTGTTTAATTTATTATAAATTGATACATTGTAAATTGCAAGACTTATTACTTATAATTTGGATAATTTTTGAAAATAAGAAGATTGGGGCAACAATAAAGAAATACGAATATGAAATCCGTAATACAAAACCTGACCAGCTTTTAAAGATTGCTAATGCACTAGGCATCAGCATTAACATTTTCATGAATTTTTATATAGAAACAGTTTCTAATGTATTATCATTACTGTTTAAACTGGATGACTAGATCGACATGAAATTTGAGTCAGATAAGGATGATGAAGGCCATTTCAAACCTACTACTGTTAAGCTGTCCTTTAAAAATAACTTCATCAATAAAAAAATCTGTACCTATATGAAAGCTTTGGAAATTCGTGAAAATATGCTAAATACTAAAGATGAATATTCCGGTGCTTTTACCGAACCGCTATCTTGAATAATAACCTGTATGCCATCCGCTTCGCCTATAGTATGATAATTCTGTCCATCTTCTTTGAATGAAAAATATCCTAAATCAACATTTTCAAACGTACTTCTACTACCCATTATATGTACTTGCTATGAAGCATTTACTTTTGTAACCGGCTTATTGGTGCAACCCCTCAAAGCATCTACTGGTAATTCAACAAATGATTCTTGCTCTTCTTGCAATGATTCTAAACATGCATCTTTCAATTTACGTTGTCAATAGTAATACTGAGTCTTTGAAACGTTATTCTGCTTAAGCCATTCGGATACCATCATTCCACCGGACTTACATGATTTAATAATATCTACCCATTTAGCAAGCTGATATTGTTTTTCTGCTATTAATGAGTTCATATCGGGTTCCTCCTTGTGTTGAACGAATTGTACAATTCGCACAAATTTAATATTGATATTTTCTCATATAGCAGTAGTATAAATCTAGTTACCGACTATGAAGCCTTTACCAATGATGTTTACAAAATTTATTTCTATTCATGGCTGGTCTCCTTTACCAAACATTTTTTTTAAACATATGGCTTTATTTTCTATCTTCAATATTTCTTCGCTTTTAGTAAAATCTTTACACCCTTCAATAATAGCATCACAAAATTGTACTATTTCATTCTGATCCACATCATAACAAGATGTTGAATGGAATATTATTTTAGGTATACTCACTGTAAACAAAATGGAAATTCCTTCCAAAACATTAACACTAATTGGATCTGTTGTTTTCTCATCTTCAATTATATCTTCAAGATACTCCAGGGTTTCATCAAGATTATTAACAATATACGAATTGGTAGTCATTGTCTTACTTATAAGCTCAGATACCTCTTTCCATTTTTTCTCTCTAATGAACACTTTTATAACATCATTTGCAAAATTCCTATCTGTTCTTAACGAATGCGTATATAAAATTGTTGATTTATAACTTAAAGATGCTATCCAATCAGAGACATCTGGTGAGCTCCAATATCTCATCCAACTGTTTGTATATTTCTCACAAAATAATTCCATGAATTGAATTATTTCTTTTTCTGATTCTATATCTCTACTTCGATATAAAATCAGGAAATAATCCCTGATGAAACGATTCGAATAATATGTAGTATCACAAATCCCACTCTCAATCATCCACACCAGACTATTTTCAATTTGTTCCTTTTGCTCACTTTTTTTATATATTATCAGCTTTATTTCAAAAAGAGGCGAAAAGTCATCTTCCAGATATCTCTTTATGCATTGCTCCAAAAAAAATTGTTTTTTTTCTTCTACTTCTTTACTATCCGTAAAATAATCATCGGTTAAATTAACAACTATTAATTTTACTCCGTCAAATATCGATATCTTTTTTTCATATTTTTTTACAAAATCAATGATTTCTACAGCCTCACTTATCCTGTTTAGTTCTAAATATCCGCGTATTACTTCATATGCTTTAAAAGATATATTCGTATTTGCATATGCATTTGCAAACAATATCTCAATTCTTTTCTTATGCATTGAAATAAATTTCCACTTCAAATCATAGGGCAAAGATAAAATCTTAAACAATCTTATGACATAATATCTTCTACTATTAACATCATCATATTTGTCTACAAGATATTGCCACATTTCATCAGCCTTTTCTTCATTTTGCTTATAAACACATATAAGTATGTTCTCTAATTCTTGCAGATGTAAGGTTGTTCGAATTTTTTCATCTTTTATTATTTTAAAACGTTCAATTGCATATTCATACGTCATAGCAAAGCCACCTTTACGTTTTTTTTGCAAATTTTTTGTATAAGTATATTATAGCATAGCTTTTATGTCCATGCTATAATATATGTTTTCTTTCTATTGTCGCTAAAGAAAAAAATATCCGTATGCCCTTCTATTGTTTCCCAATTTGCTTTCAATCTTACAGTTTTTACTGATAAATCATCTCTTTATCCACAATCTCCCTCGCACACGTCTGTATATTATTCATCCTGCCTCCCCACTCCCAGGCATTATCTGCCTTTAACTGCTCCGTGATTCCCTGTGTCTGTTTCATCTGCTCCACAATCCTTTCAAAGCGATTCTGTGCCTGTTCCTCTATATCTGCCAGATAACTGTTCAGTCTGCCACTCATCACCAAAGGACATCAACAATGCTAATATCCCAATGAAAATCGAAATAATCTCATAAGCTGTCATCGGCGCCACATCTACACTCCGTTTCGGTCGGCGCTAAACAAGCGTCCTCCGGACGCTTAACGCCCTGTCATGGGTACTTTTCTTAGATAGTATCCTAACATATATATCTATATCACGTGCACTGCAAGAACAATTACAAATTAAATCTTACTTACTTTATAAGTTTATTTCCAGTTCAAGGCAATTCCATTCTTCTCCCATTACAGTATACTTTTCTATTTCATCTTGAGATACATCCTCAAAACCTATCGCCTTATAGCAATAATAAGCTGATTCATTATTCTCAAAAACGCCTAATGAAACTTTATTAACGTCGAATATTTCTTTAGCATATTTTAAGCCTAATTTCAGCATATTTTTTCCATATCCCCGCCCACGTTTTTTCGAATCAACGATTACAAAGCCAAACCGTAATTCATTAAAAAATTCATTTGGTCTTCTCATGGTAAAAAATCCCACTACATCATTATCATCTATAGCAGTAAATGCCATAAGATTACTTACTGTATTGAATTGCTCCTCAGAAATTGGATATTCCCCTAAAACTCCTGCTGTCCATTTATAAAAAGCTCTCTCGTCTTTTATCCATGACATAATTATTTCTGCATCACTTTTATTGTATGGCCTTAATCTTAACATACTTGCCTCCTTTTTCATTTGCCTAAAATTTTGTTTATCATATTCTGTTTGCCATTCGTGTATGCAACCCTGTCATCTGCATACTTACTTTCAAGTTCTTCCTTTAATTTTTCATACTGCAATGCCACATTCTCATTGGCATTAAGATAATCCCTGAAATGAATATAATTCTTTCACTCAGTTCCGTTCCATTTTACAATATGAATATGATGTGTTCTGATATTCGCCTCCATATCACCCATTACATAGAGCAATTGACATTCTACATCTGAACCTCGATAAAATATTTCCTCTTGTTACTTCAGATTTATCTATTCTGGCCATCCCTTATAAATGGTTTCTTGATTTCTTTACTTAACAACTGACTGTATACTTCTACCTTACGAAATATGTTTCCTAACATTTCCCGATTCCTATATTCTCTAATAGCTTCCATATCAAACTCCGCATATAAAATTCCCTCTGCCTTATCGTCAGCCAGCAAAACTGTGTTATCAACACATTTCCCATTTCTATCCCAGCAAATGGGACTAAATGCACAGGAACATCCAGCATTATCTCCATTCGGATTTGCCATAGCAACTGCAACCATATTTTCATATGCTCTTGTAGAAAGCGCTCTGATTCTTGGTTGCATAGAACCGCAATCATTCGGTACAAGAATAATTTCCTTCATTATTCTGAATATACTGTAATAGTTTCTTATCAAACCTATCATTCATATATTCGACAATTATTGGGCATACCCAATATTGACTTCCCTCCTGGGGCTTCATACCCATTTCTAAAGCATCATGATAATCTGATGAATGAAATTTAATGCTATCTATAACTGACAACAAACTCAAAAATATATCCGTAATATTTTGAAGTGTCTCTATAAGCTCTTTATCTTTATTTTTCTTTTTGTCCTGGTATATATAATTATCCATTACATATCTAATACCATTCGCATGAACATAATTATTTAATTGTCTATCCTCTCTCATCCACTTATCTACAAGAAAATTATCAAAAATATATTTGACCTTTTCATTATTACTTACCAAATATGATTTGTATTTTGATATATCAAAAAATTGTTTTCTATCCTCTTTGTTTTCTGAGCTTTCCAATACATTATAAATCCATTTTTCCATAGCTAGTTCTGCGTCGGTTTTTCTTTCACCTGAAACCAATATAGACACATCTAACTCTATCATTTTCATAATAGATTCTGAGTTTATGGTGAATTTTTCTGCTTCTTCATACGTTAAACTATGTATGTTCTGTATAACATTCAATACAAATAAATACTGCATTAAATCATCTCTACACTTCCGTAATAAAGTATACGCATCCGGGTAGGCATCTCTATTACAACAAAAATCAATAGTCTCTAGGGTTTTACATATTGACATCATTATCTCTCCAGATAACATATATGGTCCTTTTTTCCATAAGATACATCTATAGACGAAAATGTTGAATCTGCTAAACAAAAGAATATATACCATATATTTTCAATATCTTGGGAATTAAACTTATAATTAGTGTCTTCTATATCATCCATAAATTCTCCTTGTTTTTAGTCAGCATTATGTATTATAAATAAAAATATTTCTTTTCAATTCAATTCTAATTTTGTTACATTGTTTGCTTCAAGTAAATCTTTTGTCTCAGCATCTTTAAATACTTTAAAGCACAAATATCTCAACAACAATGAAACTTCTTCTTCATTCTTAAAAACAAACTTACCATTATCGCTTATTTCAATATTCAACATACTTGCAACTGCTTTTCTCTTTGTCTTATTTTTTATCCGATTGACGCGTTCACTTTTTAATGTAATAAAAGTTCTAGGTGCCTTATACGCCCTTGCCATTTGTTCAAACTCGTCTTTATTTTCAAATGCATCAAGTTCAAAAATCTTCTCAAGTGCTTTAGTTTTCACTTTTTGCATTGTCTTATCCATATTTAATAAATCTTCAAATTTATAGTTGAATGAATATATTACTTTATCAATCACTATACAGTCTGCATCCATACGTAACTTGCATACCTCATCTGTCATTTCAGCCAATTCATTATCCGCATCAAATGTAAATACAACATTCCGTTTATTTTTCAAATTAATTATAGGATTAGCCATTTTCAGAAACACCAATGATTTTCCATCATTGTTAGAGGGGGTTCCTTCTAGTACATATCCATTATATTTCCCTTCAATTTTTTCATCCGAAGCACATGCTATATCTTCAACGAAATAATCCCATTGCTCTTTGACAAGTACATTATTCGTTTCAATCCTATCGCAAGAAACCTTTGTGTTTTCACCTGTATAATCTTTAATCTCTGTAATTTTATCAAGCTGATACTTTACAACCATATCAATTAATATTCTTGCATATTCTGGAAGGTATTCATTATTCTTGAACCTTATTTTATATGCAGTAAAGGGATTATTATTTCTTCTATCTATCTTAAAAAAATATAAGCTCCAGCTATATATGTTTTCTCTTGCGTTGTTCATAATTTCAATGAGTAAATCTTTATCCATTTTATGCCTCCTATCCCTATCTTAAATCAATATAAATATAATTATCAAAATCCCAACATTCTATATCATTCTCAATTTTAATAGTAAGATTATTTTTGCTAATTACTAAACACTCTTCATAAATATGTGGTCTATCCATTATATTAGCCTCTAAATCACATAAATACATGCGATACCCTTTTATTTCAAGCCATATATTAGTATATACATTACTATTTCTAATGCATAAAAAAGCAAGCATTCCAAAATAAATTATAAATAAAACAACGCTTTTGAACTCTGCAAAATCAAAAGCTATCATAGGTAAAATATACGCCAACAGGAATTCTGAAGATAATTTATTAGCCCTTAAAGCGTTTTTTATCTTAACCTTATGTGGAGTGTTATTTCTTTTTTTATCCCTCAAAAATCTATTTATAGAGATAATACTAGTCAGCATCAATATTCCAATTACTAACACAACAAATACACAAACCCAATTTTCTCTACATATATTAAAAACATTCATACATATAGAATCACAATGTCTCCAAGTTTTAATTCCACTTTCAGCTATATTCCAAATATCTGATACCATTATTGATAACCATAAGGGTATAAATGATGTAATAAACATATTCCATTTAAATTTTTTGTCCATATATGGCTCACTCCCATTCTAATAACTTCTCATCACAAATACACTTCCCTAACCAATTCCATAACTTTTTCAGCCAACAGCTCCAAGTTATCACCTTCAACCATAGATGTTATATCTTCTTTATCCTCAAAACACTTCCTGAGAATATCTATAATTACCTTTTCATCCTGAAGTTCCTTTTCCGACAACTCTTTTATCTTTTTCTCTATTTCAATAGATGCATCTGCAATCTGATTGCATCTTCCATAAGAGTTGCCTATATCCTCTGCTACCATATTGCCATAGTTTTCTTTTTCGTATGGATTAAATCCATAAAAAGCTTTGCTTGCAACCGGGCAAATAGCATCATAGATAATCTTTGCTCCAAGTTCTCTTTTTATCTGTCTAGGATATATCAATTTACCTTTGTCTGCTTTCATCTCAAGCTTTTCTTCAGCCATTTTACTAGCGTCTGTAATACGCATAAGATATGCCAGCATTCGATTAGCAAAATTTTGCTCTGATATTTCTTGTCTACCTATATCTGGTATATATTGATTAATCTCATGCTCACTAATTGTCTGATTATCAAGATACAGTTGATACATCTTTGATGCGCATAATTTTACAACTGCTATGTTTTCCAATCTTTTATTTCCAATATGATTTAGAATTTCCATCTGTACCCAACCATACTGCTTATCTCCAACTTCATCAGGACAGAAAAACATATTTTGCACATATCTGTATCCCTGTTTCATAATAAAATCATCAAACGCTAATTGATATAAATATTGCTTTGTGACATCTCCTACGCCTGGTTGTCCACTAATGAAAGCTTTATCTCCATGTATTTGATAATCTATACAATAATATTTTGCATCATATATTCCAAAGCAATAATCTTTTTTCTGTTCATCAACAGGATATATGCATACCAAATCAGGTTTTAATGTTTCCACCTTTGGATCTTCTACATCCGGAAACTCTGTTTTTCTCCATCTTGGTGATTTAATCACTTTTCTTAATGTTTTATCTTTATGTTCAGCTTTATTCCATTCCGGATTACTTAATGGGAGATCTACTATTTTCTTATCTAGAACACTTCCAAAATTATCAGCACATACTTTTTCCCAAACCAAGTTAAAACTATTAGTTCCATATAAACTATAGCTCACATCATTTTTGTCTGTTTTCTCGTTAGCAATATATGTATATATTGTTTTTAGAAGATTCTGTTTTCTTGTAATATATTGAGTTTGTATCTCAGACTGCAATCTATATAATACATAACTCGCATCGCCAAAATCAGACAGTTCTTCTTGTGTCAGCTCAACTTCTGTCAATTCAAATAATTCTAAAAGTCCTGCATCCGATAATTCTCTACTACATTGTGTAAGAACGCATTCATGTAGCCGCCGAAAATAATCATAGTCATTGTCAATCGTATTCTTGGTCTGTAATTCTACATAATATGGTTTGTTATTCTGTATAATTGCAAATGTTTCATTTATAGTCTTATCCCATAAAATCTCACCTTCTCCATTTGTTTCAATTATTTCTTTCTGATTTGTGTACAAACCATCAGCATAATATGTCTCTAACAAATGAATAGATACAGCCAATCTATTAAAAATTTTACTATCATCTTCTCCATTAAACAGATAAATCAATTGTTCCGATGCATTATATTTTTTTATAACCTTTAAAACCTGCTTTAGATTTTCAAATAGATGTTCTGTTGATTTGATATATTTAGGATAACATTTAAAAACTTGTCCCTCGACTACAACAACTCCAACATAATCAAATATATATTCTATATCGCTTGAGCTGTCTACCACATCAGTCAAGACAATATCTTCATTTGATAAATCATCAAAATCCGGCTTACTCTTTTTTACAGCTTTAACTACTCCATATTTTTTAAGAATCCCGACAATGCGTCTGGTTTCTTCCATATTTATATTAATTAAATTGTCTGTTATTTCCTGTAAAGAATAATGCTTTCTCTCACGAAAGAAACCTTTCGTCATTGTCTCTCATCTCCTTTTTATATATTTTCCAACTCTTCAATTCCAAATATGCCCTCACCATCTTGCTCAAAGGCTTTACATATTTCTGAAAAAATCATCTTTCCATTCTTTTTATGATGACCTATAAATATGTTCTCTGGACGCATCTTCATAACATCTTCAAACAAATACATAATTACTTTACTTTCAAATGCTTTTATATAATTTTTCTCTTTTTGATGCATATCTTTAAGTGCTTCGTTATCCTTCGCAGTCCGAGAAGCTTCATCTTTTGCTTCTAATTCGTCTATTTGCTCTTTATTATTCTTTATCTCGTCTAACATATTTTTAGATATAAAAAATGGTCCTAAAAGCTTGTCTTCATTAACCTTACACTTTTCAGATGTCAAAATATTATTTATCCTTGTTCTTAAACTATCCCAGCCAATATAATGATCCGCTTTATTGTCCTTAAAACACATTGGTATGACATAATCTTTTATTGCTGCAACCTGCTCATCATCATTGACACTTAAATATTCGAATTCCCATCTACGCTTAAATGCTGTGTCCATTGGAAATACGCCCTGATCTGCACTGTTCATTGTTGCCCATATGTACATATTTGATGGAATACACATATACATACATTTCTTTATATCATCATCCGAAAATTCATCAAACCTTTTTATAGATTCATTTCCAATACTATATTTCTTCTTAAAACATTTAAGTTCTTTTATTAAATACTTTTTTATATCCTCAGTTGTTGCAACTGGATACTCACTTATTCCATTCTTTCTATCTAACAACTGAAAAACATCTCCAAAAACTGATGCAACATTCGCTCTATTAATTTCCTCAATTAGAAGCAAAAAATTATCATTTGGATTATTAAGTGCTTGCACATATATCCTCATAAAAGGTCCTGGAACATATTCATAAACAATATCCTCTGACTTTTCATCCTGAACTGGCTTATATGTTCCAACAAACTGTGCATATGAATAGTTTGGATGAAATGTTACTCTTTCAAAATTATTTTCAAACAATCTACTATCTTCCTCTAGTTTGTGGCTTTTTCCGGTTCCAGGTGCACCAAAAATAATTCTATTATATAAAAAATGTAAACATGTTTTTTGTTCACCATTTTGAACCAAATCAATATCAGGCACATTTCCTACATTACCTCTCATTTCATGTAAAACTTCTCTGTTCGCAATGTAAATTCCTAATTTGTCTGCTTCAAAAACCACTTCTTTATACTCCGAGCTTTGATCTGCATATATACCATAACGTCTAGCCTTTTTTAAATTCTGACATTTAACTCTATAGCTTTTCTGTCCATTTCCAATAACCTCCTCTGGAAACGCTATATACAATGATTTATCTATATCTTCATTTTGTTTATACGAGTATCTCGCTATTATAACCTTATTCTTAAGATTCTCATAATATAAATTACCCTGGCAGCGTAATTTAATGGAATTAATATGATTTTTCAAATTACTTGAAATAATTTTTTCTTTTCCTTTTTTATTATTCTCTCTTGTATCATTTGATATTGTCAAAAAAGCCACATTAATTTCTTGAGTATCCTCATAGAAATTACGCTTGAGATTGTCATCCATATCTGGGATACTTGACCAATTATCCTTTGGTTTCAATATTATCTTATAATAAGGACCATCAGATTTTTCAAAACTTGATGGTAATATGTCATAAAAACGTTCTGCATATCCAAATAATTTTTTCAATTCATTTAGATTAGTGTTTGATTTACTTGTTTGTTCCCACACTAAATTACAATCATAATCAACCTGCCAGCGTTTTCCATCATCAACATTTTTTTGTTCATCACTCACTAAAATATTCCTCCTTTATTTTTTTTGCGACAATTTCTGCCATTAATGATGGCACCGCATTCCCAATTTGCCTCCACTGTTGCTTAAAATCCCCCATCAATTTATACTGATCCGGAAATGTCTGAATCCTTTTTGCTTCCTCTATTCGCAAAAATCTATTGCGCCAATGAAAAGGACCTTGATTATTAGAAAAACTTGCTTGTAATGTCCAAGATGGTCTATCTGGACTTAACTTTAATAAAAATGTCCAATATCTTGATTTCCATTTAAATTTAGGATCTTCACATCCTCTCTTTTCTGTATAATACAAATAATTATCTCCTGGTGGAATATTAACAAACAAATCATAATCTTTAGATCCAGGTCTCTGCAATTTTTCTTCTTCTGTTATATTGTCAAACTCTCCTATAACATCTTTGCATGTTACCCATGGCAATGTACCTTTAACTTTTGCATTCTCGGAATGTGTTTCAAAAGGAAAATCAAACTTCTCACCAACATCATTTCTTATGCCAACACATATAAATCTTTTTCTTGTTTGTGGTATTCCGTAATTCGCACAATTAACAACTTTGTATGTTATATTGTACCCCAATTCATAACTTCTTTCTTTCAAAAAATCAAATGCTTCCGTATGTGTCTTAAATGTGAATCCATCTACATTTTCAAAGAAAAACACTCGCGGTTTTATTTCTTCAATAGCTCTAAAATATTCAGGAACCGCAAATCCTGCTTTTTCATCATTGAGTCCATCCGCTTTGCCCACTAAATAATGACGAGTTTGACTATATGGCGGGCAAGGAGGGCCTCCAATAACACAATCTATCTCTCCATACTTGTTAACAACTTCATCAAAATTTATCTTTCTTACATCATTACAAATAACTTCGTCTGCCATATTATTAGCTTTAAGTGTATTGCATGCAATATCCCATACATCAGTCGCAAAAACTGTATGAAATCCTGCTTTTTTAAATCCTATGTCAAGTCCTCCTGCACCAGAAAATAAACTTACAACTTTTGGTTTTCTCATTATATCCACCTACATAATTCCTCGATAATTTTCTTTGCCAATAATGGCGGAACTGCATTTCCTATCTGTTTTCTTGCAGATCTCTTACTGCCATAGAAAACATAATCATCTGGAAATGTTTGTATTGCAGCACATTCCCGTATAGATAATCGTCTATTATTCCAATGGAATGGACCTTCCCAATGTCCAGGACTAGCTATAATTGTCCAAGATGGCTGTAAGGGATGTAGTTTTAATAAAGAACTCCAATAACGCTTACCTGCAATAAATACCGGATTAGGATAACCTGCTTTTTCCGATAACGCAATATAGTTCTTTCCTGGTGGAATACAAGTTAACTCATGCTCCCATTTTCCTGTTGTATCAACTTGCTCATCACAATAGTATAACTCATCATCGAATTTTCCAATCCAATCAATTACCCTTTCATATGGTAGAAGTTTTGGATTATTTTTTATAGCCTTATCATCTCCATGAGTCTGTACAATACTAGCCTTGATCTTCTTTTTTGTAGCAATAAAAAAAACTCTTTTCCTTTTTTGGGGTATTCCATAGTCTGCTGCATTTGTCTTTAGCATAGAAAAATTATAGCCAAGCTTTTCCATATTATTTACTATTACATCAACGGCCGGTCGATTCGATGGATGAAGTATACTCTCAACATTTTCTAATACAAATCCATCTGGCATTATTTCAGAAATCAATTTAAAATATGGTTCTATCATATTTCTAGGATCATCGTTCGCTTTCCTATTTTCATTTTTTACCCAATAACCCGCTTTAGAAAACGGCTGACATGGTGGTCCACCTACAATAAGCAGCTTACTAGGATTATTCTTTTTTATAATATTGATATAATTTTTTCCATTAACATTATTTATATTTTCACAGAAATGTTCACTATGCGAAAAAAATGGATTTTTTCTAAGGGAATTTACACTATCCTCATAAAAATCCAAACTGGACAACACTTTAACCCCTGCTAATTGAGTTCCAATATCTAAACCGCCGCAACCCGAGAAAAAGCTAATTGCCTGTATGTCAGAATTAATAAACAAATCCATCTTATCGTTACAAGTATATCCTTTATGCTGATATGGAATTAACACATTCCCCTTATCATCAAGGTCAAATTCACTAATAAACTCTTCTAATTGATGTTCTGTTATATTCTTTAATTCCGTTCTTTTAAGTATATATACCATATTATCTTTTGTTATCATGCTATTCTCCAAATTCCACGTTTAATATTTATTATCCTGCCTTCTTTTTCCAGCTCAGTTCTGATCTATCTCATCCTGTAGTTATATACCATTCCTAATCCATTTTCATCTTCTGATAACAAATATTCTTCTGATAAATTCAAGTGTTTTACTACCTGATCATTAATATATTCTGTTGTACATTCTGAGTTTTTTTCTTTTAAAACATCTATAGTTGCTATTTTTAATTCATTCTTAGTTGGAATATACATTCTTTATCCTCCATAACTTACCAATTCTACAATGCACTTTTTCCGCTTTTCACCCACTCATCTACTTCTGAAAATTTAAATTTCCAAAGTCTACCTATCTTATGAGCCGGTATATCTGTTTTTTTATCCAATTTCTTATGGTATCTTTCGTTACACCTAGATATTCTGCGGTTTCTTCTAAATTAGACCATTTTTCATTAGTCTCAGACATAATCTTCCTCCGATTCTAAAATGTATAGAATAATAAAATAATTATATCACGAACAACCGTTTCCCTCAACTGATATTTCACTGTTTAAATATGATACTGAAGTGAAAAGTGTTGTGATATATCAAAACCACTTGAAACAGATCTGCAAGAACCGGATTTCTTCTGTTAGAAGATACAGTAAGCGAATCTTTTCCCTAAATCATTAAATCATCTGGCATTTCTCCCAGAGAATAGAGTTCCATTCTGTCATCATATATGTCAATGTGAGCTTCACTTCCCCCTATATTCATTCATTTAATCAAAACTAATATCTTTTATCTTTGATTGGATTCTTCACAACAACATAACCTTCGTCATCACTCTTTTTATAATAATCAAAAATCCATGTATTCTTCTTTAGCACATATAGTATATCCCTTATAAAGCTATTATCTTCATATGTCTTTGTATAGTTATTTCGTTTTGTAAAAATCCCCTTAAGTTCCGGAAATCCAAGTTCATCAAAATGTTTTTTACATGTTTCTTCTGTCAGATTAGGAAGCGCCTTCGCCCACAATTGAATCTTATCATCCATACTACATTTGCTCATTGTCAAAAGTTCTGATAACAAATTATCATCAAGTACTATAGTTGAATTATCAATTATATTAGCAATTCTCGATTTCGCAACTCTATATATTGATGATTGAATAACTTCTTCATATTCCGAAAAATGTTGATATAATTCATTCTCATCATGTTCATCAAAATTATTATCAAGAATATATTTAATAAGAGAACTCGAATAACCTTTTCCAACTACCGATATAGGTTCTGTTGTTAATCCAAGTAAATCTATTTTTTCTTTATCTCCTATTTCCATACCTAATATATGCAAAGCTTCTTCATAACTAAAATTATCTGAAGTAATAATTCTCAAATATGCTTCTATGTTTTCGTCTATATACAATGCTGTATATTTTTTATAATGATTTCGAATATATTCTAATCCGACATTATTCATTTCTATAACATCCTTCTTTATCAGCACCTCCATCTTATCATCCGAAATATCAAACGCATCATAAACATCATAACCATATCCCATATTGCACAAAATTTCTTGATATCTACTTGTTTTAATCTCATTGTTTACCGCTACAGAATCAAAGAATTGTCTTGCAATTTCACCACCAAACTCATTCTCAATATGAGAATAGTCCATACCCGCATCACATTCATTAATAAATTTGATTAACTGGCTATCGC
>OGIG01000829.1_pt1 | contig 23047 bp, 19 predicted proteins | sample 1571601 | NCBI WGS metagenome assembly OGIG01 (sample SAMEA2581953, study PRJEB24529) | metagenome | biome: Human gut stool | place: China | collected 2011 | reverse complement strand
TAATAAAGGATATGAAAGCAGCCTGCAAAGGCGCAAATGTGGTTTGCGATATGCAGATACAGTTTGATTCTACAGGTGGAAGTAATCTGGAGACACCTCAGGAACAAATTAATGAATGGATACAGAGTGTGAAAAATCTTCTTTAAATTGTGGAGGAAGAATATGACAATAAAAGAAGTGTCAGAAAAATATGGTATTTCACAGGATACCCTCCGTTATTATGAGAGGGTTAATGTGATTCCTAAAGTTACAAGAACATCCGGAGGAATTCGGAATTACCAGGAAGAAGATCTTAGATGGGTTGAGCTTGCAGTATGTATGAGAAATGCAGGACTTCCCATAGAAAGTCTGATTGAATATCAAAGGCTATTTAGGGCGGGAGATTCTACAATACCTGCGAGACTTGAGTTGTTGAATGAGCAGATGGATATTCTTCAGAAGCAAAAAGAGCAGATAGAGGAAACTATGGACAGGCTTTCTTATAAGATATCACGGTATGAAGAAGCAGTGAAAACAGGAAAACTGGTATGGACAAAGGAGGAATAGTACAAATGGCAAAGCTGGTAGCATTTTATTCAAGAGCAGATGAAAATTATTTTGGCGGTTCCATGAAATATATTCAGATTGGCAATACTGAGAAAGCTGCAAAAATGATAGCTGATATGACAGGAGCAGACCTTTTCAAAATCGAGCAAAAGATTCCCTATGCCGCTGATTATAATACCTGCATTGCACAGGCAAAAGAGGATAAACAGACAGGAAAACGACCAGAGATACTAAATCTGCCACAGGACATAGATCAATTTATCTTGGATACCCGAATTACTGGGGAACCATGCCAATGGCTGTATATACTTTTCTGGAAAGTTATGATTTTACAGGAAAGAAAATTCATCCATTCTGTACGCATGAAGGAAGCGGATTGTCAAATACGGAGAGTGATATTAAAAAAAGTGCAAAAGGTGCAGTGATTGAGAAAGGCATTGCGATACATGGAAGCAGCGTAGATCAAGCGAAAGATGTACTTGAAAGATGGATACAGAAATAGAGGTTAGAAAAATGGAATGCAAGGAAATACATGTTGATGTAAGAACTGCGTCAATAAAAGAAAGTACAGAAGGGCAACGTCAGACAAAAATATTATTTCAGATTAATCATACAATGCCTTTTACTGATGAATATAATCATTTATTAAAGGAATTGTTTGGAAATAACCTAGGAGATGGGAGTATGATATCACCACCGCTTAATGGAGCATGTGTTGGAAGCGTAAAGATTGGCAGGAATGTATTTATCAATTCTAATCTTCTTGCAATGGCAAGAGGTGGAATAACGATTGAAGACAATGCTATGATTGCTGCAAATGTACAGCTTATTTCCAATAATCATGATCCATATGATTTGTGTACTCTGACTTGTAAGCCTGTTCTGATAAGAGAATATGCCTGGGTAGGAGCTGGAGCTACGATACTTCCGGGAGTATGTATTGGAAGACACGCAATTGTGGGAGCTGGATCTGTAGTGACAAAGGATGTACCGGATTATGCAGTAGCAGTTGGAAATCCGGCAAAAGTAATAAAAATGCTTGATAAAGAAAAATTTCAGGAGGACTAAAAAGATGGAAAATATGAAGTTGAATAACAATTTGGAATGTCCAATGCTTGGACTAGGAACTTTTATGTTATCACCAGCGGATGCCTACACAAGTACATTAGAGGCATTAAAAATGGGATATTCCCTAATTGATACAGCAAATGCTTATGTAAATGAGCGTGCAGTTGGAAGAGCAATCAAGGATAGTGGAATTGACAGAAAAAATATATTTCTATCAACAAAAATATGGGCTAGTGAATATGAAAATGAGAATACTGTAGAAGAAACTCTAGAAAGACTTGGTGTTGATTATGTGGATTTACTTTATATACACCAGCCTGCAGGCAACTGGCTTGCCGGATACAGAATGCTTGAAAAAGCGTATAGAGAGGGCAAAGCAAAATCCATTGGTATCTCGAATTTTGAAGGAAAATATATGGAAGAGTTGGAAACAAAGTGGGAAATTGTACCTCAGTTTATTCAGGTGGAAGCACATCCATATTTCACACAGAAAGAACTTCGTGTAACTTTAGACAAATATGGAATTAAGCTTATGAGCTGGTATCCGCTGGGACATGGAGATACAGCATTAATGAATGAGTTGGTATTTGCAGGACTTGGCAAAAAATATGGAAAAACACCTGCACAGGTTATTCTCCGTTGGCATACTCAGATGGGATTTGTTGTAATTCCTGGAAGTAAAAATGCAGAACACATTAAGGACAATATGGATATCTTTGATTTTGCATTAACAGATGAAGAAATGGAACAGATTGCAAAGCTGGACAAGAATGAAAGATATTATCACCGCACGGATGAACAGCTTGTACAGTTTGCAAACTGGAAACCAGAGTTTGAAAAATAATATGCAGAAAATAGTATGAGCAAAAATGATGTATGGCTGAATCAGTAAAATGGGGAAGTACGGAGCAACTGCTTCCATCTTTTTATCTAGAAGTAGCAGTAAGTAAATCCGAGTAAAATATGGTCAAAAAATCATCGACATCCGACCTACAGCACGTTATAATATAGTTAATCTAATAAGAAAACCAAGTGATCATTGTTACGAAGCTGAATCGTAATGGTGGCCAACTGTGTGAACTCGATGGAACGGAATGGTTACATCCTCCGGGTGCTCCGAGCACCGGACGAGCACTGAAAGGTGCTTTACAGAGATGAAAACAGGCCTGACGAAGCATCACTCAGATTAGATTAAAAATTCTAGTCTGGGTGATTTTTTTCGTTCATGGAAAAGGAGAAAATGTCATTGACAGAAAAGACGGATAACAGAGATTCGGATATTTTTTGTCAATCGGCAAGCTGCAGAGGAAGTTATCTATAGACAAGCCAGGATTATCACGTTAAGATATAGAAAAAGTAAGTAATACGAAAGAAGAAAACAGAATATGTAAAGGAGAAAATGAATGGAATACTCTGCAATTATTCATGATATGGACAAAAGATTCTGCTATGCAATAGATAAGGATTTATTTGTGATACGCATCCAGGTAAAAAGAGATGATATAAAGGAAATAATTCTTCATTATGAGGATAAGTATATACCAATGGAATGGAAGGATACGCGAAAGACAATTCCAATGAAGAAGGTTGCGACCTCACAGTTTCAGGATTATTATGAAGCGCAGATACAGATGCATTTGATATGTCTCCGTTATTTTTTTGAATTTACGGACATGCAGGGGGAAAAAGTATATTACGGCAATTATGAGTTTAGTAAGGAATGTATTACAAACAGAGACAGAATGTTTGACTGCCCGCAGAATCTACGGGAGGAAGAAATGTTTGTGGTGCCAAAGTGGGCAGAAAATAAGGTCGTATATCAGATTTTTCCGTCCCGTTTTGCATCATCACAGCCGGTAGACAAGGAAGTATGGTATAAAGCACCAGTTACGTCTATGGATAATCTGCATGGTGATCTCAGAGGAATTATAGAACATCTGGATTATGTCCATAGTCTTGGAATTGATGTTTTATATATGACACCAATCTTTAAATCAAATTCAAGCCATAAATATGATACCATTGATTATTATCAGATAGATCCCTCATTCGGAACAGCAGAGGATCTTAAAGAGCTGGTACAAAAAGCGCATGAATATGGAATGAAAGTGGTTATGGATGCGGTGTTTAACCATACAGGAAAGGAATTTTTTGCATTTGAAGATATTTTGGAAAAGGGAAATAAGTCTAAATATCTGGACTGGTATTTTATTGATGAATTTCCACTTAAAAGTGAAAGGGGAGAGATTCCAAACTTCAAATGCTTTGGTTATTATGGTGGAATGCCAAAATTAAATCTGAAAAATCCTGAAGTTGAAAAATTTATTACAGATGTTGCATGCTATTGGATCAGGGAATGCGATATAGACGGATGGAGAATGGATGTAGGAGATGAAATCAGTCATTTTTTCTGGAAGAATTTTAGAAAGGCAGTTAAGGCAGTAAAGAAAGATATGCTGATAATTGGAGAAATCTGGCATTATGCAGGAGATTTTCTTGAAGGAGATGAATGGGATACGGTCATGAATTATCCGTTTTATCTGAATATGATAGATCTGCTTGCAGATGAAAAGATTACGGTCAGCCAGTTTATACAGAATCTTGGATATTTGAAAGGACGCTTAAATAAGAAATGTTATCCTCTTATGTGGAATCTGATAGACAGCCATGATACAGCAAGATTTTTACATTTATGTAAGAATAATAAGAAAAAGCAGCATTTGGCAGCAGCTTTTCAATTGTTATTGCCGGGAATGCCAATGATTTATTATGGAGATGAGTATGCGATGCCGGGAGCAAACGATCCGGATTGCAGACGTGGCATGTACTGGGATGAAGAATACCAGGATAAAGAGATGTTTGAATGGTATAAACAGCTGTTGCAGGTTCGAAAAAAATATAAATGTATCGTAGAAGGTGAATTGATTGAGGCAATCACAAGGGATGAGGAAGAAACCATTGTTCTGATTAGAAAAAATGGTGAAGAAACTATGGCATTGATTTTTAACTGCAGCAGCAGTGAGAAGAGATTTAATGAGTATGAGGGAAAATATAATTTGCTTGGAGAAGAACTGTTTGACGGAAAAGTTGAGGGACTTGATGCCGTAGTAATAGTGCTTTAAAATAGTTACAGAGGAAGAAAATCATGTCAAAAGATGAATATTTAATTACAGATGCACCCCTTAAAGCACTGACTGTTTTTGCAATGCCAATGATTTTCGGAAGCTTTTTTCAACAGGTCTACAATATGGCTGATTCAATCATTGTGGGTCAGTTTGTTGGATCTTCTGCCCTTGCGGCTGTTGGTGCCTGTGCTGCCCTTACGAATGTATTCATTTGTATAGCACTTGGTGCAGGTGTAGGTGCAGGTGTACTTGTGAGCCGTTATTTTGGTGCCAGAGATTATAGTAAAATGAAAACAATCGTATCAACATCATTGATTAGTTTTCTGGTTCTTAGCATACTTCTGGGAGTTACTGGCTTTTGTTTTTCACGTTCCATGATGGGCATATTACAGACACCCGCTGATATACTGGAGGAAGCAGTACTATATCTTCGTGTTTATTTTGTGGGATTTCCGTTTCTGTTTATGTACAACATTCTTTCAACGATGTTTACTTCAATCGGTGAATCAAAGATTCCGTTGTGCCTTTTGATTTTTTCTTCTGTTCTGAATATTATGATGGATCTTTGGATGGTAGCAGGCCTTGGTCTGGGTGTGTTCGGTGCAGCCCTAGCCACGCTTATTGCACAAGGCATTTCGGCAGTATTTTCGTTTTTAATCTTTTTATACCGGATACGCCAGTATAAGAGTCCGGCTCGCTGGTTTGACGGGAGGGAATTACATTCCATGCTCCGCATTGCTGTACCGTCGGTCCTCCAGCAGTCAACAGTGTCAATTGGTATGATGATTGTACAGGCGGTTGTAAATCCGTTTGGTACACAGGCTCTTGCAGGTTATGCGGCAACGATGAGGGTAGAGAATGTTTTTTCACTGATATTTGTGTCCATAGGCAATGCAGTCTCTCCGTATGTTTCCCAGAATCTTGGCGCAAAGAAAATTGGGCGTATCAAAAAAGGATACCACGCTGCACTGGTGTTAGATTTATGTTTTGCAGTCCTTGCTTTTATAGTCATTGAAACACTGCATACACAGATTTCCTCATTATTTCTGGGTAAAGATGGAACAGCGCTGGCATATCAGGTGTCTGGAGATTATATGAGATGGCTCGGCTTCTTTTTCATTTTCATGGGTATCAAGATGGCAACAGACGGAGTTCTTCGGGGACTTGGAATCATGCGTCCATTTCTCATTGCAAATATGGTAAATCTTGCAATTCGTCTGTCAGTTGCTTTGATACTCGCACCGCGTTTTGGCATTGCATTTGTCTGGCTTGCTGTACCGGCTGGCTGGCTTGCAAATTTTCTGATTTCTTATGTGGCACTCAGAAAATCATGGCCAGACGATAAGATGGCTTTTGCTGCTATAGAAGATGGTGCGGCCGTTTTTTTAGAACAATACTGTAAAAAAAAATGACGAAAAACCAAAGTAGGAAGTGTTAAATTTTATAAGAAAAATAGAATCTGAAAATTAGAACTGAAAAATCATTGACTTTTGAAAAAATTCTGATATAACAAGGTCTGGAAAAAAAGAGAAATATAATAAAGAGAAAGGAAATAAGAATCAATGTTTTCACAAAAAGATAAAATGAAAGGGAAATTAGAAAACATGCATCTGCAGGAAAGGATAAACTATGGCTACAGAAAAGTCATTATTATGATGTTAATTTCAGGCTTGCTTTCTATAGTGGTCATAGGTGTTTTATTTGCTAATATGGTACATTATATAGAAAATGTTACTGTAGCAGATCAGGCAGTAAAAATATGTAGAATTAATGTGAATGCGGCAGCAAGAAATATCAGGGAAATGGCATTAGATGATGATACTTCTTCATATGTCAGTTATGAGAAAACAGTAGAAAAGCTGCTGAAAGAAGTTGATTCTGAACTGAAAAATTTAAAGGGAACCGGAATTATTCCTGACTCAGATTATGAGGAATATTCATCAGCCCTTTCGGATTGGGGAAATATTGGTTATTCCATTATAGAAGAAATTAAAAGTGGTGATAAGGAAGAAGCAGTTGATGAAATCATGAATGATTGCACACCTGCATTAAATAAAGCGGTGGAAATCGCAATAAAATTAGATGATATAACAGACCAGGAGAGCAGCAGGGCTGCCAGAACTACATTTATTTTTGCTGCAGCAGGAATTGTATGTATTATAGTGTGTTTAATTTTTGCATGGACACTGACAAAGAAAACAGGTAAAAAAGTCCTGGATACAATTCTTGAACCTTTACGGGCAGTTGAGGATGTCGCAAAGGAACTGACAGAAGGAAATTTACACAGTACGCTGGATTATCGTTCAGAAGACGAGATTGGAAGACTGGCACACAGTATGCGTAAATCAATCCGTATCCTGGGAAGCTATGTAGACGATATTGACCGTGCAATGAAATTGTTTGCAGCAGGAAATTTTGATGTTAAACCGGAAGTAGAGTGGCGGGGAGATTTTGTCGGAATTTTAAATTCTTTTATGCAATTTGAAAAAAGTATAGGAGAAACGATTAGAGGAATTCAAAATGTTTCCAATGAAGTTTCAAGTGCAGCAGACCAGGTAGCATCAAGTTCTAATGATCTTGCAGATGGAGCTACAAATCAGGCGGCAGTAGTAGAGGAACTGACAGCAACAGTTGCAGGTGTATCTGAACAGGTAGAAAATAATTCAAAATCTGCAAAAGAAATTAGTGGAAGGGTGGATGAGCTTGGAAATGCCATTTTAGAAAGTAATGGTAAGATGCATGAAATGGTTGATTCCATGAATGAAATTAGTGAAGCATCAAAAGAAATTGACAAAATTATTGCAACAATTAATGAAATTGCTTCCCAGACAAATCTACTTGCATTGAATGCTTCTATCGAAGCAGCAAGGGCAGGAGAAGCCGGAAAAGGATTTGCAGTTGTAGCAAATCAGGTAAATTCGTTAGCGGACCAGAGTGCCCAGGCAGCGAAAGAATCTGCAATGTTGATTGAAACCTCTGTGAAGGCAGTAGAAAAGGGTATGGTGATTGCAGGACAGACTGCGGCGCAATTGGAAGATGTTGCAGAGAACTCTAAAATAATTACAGAAGAAGTTACAAATATTGCGGAAACGTTAGAAACACAGACAACAGAAATCCAGCAGATTAATGAAGGAATTGAACAAATTAATGATGTTGTACAGACCAATTCTGCAACATCTGAGGAATGTGCAGCTGCCAGCCAGGAGATGAGCAGCGAATCAGAAAATCTGCGTGAAATGATTCGTAAATTTAAATTGGCAGAATCAGAAAAAACAGTATAATACGATAATGATTTCCAGCTATAATTTCTACCACAGAATAGAAAGTTTATCAGTATAAAAATTTTATAAGAAAGGCACTTATACTATGGATACAAACATACGCAGACTGCTCAAGGAAATAGGAGCAGAAGATTTAATAGAAGTATTTGCACCATGTATGGATGACTATCTTTATATTATAGATTTACAGAAAAATACCCTTATCATTTCACAGGCAGCGGTGAAGCGTTTTAAGATGCCGGGCAATTCATTTGATAATGCTGCCGACAGTGTCCGCTATTTTGTATATGAAGAAGACCGCCCGATGATTAGGGAACATTTACAGCGGATTGCGGATGGAAACGAAAAAAATCACAATCTGCATTACAGATGGCTTGATAAAGAAGGGATGCCGGTATGGATTAACTGCCGTGGAAAGGTAATCAATGATAACAATGGAAAACCTCATTATCTTATAGGCTGTGTAAACGAAATTGGAAATATACAGTGGGCAGATAATGTCAGCGGACTTTTGGGTGAAAGAGAAATGCATTCCTTTGTTTCTTCCCATATAAAAGACAGCTCGTCAGTATTTTTAATACATATAGGGATTGATGGATTTAATGCGATTAATGGTACATTAGGCGTAGATTATGGAAATTATGTGTTGAAAAGTGTTGCTGACGGTATCAAGGAATGTCTTTCTGATAACCAGCAGCTGTACCATCTTGTTGCAGATGAGTATATGATTGTTGATCTGGAAAGCCATACAAGAGATGATGTTATGCTATTGCAGAAGGAAATATGTAAAAAAATAGAAGATTTTATTATTTCTGAAAAATATAAGGTGGTTTTTACAGTATCTACCGGAATTATTCATGCAACGAAGCTTTTAAAATATTATGACGAGTATCGTAAAATAGCGGTTTTCTCTTTAAAACAGGCAAAATCCATGGGAGGAAACGGAGTATATTTTTTTGAAAAAGAAGATTATAAGTTATTTTTAAAAAAAGAGAAAATAAAAAGTGCACTTCGAGGTGCCGTGACAAATGAATTTGAAGGATTTGAAGTATACTATCAGCCGATTATAGATTGTTCCTCGGGAAATATAATTGGTGCGGAAGCGCTTATGAGGTTTTCCATGTATTCAGGTGGAAAAAAAGAAAGTATCTCGCCTGTGGAATTTATACCATTACTGGAAGAAACCGGGCTTATTATTCCGGCCGGAAGATTTGTATTAAATGAAGCTGCGGCAATGTGCCATGAAATGCGGCAGTATATACCGGGATTTAAGGTTAATGTAAATATATCTTATATTCAGATGATGAAAAGTGATATCTGGAAGGACATACTTTCGTCTATAGAACAATATAATCTTCCGCCGGAGAGCCTGTGTGCGGAACTGACAGAAAGCGGATATACGGATATGACACCGTATTTTTATACGCTTCGGAAGAAATTCGAAGAGAAAAAAATACAGTTTATTCTGGATGATTTTGGCACAGGTTTTTCGAATCTACATTGTATTGTAAACATGAATCCTAATTATGTGAAACTGGATAATCATTTTACAGCAAAAGCTATGAGTCAAACAAGGGACTTTGAGCTGTTAAAAAAAATAGTTGAACTGGTACATAGTATAGATATCAAAATATGTATAGAAGGTGTAGAAAAAGAAGAGTGGTATCAAAAGCTGAAAGAAATACATGCTGATTATCTGCAGGGCTATCTTTTTGGCAGACCATGTGATAAAAATCAGTTTTTAAATCAGTTCATATGTAAAGGTATCAACTAGCAAACTTTCTTAATTTTCATTTCTATTTTGGAAAAGGCTTCTTGAAGGAAAATTCTACCTGTGATAAAATAAAATTAATTATACTTACAGGGAAAGTAAGTAGCCGGCTGCAGGACATATCCAGGGAACTGCCAGTATAGTGGCAGGTTTTTACGGTTTGCTCCTGCTATTTAGTGAAAAATAAAAAATCATGGAGGATTTTTACAATGGAAGAAGCAAAGCAGAACATCAAACAAAAGAAGGATTCTTACAATCTGAGAATTGTGACGGCTGTACTGGTATTAACAGTGCTGGTTTTAGGGGAATTATATGTGATGATTAACTATCCGTCCAATTATGTGGCATTGATTGTACTTACAGTTGTAGCACTAGCTGATATTTATATTCTGATTGCCAGTGCAATCCAGAAAAATTATAAGAAAGAGATTGACCAGTACGAACAGTATGATAATCTGTTTAAGTCAGAAAAAGCTTCTTATCTTGTAACCCGCAAATCTTTTGAAGATATTGCGGATCAGCTTGATCGTATCGAAGAGGCAGCCGGTTCACCGACAAAGGACATCATAGATGCACAGAAATCCATTGCCAAAGTTACCATAAGCCGTAACAAAGAGAATTCCGATGCATTGATGAATTCCAACGACAAATTATTAGAGCAGATATTTAATCTTTCTGACCGTCTGGATAAGCTTGAGAAGAACATGTTAGAGCAGCAGCGTATTGTAGTTGAGAATGCCAATAAAGACCTTCTGCTAAAACAGCAGGAAATGGCAGCTTTCGTGAAAGAAATGGAATTATCCATCCACAATACCATATTAGCTGAAGTTGGAAAAATAAATGGTGCGCCAGCTGTTGCTTATACAGCAGCACCGGTACAGCCATCATCAGCCGCACCAGTTGAGGAAGTAACGCCGGAAGAACCGGAAGCACCAATCAACGAAGTGATGCCGGAAGAACCGGCAACAGAACCGGAGACAACTGTAGAGGATATGCCGGATTTAGCAGAAGATGATTTATTAAATATAGATGCTTTATTCGGAAATGACGAAGCAGCTGAAACTACAAAAGAAGTAGCAGAAGAAACCGGATCTCCAGAAGAAAACAATGAACCGGAACCAGAAGAACCAGTTGGTTTTGATGATACACTTGGATTTGCAGATGAAGAACCGGAAGAACCTGCATTTACAGAAGAAATGGTAAATACCATTGATGAACCGGTTATGGAAATGAATTCCGACCCGAATCATATGATGACACCGGAAGAGATTGCAGCTTTGATTGCAAATGCAGATTCAGCAGCTGAAGAAGCACCAGTTGTAACAGAAGATGCTATTTCAGAAGAATCTGAGCCGATAACGGAAGAGGAACCTGTGTCAGAACCGGTTGTGGAAGAACCGGCAGCAGAGCCTGTTATCGAGGCAAATTCTGACCCGAATCATATGATGACACCGGAAGAAATTGCGGCATTATTTGCTAATATGTAATTTACAAAATTTTTAAAAAAAATAAAAAATTACTTGCAATTCGATAAATTCTATTATATAATAGTCCTTGCGTTAAGCAATGCGCCACTAGCTCAGCTGGCAGAGCACCTGACTCTTAATCAGGGTGTCCAGGGTTCGAACCCCTGGTGGCGCATGTAAAGTACCGATTTTGTGGACGTGGAGCCATGGGGTTGGTGCTTTTTTTTGTTATAAAAAATCCGTAAGAAGCTGCCCGTGGCAGGTTCTGTAGATGTAAATAAGGAATGATGAAGATATCGTTTATTTGTTCAGTATATTTTTTACTTCTTTAAAAGACCTTTGAATTGTAGTAAATTTAGTGTGCAGGGCAGGCTTACGGTAGGAAAAAAGCAAAGCCTTTCTGGAAAAGCAGTTTGATTTGAATTTCATGAGGCATACCCTTTTTTAGATATTATATGCAAAAGGATATAGAAAAATATATAAATATAGAGGAAATCATTTGGAAAAGAAAATTCTGATTGCCTGTGCAATGCAGCAGGATGAAATTGAAAAGTACAGAAAACAATTAAATATAACATATCCTGTTGTATATCTGCAACGTGGATTGCATAGAAACCCGTCTGTATTAAGAAATCTGCTGCAGCAGGAGATTGACAGGCACCAGGATGTGGATATAATCCTGCTCACCTATGGATTGTGCGGGCGGGGCACGGAAGGGATTGTGAGCTGGAATACCGAGCTTGTAATGCCACGTTTCCACGACTGCATCCACCAGCTTTTGGAGAATCATATGGATAAGAATTCTCTTTATGCGACAAGAGCGTGGACAATTGACAAGGAGTCCATTGGAGGCCAGTGCAGTACCGTTCTTGCTGCTTATGGCAGAGAACGGGGGATGGAAGTTTTAGATACAATCTATGGCGGTTATGAGAAGATTACTTTAATAGATACGCAAAGCTATGATATAAAGAAAACCAAAGATGGACTGAAAAGACCTGCAGAACTTCTAAATAAGAAGCTGGCGGTGGAGCCATCCGACTGCAATATTATAAGAAAGCTTTTATCTGGAAAATGGGATTGTAATTTCGTTCATCTTGAAAAAGGAGAGCGTGTCACAGAAAGACACTTTATATAAGAAAACCGGCGTTCTAATTTAGAATAAAGTCTAATATTAGGAAGCCGGTTTTATGCTGTATGCTCTGCAGTTTATTATTTTTTCATTTCGTCCATATAGACAGCAATTTTTTTATCCATACCAATAATATGGTTGGATAACCAGCCCAGCAGAAACTGGATCAGTTCCAGAAGATAAGTCTGCTGGTTATTGTCCATATCGTCAAGTTCTGAGAAGTCAATTTCTACCAGGCGTTCAACGAAAACAGTGTGGGCACGCTTCTGGGCAGCCAGTTCCGGATAGTGTATCTTCTCCATCAGCATTTCCTCATCAGCAAAATGAAATTGTGTATAATCCTTTAATTCCACTAAAAGCCGCATAATTTCATCATATTTGTCATGCAGCAGATCGTTTTGAATCAGGTCATTGGTCTCTTTTATAATTTCAAAGAGACGGCGGTGCTCTTTATCTACAAGGTCAATGCCGGTCTTGTATTTGTCCGTAAAGGCAAATGGGTCTTCGGAAGTCCCTTCAACTGCGGACATTTTTCCAATCATCATATCACTGCTTAAGATATGGTGGTACAGCCAGCGTACCAGATAGGAAAGCAGTTCTTCGAAAGATGCTCTGGCAGCCTCTTTTGAGGACTTATCTAAAATAAAGGAATTGATTTTCTCAGCAAATTCAGCATGTTCCTTTTTCTGAAGAGGAAGCTCCGGGTCATGAATCTCTTCCATATAAGCCTCTTCATGGGCGAAATGTGTATTCGCATAATCCTTCAGATGAAGAAGCAGGCTCTGGGCAGTTCCGGAAATATCCTCGGTTGTTTTAACAAGGGAAAGAGCATCATTTATCATCTGGAATAATTTGCGGTGTTCCTCATCAATTTGTGGAATATGAATCAAACAATCTTCTGTAAATTCGTACATGGTATACATCTCCTTACATTGTATCAATGATTTATGCTACGACGTATTATAAACCCTCAGAAGATAAGCCACAATAAAAAAAGAAAAATTTATAAAAATTTCACTGATAAACCAACTCCGGATGCTCAGGCAAATGGTTCATCTCATGGGTCATGCCATCTGGCAGTGTCCGTGCACTGGCACTATCGGAAAGGTCATAAAGGAATATTTCTGGAAGTAATCAGCTTGCAGATAGGATTTCCCCTGGAAGAGAATTTCTCTTCGTATTCGGTCATGATATTGCCTTCGTTCATGGCAGTATCATGGTGTAAATCCCTTGTAAATGCGTCCAGATTCCAGCCTGCAGCATCGATTTCTTCTAAGGAGAAGTCAAAAAGTCCTACGTTATCGGTCTTAAACTCAATCTGTCCGTCATCTTTTAAGACTTTGTCATAGCGCTCTAAGAACTGGCGGGAGGTCAGTCTTCTTTTGGCATGGCGGTCCTTTGGCCATGGGTCGGAGAAATTAAGATAAATGCGGTCTAACTCGCCCTTTTCGAAAAAGTCCGGCAGAAGTGCCGCATCTTCACACAGAAGGCGTAAGTTTGGCAGTGGATTTTCTTCCAATTTCTGGAGTCCGCGATACAATACGCTTTCGTAACGTTCCATGCCAAGATAGTTGATATCCGGATTCCGGGCAGCTAAGTCCATGATAAAGCGTCCCTTGCCCATGCCGATTTCAATGCGGATCGGGTGGTCATTTCCAAATATTTCATTCCAGTGTCCTTTATGGGAAGCGGCATCCTTGATACAGAGGTCACTGGCTTCTACAGCCGGCGCAGCCGCCGGGATATTGCGAAGTCTCATAATATGAAATCCTTTCTACTTATATATATCTTTCGAAAACAATTTATCATATTTATGGTTTAAAAGAAAGAGAATTGTGAATATTAATGGAAAGGTATTGCACCATGGAAATGGATTGATATATACTTAAAGTTAAGAAGAATTTAGGAGCAGCAGAAAATGAAAAAGAAAAAGAAAATATTAAGCGTCGGACTGGCAGTGTGTTGTCTGGTTGGCTTATTGGGTATAAACACACAAAAGGTAAAGGCGGCAGAGTACTGGCCCCAGGACCCGGAAACCGAATCACCCAATGCGATTGTGATGGAAGAGAGCACAGGAACGGTTCTTTATGATAAGAATTCCACGGAGCAGCATTGTCCGGCAAGTATCACGAAGATTATGACCACGCTTCTGGCACTGGAAAACTGTTCGCTGGATGAGACAGTAACATTTTCCAAAGAGGCGGTTTATAACACCCATGGTTCCGGAATCTCCAGGGATGTGGGAGAGCAGATGACCATGGAGGAATGTCTTTATGCAGTCATGCTGGAGTCTGCCAATGAATGTGCCTATGCGGTAGCGGAGCATGTAGGCGGAACCGTTGAGAATTTCGTTCAGATGATGAATGATAAAGCGGCAGAGTTAGGTTGTGTGAATACACATTTTAACAATCCACACGGACTATCTGAGGGAGAGGATGCAACCCTTCACTACACCTGCTGTTATGATATGGCACTGATTGCAAAGGCGGCTTACCAGAATGAGACTTTCCGTGCGATTACAGCAACAAAGACCTATCAGATTCCACCAACCAACAAGCATGATGAGATCACCTATCTGCAGAATCATAATGAAATGATTCATGCCTTTAAAACCAGAGGACAGTATCTCTATGAATACTGTGTAGGTGGTAAGACCGGATACACCACAGCGGCAAACAGTACGCTGGTTACCTTTGCAGAAAAGGACGATATGACACTTATCTGTGTCATTATGAATGCCCAGTCGCCAGCGCAGTGGACAGACAGTATTGCATTGTATAATTATTATTTTGAGAACTTTTCGCTATATAATGTAGCACAGAATGAGACAAGGCTTGAAAATGGAGAAATGGATACAGGAATGCTCAATACCAATTCCTCCTTTGTAAAAATAGACCCGGCGGGAAATATCGTTCTGCCAAAGAGTGCAGAATTCAGCGAAGCTGCGCCAACAGTAAGCTATGATAATACTTCGGATGATGTGTTGGCAAATATCAGATATACATTTGCAGGACATGATGTAGGCGGTGCGGATATTGTTTCCACCGGAGTAAAAGCAGATACGTTCTCTTTTGATAATGTAAAATCAGAAGAGATTTCTACGGAAGCAGGAACCAGGACCACTACGAAGCATAAGTTCCAGATAAACATCTGGAAAGTGTTATTGGGAATTCTCGGTATCGCAGCCCTTGTGGTCATAGCATTTCTGATTCGGAGATTTGCGGATAATTTCTATATTATCAGACACAAATATTTCTCAAAGAGTAGACCGGATAAGCGTTACAAAACTATAAAGAGAAACTATCGCAGCAAGAGAAGACGGCACAGAAGAAGAAAATAGTCTCGAAAATTGCTATAGAACAACTGAAAAAGACAAGAATAAAAAGAAACGACAATATTTAAATTTAAATATTGTCGTTTTACGTTATCTTGGACATTAAAGTTAGGACGAGTTATATTCTGATAATTTGTGGATAAATCCATTATTATTCTGTTATCGTAGCAGAGTTATCCACACTATTTGGATAATTATCATCAATTTGTGGATAACAGAGTCTGGAGGTAGGAAAGGATACGGCTGCGCTCCCTGGTGTAGATAATGATGCCATTATAAGCCTTTACCATAGTATCATAATGTCCCTTTAAGCTGATGGAAGAACTTAAGGTATACATCAGATAATCGGCAAGCTCGGTTGGTACTTCAATCAGTACCGGTTCGGATTCCTCCAGACTTTTTAAAGAAGCTTCACTGGATTGCAGCAGGCGGCTGATTTCTTTGTCCTGCTCAAATTGCTCGGATGTTTTATTTACAATAAAGTAACCTCTCTCATCCCGGGGCATATCCATTGCCTTGATGGCACGCTGCACCTGTTTGGTCAGCGCATCGGAAGCGGGGTACAGGGACTGGAAATATCCCATAAAATCCGAAGCCTGACGGAAATGTTCATTGCAGCCCTTTTCTAATACTTCTGTGACCAGAATACGTTTGATAATCTTCTGGCAGGTTTCCCGGGAAGGGTTTTTTCGGGTAGTATTTTCTGTTTCCATAGATACCTCATTTATTAAAAACAAGCGTATATTCAAATAGACATATACGACATTAAATATTGTTCCAAATAAATTATACGACAAGAAAACAACTTTTACAACGACAAACTGAAAAATATAAGACAAATTGCAACAGAAATTGACAAGCGGCAAAAATTAACTTATACTAGAAGAAAAATGCGAAGGAGCGATATCTATGAATGCGAAGCAGAAAGAGCAGACCATTGAAGAGATAAAGAAGCTTTTAGAAGAAAATAATGGCATTGTGAAAGCCGAAAAATTATATCCTTTGGGATTGACCTATAAAAGTATTCAGGGACTGGTGAAAGCCGGCATACTTGACCATGTAAAGAGTGGATATTATTCCATGGGGTATGAAGAGAAGCCGCAGGAAGAAATTATTCTGGGACTGTTTCCGGATGGAATCTTATGTATGGACAGCGCCCTTTACTATTACGGTTATATTGAGAAGCGTCCTTATGAATGGAGTATTGCCATTAGCAAGAATACTTCGAAGTCAAGGTTCCGCATGGAATATCCGGTGGTGAAACCATATTATACAGAGCCGGAAGTCATGGAGCTTGGTGTAACGGCCATTCCTTTTGCCGGTGGCGAGATGAAGATTTACGAAAAGGAGCGCCTTATCTGTGATTGCCTCAAGTACGAGGAACGTCTGGAGCGGGAGGATTTAAAGAAGGCGCTGCTGGCATTTATCAATGAGCCAAAGAAAGATATTGCAAAATTAATGGAATATGCCAGAGCCCGCAAGGTTGTGGCAAAGATTCAGAGCAGAATTGGAGTGTGGCTGTAGTGGCAGAGTGCATACTGAGAGAATCATTGATCCGGCAGAGAAGTGAGGACTTGCAAATCCCTTTTGTGGACCTGCTTCCTTCTGCGGTAACCGAGTATTTTCTATATCAGATAAGTAAATCAACATTTGCAGAGAAGCTTTATCTTAGAAATGGCAGCAGCCTCGGTGTGGAGAATTACCGCCGGAAGAGAGTCTTTTCCCTTTCCTATTATTATCAGGTGGTAAAGGATGAGCATTTAACGGAAATGCAGTTAGGGCAGCTCATGAAAGAGGTGTTAAGCCGGAAGCCGGAGTATGTCTATCAGATAGAGAAAGAAAGGGCGGGAAGCTATCAGATAGAGGTGCTGGCAAAATCAAAGGAGCATGAAGTTCCCATTACCCTGCGTTTTCAGGAGCTTCGGGACGAGCAGATGCAGCCTGCCCATGGAGAATTGCCATTTTTCTTACAGGAGAATACGGTAATCCAGTTTCTGCAATATCCTTATGAGCAGGTTGTGGCAGAGAATTTTGTGGAAATTTTAGAGAAAATGGAATTAATCAACGATCTGTCCTGCTATGAAGAAATTTATGGAATCTTAAAGAAAGAGGCGTTAGATGGCAGAAAGGTTGAGCAGCAGATTATTGAAATTGGAACAAAGAGAGAGCTGGCCTTTGGAAAAGACCGGCTGGATACCGTCCTTCACTATAAGGATTATACTTATATGAAGCGGAAATGGGCGGCATACTTAAAGCGGGAGCGAAAAAAAGAGCCAGACTGGGTGGAAGTGATGACTCTTTTGGAAGCCTTCTTCCCACCGGTCTGGCGTGCAATTATCAGAGATGAAATTTTTATCGGAGACTGGATGCCGGAGCTGTGCCGTTTCCTGTAGATACTTAATGGCTATAGTCGCGGATCAGCGTCTTTAAGAAGCCAAGAAGTGACTTTGGCTTGCGGAAGTCAAAGCAAGGAACTTCTTCGCATTTGTAACCGAAATCACTGGCGATGGCAACAAGACCGGAAAGGGGATGCAGCGGAGTCTCATTTAACTCACTGCTCAAAAGCTCGATTTTAAAGCAGTCTTCATCCTCTAAATCACAGGTGAGGATGAGGTCTACATTCGTAATATTGGAAAAATCTTTTTCTGAATCAAAGATGGCAGCCTTAATGCCATCTTTTTTTAATGCCTCCAATAGCTGGATGCAGAAGGTCTTTTTATCAATGATGGAATCCCCCACCAGCGATACCACGGGAATAAAAGAAATAATATTGCCTGTTGCCGGAAGCTCCAGATTGCTGTCTTCATCAAAAAGCTCTCCCCGCTCGGAAAGCAGCTTTAAGGCATGATAATAATGGGTGCGGGTATTGATGTTAAAAAATTGTTCATTCAGTGGAACCGGACATATATTTGCCAGCTCGTTTTCCGGGATATAGCCGGCATTGCATTTCTCATGAAGCCGGTTAAAGGAATATTGGTGAAAGAGCATGGCTTTTCCCACCTGCGGAATGCAGCTTTTAGAATAGACTGCGGAAAGAGTCTCCAACTGGTCATTGGCACGCTCAATCGCCCAGATAGGATGTTCCTGTGGCTGTGACAGCAGGTAAAGCCCCAGTGCCGGTTCTACAAAAGGTGTATCTACGGAAATGAAGAAGGCACGTTCCTCAGAAATCATGGAAAGTGCACTGAAGATACCGGACAGCGGACCGGCATTTCCATAGATGTCTCCAATGGTTGTCACCGGAAGATTCAGATGCGCATAATCATTTTTCTGCTGGACAGAAAGGTAGATTTTCGGAAAATCCGGCTGAAATTTCCGGACCAGATATTCAATCAGGCAGCAGTCCCCAAAAGGGAGCAAAGCCTTGTCCGTTCCAATTCTTGTACTTTTTCCACCACATAATATAACCAGTGCATGACTCATAACATTTACCTCATGTAATATTTACCTTCTCAAAAGTTCTTCCATCATAACATAAATCAGTTTGACTGTAAAACAAACATATCATTTCTCATATGTACCCGTTCAATTTCATTACGGCGGTAGCTCTGAATCAGATAGTGATTTTTCCGGTCAAAGACCAGGGAAATTTTTTTCGTAAATGTGGAAGTTCCCGGCGCATATTCGATGATATGCAGGGATGCACAGTACTGTTTCTTTATCTTCCAGATGTCCATAAGACCGATTCCGCTGCCGCCACTGTCCTTGTGGGTGGTGTGCCTGGTCTGACCAAAGTCCTCAAAGAGCTGCACATCAAAGGCATTCCCACTGTCAGAAATCTCCAGGGTGGAAGTATCTTCGTCATGACAAAGGCAGACAGAAAGACTGCGCACCTTGTTATCACCAATGGCAATCATAGCATTTTCCAGCAAATCCGCCAGAAGGTGGGAAAGGTCTTCCCCGGAAATGATATTTTCCGTCATTTTTACAATATTGCCTGTGATATGCAGGGAAAAGTTGATATTTTGTGCCAGGGCACGCTGCTGCATATAGGTAAAAAGCGCATCTAAAACACAGACCCCGGTCACCGGAAGAGTGTGTTCATCATGGCGGTAGGAGTTCAGCGTACCTTTCCGATCCTGTGCCATGGTCTTTAACCCGCTGGCAAGCTGTTCGCCCTTCTTTCTGGTATCATCGTCTGTAGCTTCCGTTTCTAAGTATTCGCAGACAGCCAGCTCCATTGCCGGAATCAGCTTGTTATCTTTATGAATAATCTTAGCCAGGGCATCATTATTTTCCTCTAATTTCCGGATGCGGTTATCTTTCTCAATGAGTTCATTCTGTAAAGCCCTAAGCTCCGCCTGCCGCAGCTTCTCCCGGTAGTCGCGGGTAATCCGGAACCGCCACCAGCAATAAAGCAGAAGTCCAATCAGGAAAAGGGCGATGAGGAGAAAGAGGAACTGCATGTCAGGAATGGAATCATAAAAGCTGATTATGGTAACAATGAGCAGAATAAAACAGCTTAAGATAAAACCTGTGGCAGAAGAGCCGATTTGATAGAGAAATGGCATGCCACGGCGGAGCCTTTTGATTTTGAAAAGAAGGAATATTAAGAGCAATTCAAGAAGTCCACCTGAAATTTGAATCAGAGCATATGGCAGGTTGTAATTTCCATAAAAGAAGGGTAATAGTGCGAATCCTATAAGAACACCTGAAATTGCAAGAAAAATGAAATTTACACTAAGAGAAATGGTAAAGGATAGCAGACTTAATGTAAGCTGTATCTTAGTTACCAAAGTAAGTATAAAAGCATTTAAAAGGACAAAGACAGGGATTGCAAATAGAGGCAGACATGCATTGATAAAATTAAATAGGAAAGCTTCACCAATGAATATAAAAGAAAGAAGAATAGCATATTTCTTTTGCGAAAGTTTAAAATTTAATAATTTAAAATATAAATAGTAGCAACATAAAAGGTCAAAGAACCAACGAATTATATTTTGAATCATACAATACCTCATATAAATGTATTAAAAATCATATAAAAACCAACCCGATTTTAAACCTAAGAAATGTTCCGAATTTTTCTATAATCTCCTTACATTTTTGAAAAGGAGGAATAGAAATGGATTGGTTATTAGATTTTATCAAGCAGTTTATCAAACATTAACGTCCATCCGTAATCTTTTCCGCGTAAAAGTAAATGAACTCCTTAATGGTAGGCATTCCGCGGTCAGGATTAATGTGGGCAGTGTAGCAGTTAAGAAGAGTTTCGGTGTCATTGGAATTCCATGCGCGGTTAATGGCATTCTGCATGGCACGTTCCACACTGGAATTACTCTTCTTATACTTGTTACCAAGAATCTGGGAAATGTTTGTGGTCGGTCCATCAATTGTTATCATAATGGCATCGGTCAGATATTTGTAACCAACAACCTTTGGACTGATACCAATGAGCTCCAGTTCCCGGTGGATTCTGCGGATAAGTCCCTGCTCTAAATCTTTTTGATTATCTTTCATATAAGAAGTATTGGATGTGGATTCTGTCATTTCAATCATCGGGAGAAGCTGTTCGAGAAAATCAACAGCAGATTCCGGAGAATACGAATCTTCATATTTGCCGATAATGAAATCAGCACCAAGTCTTCGGGCGGATTCCAGTGTGATTTTGCTGGAGTTGTAAGTGGTAACAAGAATATAAGGCTTTTTCTCTAAGCCCAGTTTATTTAAGTCAGAGAGGAAAAACAGTCCGTTTCCGCCGCCATGATGCAATTCCAGATCAAGAATAACAGCGTCAGGAAGCGTATTCTGTACATATTGAATGCCAACATAAGAATTATTGGTGACGCCGGCTAAATCCATATTATCTTTGGACGCAATATAGTTTGAAATACGATTGCAGGTGTCCATATCATCTTCGATCAATAAAATGTGGAGCGTTTTTTCCATGTACAAGTCCTCCTGATTTACTCATATATCGTTTCAATAAAATAACATTTCACAAGGCATCTTTAAAATTAAGCTTATTATATCTCAAAAACCCCTTTGAAACAACAAAAAACAATACAAACCAACGAAAACCAACAACAAAAGCGTAAAGTTTGTGTTGGAAAAAAGTGGTAAACTACCCAGTAAGGAGTATCGATAAAAAATTTGAGTTGTGTAAAGTTATCATATAGATTCGGGTGGCTGCTTTCAAAGCGGTCACCCGAAAGTCGTTTCTGGAGGGAAAAATCCCTTGTCTTTTCCTGCCTCAAGCCGTACTATAGAAATAGCAATATCAATTAGAAAATCAGCTATTATTCAAAGAGTATGAAACCATAATAACAGGCCAGGTGAACCATGACATATATAAAAGATGAATTATGTAAACTTGCATCCTCTGATATGTATCCCCTTCACATGCCGGGGCATAAGCGGAGACTGGATTGTGCTATCAATCCGTATATATATGACATTACAGAAATAGATGGATTTGATAATCTGCATGCCGCAGAAGGAATCATAAAGGAAGCCGAGGAGCGGGCAGCCGCATTATGGGGCGCAAAGAGTTCTTTCTTTCTGGTAAATGGAAGTACCTGCGGTATTTTAGCAGCACTCAGTGTCGCATTACCGAAAAAGGGACATCTTCTGATGGCACGAAACAGCCATAAGGCAGCATATCATGCAGCATATTTAAGAGAGTTACAGGTGACATATCTCTATCCGGTATTTACAGAATTCGGGATACAGGGTGGAATACTGCCGGAGCAGGTGGAAGCTGCATTAGAAGCGGATGAAAGTATTGAGGCTGTGTTTCTTACATCACCAACCTATGATGGAATCATATCAGATATATAAAAAATATATAACAAATCAGCACCCCACGAAAAAATTTTCGTGGGGTGCTTGTGTCAGAAATCATTTTCTGTCTTGCTGTTTATGCGTCAAACGCCGAACCCGAGTATGGGTCGGCGACTCGACGACCCTTTGACACGTCAGCGTCATTGTAAATCTGTTATTTTGCCCGTGTCTTGTAATGCGCTCTCTGCTTTGCGGCTTGTCACCTGTGCCGCCTACGGTGGCAGCGGTGCGTCGAGTCGCCGCACACTACAAAGAACATTGAGAGACAAAAAGTCAAGACAAAGCGGGCGAATCTGTGCAATAACCCCTCACTCTCGGTTTTGCCGTGCCGGCTCCCCTGCAGGGGAGCCATGATTGAAACTGCTCGCAAATCCAAATTTATATCTCCACCACAAAACAACCCCCAACCGCAGCAGCTGCGATTGGGGGTTACATACATATTATTTATTCCCTGCGGGTTTATCAATCCGTTACGGGCAGGCTCTCTATAAGATCGGTCAGCTCATAGTAGAATTTGAGTGTCTGACTCTTTGTGCTCTGCATT
>OGIG01000805.1_pt1 | contig 23722 bp, 15 predicted proteins | sample 1571601 | NCBI WGS metagenome assembly OGIG01 (sample SAMEA2581953, study PRJEB24529) | metagenome | biome: Human gut stool | place: China | collected 2011 | reverse complement strand
GGAGCCAAGGTGACACAGACATCAATACCCATATACGAATTACTACTCCAACAGAAACGACCTCGATAAAATGGGATCATATCAGTGAAATTCATTTTATGGGAGCAGACAAGGAGGCCATTGCCCCCGAAACGAACCAAGTCGCCGGTACGGTAAAAAGTACCCAGGGAATATACAAGGGAATCATTTATTGGAATTCCCAGCAAAGACAAAGTCAGGAAAAAATGAACCAGATAAATATTTTTTTAAACAAAATAAAGAAGTTATATGCATTCAAAGGTAAAAACGGGAACCATACTTTCGGATTGATCCCCTTAGTCTCTCCAAACGATGACCCTGCAGATGCACAGATCAATGCACTTTACCCAGTAGAAAACATAACGATCAACATGCCCAATATCGGTAGCGTATGTGTATCCCGGGCACAATTCGAAGAATTGACGATCATCCCCATCTCCGAATTGAATTTATTGAGTTATGACGATTTTCCAAGTCCCCAAGCCATAAAAGGAGAAGTAGTCACCCGCTCGGGACAAACTTTCGCCGGTAACCTGGCTTACGATCTGGACGAGAGCTATGAATTTGAAGTGCTCGACGGTAAAAACAATACGATCAGCTACCGTATCCCGTTTCGTTACATCCGCTCCATCGCACCAAAAAATTACAAATATTCCTTTATCACGCTACGGAATATGTTTTATACTGAATTGCACTACATCACCCAAAAGTGTCAACAACTATAGTGATTTTAAGCGCATCAATGAAACTGTAGCCAAAATCAAAGGAGTTGATTCCTTTGATATCTACTCTTGTGTACATACCAAAGAGCTACAATATATCATTGATTCACTTAACAACAATGAAGAATTCAAGCAGTATGAGAAGACTGGTAGTTACCAGTATTCTAACGCATTAAAGACATACATGCGTTTTCTATGCGCTAAGGAAATTTTCTCAAACGAAGCGAAAAAGGTAAAACTCCCTTCAAATCTTACTCTTCAGCAAATTTACTATGGTGCTCCTGGCACAGGCAAATCAAAGACCATCAAGGACTTGACTTTCGGAGAGAGCGTGATTCGTACTACATTTCATCCCGACTCAGATTACGCCTCTTTTGTAGGCACCTACAAGCCTATCACAGAAGAAGTTACACTGCGCGATTGCTATGGCAAAAAGGTAATCGATGAAGAAACGAATGAAGTTGTAAAGGAAGAAAGAATTGCTTACAAGTTCATTCCTCAGGCTTTTCTCGAAGCCTATGTTGAAGCGTGGAAGAAACTAGGCTCCAACAAAAAGCAATATCTTATCATCGAAGAAATAAACCGAGGCAATTGTTCCCAGATCTTTGGTGATCTGTTCCAATTGCTGGATCGCAACGAATATGGTTTTTCTGATTATCCTATCGTTGCAGATAAGGATATGCAGAAGTATCTCGAAAAGGAATTTGCGGGATGGGAGATTACGAATAAAGACGAAATCAACCAGCTCTATGGCGAAGCCAATATGGTAAACCTCATCATGAAGGGAGAGCGCCTTGTTCTGCCTTCAAACCTCTATATTTGGGCTACAATGAACACCAGCGACCAGAGTCTCTTCCCTATCGACTCAGCCTTTAAACGCCGCTGGGATTGGAAGTATGTGCCTATTCGCGAAGGTCGTGACAAAGAAACCAACGCTCCTCTCAACTGGTACATCAACACGGGTGATAAGCAGTATGATTGGTGGTCATTCATCAGCAAGGTTAATGAGCTAATTGGTTCACTTACCAATTCAGAAGACAAGAAGCTCGGCTATTTCTTCTGCAAGGCAAAGGATGGCGAAATCGATGCCGACTTGTTCGTTAGTAAGGTTATCTTCTATCTCTGGAATGATGTGTTCAAGGACTATGGTTTCGATGATAAGGATTTTCAGGATGAAGAAGGCAAGATTCTGTCTTTCGATAGATTCTATGAGGATAAGAACGGCAAAACTAACGTTGATATAGCTATCGTTGAGCAGTTCTTGGAGAATTTGGGAGTGGAAAAGGCTTCTTTTAATAAAGAAGAGGAGGAAATTGATGCTGCCCCAAGCAACAACGAAACTAAAGGCAACGACAATACAAAGTACAAATTCAATGGCTCAGAACCGCTTGGCAAAGGTGACTTAGGTATTTCCATCATTAAACAATATCTGAAGGAACATCCCGAGATGAAATATTCTGAAATCAAAGAAACCTTCCCAGACTCGATGCTTGGAAAGGAACTGAAACTCAAAGGATTAATAGTCACTCGTCAGGAAATAGAAAACGCTATAGAAAGATACAAGCAAAGAGCCTATGGTTTTTATAAAAAAGATAGAAAATTCTATTCTTCTGATGGAGTCGAGTTTTATGTAAGCAATTGGTGGAATATAACAAACATTGATTCTATTATCCAATTTGCAAAAGAACAAGGCTGGACAGTAGAACCAACAAAATAAAGACATTATGAGAATCCTCATAGAAGAACATCAGTATCAGGCTGAACAGATTAGTGATGTCCTGCACGGCATTGACGCCATGCAGGACATTGATGGCAACGTCAGCATCAACTACGTTGGGTATTACTACAATACCCAGCTCAACGATTGCGTCTTTATTTTGCCGAAAGTACTGCTCGAAGACACCCCAGAGGGCGAAAGAGTATTCGGCAAATACGCCCCAGAATCCATCGTCAACCTGAACCAGAACAACCCACTCTCTCAACAGGAGAAAGACTTCATTTATGAGTTCTCTGTCTGGATTTACCGCACCATCGAGGTTTACAACAATACCACCAGAAACGGCATTGTCTATCACCAGAAAATAGCGTGCCTCGGTAAAAGTAACAGACAAATCAACAACACATTCCTCGATATTCTGCTGGCTCTCATCGACTTCAACAAGCATAACCAGGATTTCATCTTCTTCATCCTGAAGAATATCCATTCCGGTTACAACCGCATTCATTGGTCAAAGACCATAGCCACCACGAGAGCCATCATCAGCAAAAACAGCCCTGTTTATACCCATCCTGTCAACAGGAAAAAGCAGATCAATTTTGATGAAGAACTCCTGATTATCTTCTATTCCATCCTGAATTATATCAGCGAAAGATACGGTTTCACCAATCATATCAACTGCAATTTCCAGTTAATCACAGGCTATCGTTTCAAGACCTATCTGGATGGATTAGGGAAGACTAGGCTGCTCCAGATTAAGTATAAATACTTCTCAGACAAGGCTTTACACCTCTGGCAACTATGCTACGATTTCTTTGATAATGCCAAGCGCATGAACATCCAGCAGGAACGCAAGGAATATCTTCTGGTTAAGAGTTTCAATATCGTTTTCGAGGCCATTATTGATGAACTTCTAGGCGAGAAGAACATTCCAGCCGGACTGAAAGAACAGGCTGACGGCAAGCGCATAGACCATCTGTACAGCTACCAGAACCTGATTACAACAAGAAATCAGGAGCCAGTTTATTACATCGGCGACAGCAAGTATTACAAGTTAGGTCATTCCATCGGCAAAGAATCTGTGTATAAGCAGTTTACGTACGCCAGAAACATCATCCAGTGGAACCTGAACCTCTTTATGAACGACGATAAGGACGATGAAGAACTGCAATACGACAAGCGTAATTTTGGCAACGTACCCAAGCTTCGCGATGACCTGACGGAAGGCTACAACATCATTCCGAACTTCTTCATCAGCGCAAAGATGGCAGAGAATCTCTCTTTCTCAGACCAGATTTCATCAACCGACAGGGAAAAGAAGTGCTTCAACACCCAGCATTTCAACGACCGCCTGTTCGACCGCGACACCCTTCTCGTCTTCCACTACGATGTCAACTTCCTCTATGTAGTATCTCTGTATGCCCGTCATAACGAGCACCAGAAATTCGCCTGGAAAAACCGGGTTCGCAAGATGTTCCATGATGAAATACAGAAGATGCTAGACGAAAGATACGACTTCTATCGCCTCACGCCGAAAGAAGATACGCATGTAGAAGAATTCGTCAGCCGGAATTTCAGAAAGCTTATCGGCAAGATATTCTCACCAACGAAATCCAATGATTATCTGATACTTGCGTTCGAGAAAGAAGACTCCAACGAGGAGCAGAAAGAAGCTATCATAAACGATGTTAAGGAGAAATTCTATATAGAGGGATTTGCCTTATCGGATGATGACAGGATAGGCTAATATATTATAAGATACTTGCCACTATCCCTACATCCGCTGCAGCCCAGTTGAGCCCTTTCAGCTCATCTTTGCTGCACCACTTACTATCAGCGTGCTCACGCCTCCTGAACCCATTAGCATCGCCTTTTGGCGTACACAGAAAGGCAGTCATGATTATCGAGAAATCGGCTCAGGGGAGATTGTCCGTGGATAGACAACCTCCCCTGAACCGTAATTTTTCTAATTCCAAATCTACGAATGTACTCAATTTTATATGCGTCCAAAGAAATCCGTATATTCTTCATCGAGAATTTTCCACGAACCATTTATTCTACTTCCTTCTTTCACAATCAGATTTTGTTCTATCAATCGTTTGAGGTATTTTTGTACCTGGCGTGTTGATACGTTTAGTTTATCTGCTATTTGCGCAGTTGTCACCTTTGGATTAGAAGTGATAAGTTTGTAGATGGCTCTTTTAGCCTTCACGAACTCTTTTCTTTGCTTGACTTCTTTGGCTGTTTCTTTCTTTTCGTTGGCGAACTCTTTGGTGTCGTTGGCGAACTGTTTTTCTGAGTTGGCGAACTCTTTTGTGTCGTTGGCGAACTGTTTTTCTGAGTTGGCGAACTCTTTTGAGTCGTTGGCGAACTGTTTTCCTGAGTTGGCGAACTGTTTCTCGTCATAATTGAGATTCCATAGAGTCACATGAAATTCTCCAGAGTTAGATTTGAATTCTGGTGCTTTGTACCCAGGGAACTTTTCAAAATGTTTGTATTCCTTGACAATCTTCTTCATGCCACTCCCTCTGCGTTCCATCAATTCAAGTCGATTGAAGAAATCTGCAAGGAGAGGATTACGACGTTTAGAAGGTACGTTCATTGGATCAAGATGTTGGATAAGACTTCCGTCCATCATACCACCTGGTGAATATACTTCCATTCGATTATCATATATGTCAATGTGGATTTCACTGCCAAGTTCTAAATAATTGCGATGAATGATGGCGTTACTTATCACTTCTGTTACGGCACGTTCAGGATAGTCTGGAAGTTCTTCTCTGTAAGTAGCTTCTTTCCACCATTTCTTATGCGAGTTATTTCTGACAAATGCTACGGCATCTTGCAATTGTCCAATGACACTTCCTTCAAACTCTGCGTCATCCAAAGCTTCGCCCAATCCACTTGTCATATCAAGCCCATTCCATCTTGTACAGAATATTCTTGATTGACGGATAGGAGAGTCATCTGCTATTAGTGCGCCTGCGTTGGTAAGTTTTCCTTGTGTGTCGATGATACCCCATGATGTGAACTCAGAATCCTCAAAAGAGCGTCCCAAGCGTTTGAAATGTACTGATTTCAATTTGGTAAATGACATATCATCAAATCTGTATGGTGCGGCAAGACTGTCGTAGTTCTTGCCAGTTCCTTTAAGAACAAGATTTCTCAATTGGATGCGGTCTGCTACAACTGATTCGTTTCCTATGCGGATGAAGGCGACACGTTGTTTGTCACCTATATAATAATAAGGAGTCTCATCACCAGAGGCTATATGCAATAAAATCAGTTTTTTCCCCTCAATTTCCTGAAATTCCAAATTGATGGTTGGGATAGGATCCAACTTAGACTTGATGGCTTCGCTGATGAGTTCAGCATCTTGTTCCGCATTTTCAAGTCCTACTACTTGGTCGTCATCAGTAATGCCAAATACAAGCGTGCCACCTTCACCATTAGCAAAGGCAGATACACTTTTGAGCCAACTCTTAGGTCGTTTGGCTTCTATCTGTTGTTTCTTGTCGTAGGCTGTCGCCTCGCCAATCAATGTATGTATGTCAAATCTCATTTCTATTCTTTATTTTAATTAATTGCTACACGACTTGTAAATAGTCTTTGTAATAGCGATATAAAAACATGTCTATTCGTCCTAATAGTGCTAGATGTCATCAAGAACAATCTCGATGACTTGTTAGCTGCCATCGAGTATTTTATAGCAAAATTCTAACTACCCCTACATCCGCAGCAGCCCAGTCGAGCCCTTTCAGTTCATCTTTGCTGCACCACTTGCTATCAGCGTGCTCACGCCTCCTGAACCCATTAGCATCGCCTTTTGGCGTACACAGAAAGGCTGTCATGGTTATCGAGAAATCAGGATACTCGTGATTCACAGTTACCAACTCCTCTCCTACTTCAACGGGATACTCCATTTCCTCCATCAGCTCACGAGCCAACGCCTGTTGAGGAGTTTCACCAGGCTCAATCTTTCCACCAGGAAACTCCCATTTATAGCTGGTATACTCAAACTTTGTCTTACCTTTCTGCATGCAGAGATACTTGCCATCATGGCAAACCACGGCTGCTACTACATTATAATGTTTCATTGTTCTTATCTCCTATTTAAAACTATACTTCTTACTATGACGACCCCAAAATAGAAATCCCGAAGGGAAAGGTAGTAAAACAAATTGGATATTACAACTATATGACCCAAATGAATATTGAGTAGACAGTGCCTGTAATGAAAACTATGGATGAATAATAGGATACCTCAAATATTCAATCAATGGGTCGGTCAGTTTGCATAAGACGTATGTAAAACTGATAAACCCATTTTTTTGACAGGCTATATTTCCTTTATACCTATTTCCTTCAGATAGTTATAAATACCATCATACCACTCCGGTTTGCGTGTTTCGTCTGGCGGTACACCATGATCGCCATTCGGTACAACTAAAACCATTCCTTGACGGGCACGAGTCAGCAGAACTCGGTATGCGTTAATCTGATATTCCCGATTTATCGGCTTATTGATATTTTGCCATTTGGTTCCACTACGTAACTGATAGTGCTCCCATTTTGTATGGTCTTTATTAAGCCTCAAATCTGCATCCCAAGCAACACAAGCCCAATCAATTTCCAGCCCCTGAACCTTAAACTCGGTGAGGGTATCTTCAAGAGCGTTGGAAGAACGGATATCACTTTCGTCTTCTAAGAACCAATGAACAAAATCTGGCTGATAACGCACGTTGATACTGATAGCCTTCAATCTCTCAGCTTTACTACTAGCTAAAAGACCATATCTTTCACTACCTCTAGCATGAGCCTTTAGCCACTGCTTTGCTGTATCTAGCGACCTTGTAAGAACAATTGGATAATTCTGAAGTTCCCTCAACGTCAATGCTGCTTCATCTTTTTGTAGGTTGAGAAGTTGGTGCACAAACATACTCACCTTTTCTGCACGGAAAGAACGCATACTTACAGATAAATGCAACGATTGTTCAACATGAATCTGGCTGTTGTCTATGTCTAATAATTCCAAAGCCTTACCGTCAGCATACTCTTTTTCAGTGAGCATATTGCTCATATATACATGCCAATCGCTAAAACTCCTGTTAAGAGAGGCAATCCATTCTGAGATACCTGCTTCACCCTTGTTAATCTCTTGACCACCACCAATCAAGCAAACAACCAATCCCCAATCTGTTTGTCTATCCATACAAGACATCAAGTATTCAGGCTCACTATAAGGAAAATCTTTGATAGATTTCTTTTCTTTCATAAAGCGAGCTAATTCTTCTTTTGTCCATGCACGCTGAGCTTCATCAAAGATGGCAACGTGTTCAGTAGGGATATAGGACTTATCAGTATGACTCAGAAAATAGCCTTCAATAGGAACTATTTTCCCATTTTTCACTTCAGTTCCGTTAAGGTAAAAGTCCCGATAATGATGAATCATCTGGATAAAAGCCTTCACTTTACTCTTTGCTTCTGCCTTGGTACAACGCTCACCTTTCTCCTTACATCTCCTCACATAATCGCGCGTAAGAGCTTCCTGCAAGACTTCTACCAGAGGAAAGTTACCTGACAGGTATACCGCTTTTTCATTCTGCTCAAACTGGCTGATAGCTGTCTGTAATCCAATAAGAGTTTTTCCTGCTCCTGGTACTCCTGTAACGAAACAGATTGCTTTCTGTTTCTTTTCACGACATTCGTTGATAATATTCTCCAAACATTTTGAGGTAGCATCAATATCACCGTCATGTTTGGTAATATCCTCTACAGTATTTTCTTCATAGAGCGCAATAGCTGCTTCGATAATCGTAGGTGTTGGCTCATAGCCGCTCTTGGCCCAAATATTATCTCTATCAGCCGAGAATACAACCTCTTCTCCTATTTCCGCTAAAACGTTATCTATCGCATTTTGCAATTGTTTTCCGTTTACTTGCATTGGCTTATAAACAAGGTCCTCAAAATGAGACAAATCCATCACGCAATGCTTATCTTTTTCTGAAGGTGCAACAAGAATCGGAATCATCTTACGACAGCGACTTCCTTCCTGAAAGTTTTTTAAGTCTAGAGCATAGTCCCAAACCTGAATGTAGGCATCTCGTGTAAACTTTGACTCTGCAGTTTTAAACTCGAGAACAAATACAATATCATCTATCAGAACAATAACATCAGCACGCCGCCCCATTCGTGGTATATTGTATTCAAAATACACACTACCACGGTCTCTATATTTACCTAAAACAGAACGCATTACTCGTATTTCATCAAGCCAGGATCTTTTAGTTTCTTCATTGATGTCGTGCGAATAAGCAAGAGCTAGTTCTCCTACTATAGCTTTTTCCTCTTTTTGTATAAAATCGGAAATTGTATCACTATAATAATATCTTTTTACAGACATAAGCAATGGCTTTTATTTAATAGTTTGCATGGAGCAATCAGAACAATCTGTTTGCATTCAAGCAGACTGCATCTTAATATGAATTGTTATGAAGTGGATCAACCTTTTCTATATACCAACCAAGGTTCAATTTTTCATTGATTTCTACCAAAGTATTATATTTACTCTCGGTATCACTATTGGTGTCAATCCATAGATTTTCATCCACTTTCTTGAATTTTGTCATTTTCTGTTCTTCTTCAGAAAGATGATTCAACATGAAAAACCTTTTACCTATTCTAAGATTAAGCCCCAAGACTCTTTCGGCTCCAGCTAATTGTACAGCTTTTACCAAAGTTGTTGAGACCTGATTCTCTTGAATAAAGGTACCATCAGAGAATGAAATTCTAATCTTCAGTCTATTTGATGATGTCTTTGGTACAAAAGGTTCTTTCACTATATATGGACTAAAGTCTAAGTCTTCATCTTCAAAATGAGATAGTGGAATTACCGCTATTTTAAAATCCAAATGAAACTGATTTATCGCATAAAACAGCATATTCACTTTTTGAAATGTAGACAAATTAGTCATGACGTAGTAACCAGAATCTGTTACATGTTGAGCAGACGCATATTTACTATCGGCATATTCTGAAACGACAGGAACATTTGCTGCTGATAAATTAAGAGACTTAAACTCTTCAATACCAATTGCTTCGATAGATTCAACAAAGGTTTGAGCTACATTTTTATACATAATGTAGCTACTGTCTGGAAATATGGTTGCAATAACATATTTTTTCTTGCGCTTACTTTCGTCTGATTCCTCTACAGGTATAGGGTTCTTCCAGTCAATAGCATCTATCAACTTCTTCCAGTCTCTAAATTCCATGTTAGGACATCTATCGCTATAATAGTCATAAAGAATATTCATAGCACCCTGACTGTTTTTATACTCTACATCAAGATATGGACGCAAAGAATTTATGATGTCAGGATTTGCTATTCTGAGCAATTTCCCATTCTTTATGTATTTCTTGTCAGGATCCACAACTACTGGCGTTCCCTCTACATCACTCCCTTCCTCATCTTGCTCCTCATCATCAGTTTCTTCATCGTTCATATACAAATCTTCAGCAGAGCTTTCATTTGTTTCATCTTTAGAATCAACATACTCTGTGGTTGAATCAACTGAAACATTTTTAAGATATGTGATATATGCAATCAATGCAGGTTCAACACATTCAATTTCTTCAGGACTAAGGATATTGATTTCGTTTGTATTAAGAAGAGGGACAATAGCCTTAGTATACTCTTTTATATCATCATATTTAACAAAGATTTTTCGGCAAGATATTTCTGGAGTAATAACATCTGAAATCAACTTCTTTATTACCTTAAAATACGCCAGACATTGCTCTTCCTTCAGATAATCTTTACTTCTCAGATACGCCAAAAAATCTTTGATATTCTTCTGGTCTACGAATCTCTTATAAGCTTCATTAGCAGCTTTTCTTCTCTTTGACCCGATAGCAACGTATTCTGTCATTTCAGGGAAATAGTCAGCAATATTCAACAGATAATCTGCCAAACGAGTTCTTGGGAATGCCAAGACTATGCTACCATTAGTTTGAGTAGCTTGCTGAAAAGCACCTGTCTCACGTGCTAATTGTTGGGCATTTTTTCGTGAATATAAAGAGACATTCTTAGTTATATTCAGACGCTGTTTGGTTGTATATGGGTTCCATGTCACATATACATCATTATCGTTGTCATAACCAAGAAATATAAATGCTATATCTGAATCCTTAATTGGCTGGAAGGTTGATCTTTCAGGCAATTGGATACGATTAACATCCGACTGATCGCTATCTTTATTAAAGGCTGTAGAAGTAATATTCTTCTGATAAATCCAAAACTTAATACCATTGAGGGTAATTAGACATGGGTTTACACCTTCTATACAGCGAAAACTTTCTCTACTTCCTAAAGCATCACATAAGAGTTCTTTGAGAGAATCTCTACTTGTTTTTTCGCTACTCATGATTCTTCGTTTTTAGGGGTGAATAAACTTTTATATAATGGACTCTTACTGTAATCAAAGTCAGAATCACCGGACAGGACGTCTTCAACATCGCTCAAATCGCTCGCAAATTTCACTTCGCTAACATGAGCAGGAATTCCCTCTTCATTGATATGAGGCACCTTACGCGCATCATAGAATTTTAAGGAATCAACTGCCTGTATATAATCGAAGTGTACCTCCTTGAGTTTTACAACATCACTTCCTACGGTTTCAGCTATCACTTTATACATTTTTAAACGATAATCTGTAACATGCAGGCGTTTATAGATTTTCTCATAGAGGTCATATATCGAAAGACCATTCTCGTTCTCACCAGATTCTCTAACGATGGCAGAAGCTATAAGAAGCTGCGAATGAGCAGACGGATTCAACTGATCATAAGAGAAGCGATGCACTCTCTTCTCGCTAGAGGTGCTCTTCACTTCTATCTTGTCACGCCCCAGAGTAAAATCATATTTCGCTGTAGTGTCATTGTGCCAGGCTGTAATCAGCGTATTTGGGAATGATGCTTGGTCGATTACTAACAACTCTGTCCAAAGTCCCTGTATCTTCTTGCGTGGAGGATTATTCAATGCCGAGAATATCGATATCAAATTCTCAACCTCTACTGCTACTTCATGACAAGTTGGTTCTTTCTGAAACTTCGCCAGCATCATTACTACAATCTCTATAAAATAATCTTGCAGCGCATGCTCTGGAGTTCTCAGTGTTATTACGGTAAAAATATTATCTTCTTTAGCACCATCATCTTTAGAGATGGTACATTCTAAGTTATATTCTACAGACAACAACTCTCTTATGATATTTTGAGAAGGAGAAGAAGTAATGCTAGTTGCCACAAAAAAGCGTGGGAATCCCTCAGGAGATACACTCAACTTGTGAAGCATACCTCCGATAGAAACGACAGGCAAGACGTCATCATTAGAAGAAGGGCGCTCTATGTTTCTAAATTGTTTTATGATATCTTTTATGTCCATCTTGTTTGTTATTTTTGTTAAGATGTTAATTATTCTTCATCGTCGTCATCATCCTCTGTTGTACCCCTGGTACTAATGTAGTTGGTTGCTATTTTTTCAGGATAGTTGATAGCCAACGCATAAGCATCTGGTGGTAACTCCAGAGTTCCTTTCCGGAACTTTACATGGTGTAACTGAATAGTAATCGTATCCGGATCGCACATCTTTCGGTCACCAGGATAAATTACTCCATCTTCACTCTGACCCGCAAACAGGGATGTAACGCACTTGCTATCCTTGATAAACGAACGTTCTCGAATAGGATTCTCCTGCCATGCCATCTGGATGAATCTGACGTTTTTGATAATCTTCTGGGAATCCAGATATCGCAAATATCTAATTGTATCTATCTTTCTTATCTGTTCGCTAATATCTGAGAATCTGAAGTCACGCAAGAATTCTATGGCTTCTTCTACTGTCAACATCATACTACGATGCTGACGGTCAGCTGTTTGATATCTATACTGAACGTATTCAAAGTCATTCTTATGCTGTTCGAGGAAAGTTTTGACTAGGGCCTTGTTGTTCTCGATAATAGAACGAGTCTGGAAGGCCTGTAACTCGCTGATACCCTTGAGTTGAGTGCTTACTACATCAACTGGTAACACATTCGCTCTTGTAGGTTTAAGCAGAGGCGACAACATGATTTTCCGCTCAACTTCTGCCAGAGAATCACAAGATTTAAGCGTAGCACGCAATTCTTCCTCATGCTTGATATATTCTACATAATTCTGGATAGATATTTGAGGCAGGAATACTCTGCACGATTTGATGTAATCGCGCTTATAACCAAAGAATCGACAACGCTGCTGAATGGTGTCAGCATTGGCTTTGCCTGTAGTATATCGAGGCATATACGTTGTTGCAAGATTTTCTATTGTAAAACCTCGATTCAGCATTTCGGCTCCCACCAGAATATGCATACAATGGCTATTCCAATCTATGTTTACCTCCGCTTCTTTATCTGAATTGACAAGATAAACCTTATGATCCAGAATAATATCTCTTAGCAATGGCTGAATGTCTTCCCAGGAAGGTCGTTCTTCTTCATCATAATATCTGATTGCCTCTTCAAAATTCTTTTTGAATTTACTGATAACACTGGCATAATCCTCCGTTTTATCATTTCTAAAGGCTTGACGCCAATTCTTTATAGTATTATCAATCCACTTTTTGAAGGTTGAATTCCAGTTTGTAGTTTCATCCGGGTGCACCATCATAGAGAGGAAGTTGATACCTTCTGTTTTTCTCCATTTTACAACTATGGCAATCGCCAGAACATGCAACATGAGCGCATCCACCAGAGATCCTGGAATTTTCTTCAGTATATTTCGTTTTTTATGGAACACATCCATTGGCGGAATTTCTTTTACAAGGCCACAATTATACAGTTCATGGTTCTCACCCATACCGAAATATAACTTGCCACCAATGTATCCATCACCAGGAGTCAATAGCGTATGACTTTGAGGCGACAATGTATCTTGCATACTAATCAGCAGATTAGCTTGCGGTGTAGCCGTATACTGGACATAGGTATTGCCTGGCAAAGCTGCTCTCATCTCAAGAATTGCTCTGTAGGTAGTTGATGCTTCATTCCCATTTGTCTTACTGTTTTTCTTTCCATAGGCATTTAGGGATGCCTGGTCAGCCTCATCGTCAATAATGAGCACAGTTTCTTGCCCCATCAACTCTTTAAAATCACGGTTTTCAAAGAGTTTAATAAGTTCTCTGATATATTTTGCATGCTTTAGCAAAGGTATCAAAATCATCGGCTTAGAACTCAATTCCATCTGGCTGACAATTTCATCTATTTCCCCTACTTTAGGGTTCTTGTGCAACTTATAATCATCTGCATTCTCCCGGTTCTTGCCAATCAAATCTTTTCTTAAACGATCTGTAGTTTGCTCAACAAGATTTTTCTTGGTTCCAGCCAAGTACACGATGAGGCGATAGCCATTATCTTTGGCTAGTGCAGAGAGTGCCGTAAACGACATTGTTTTTCCACTTTGTACATAACCAACTACAAGATGTGTTGTCTCAGGACTATTGTAGGCATTATGAGCATTACAATGGGCTAGAATATGGCAAGTTTCCTCCCTAAGATTTACAGCACTTTCTGGAGTGATACCCTTTTTAAAGGAGCCGTCAGGCTGGTAACCTTGTTTCTTTGCTTGCACAAAACGTTCAAAGAAATTCCCTCCAGATACCACCTGTAGGGCATTTCCTTTACATGTTTCCTTTTTCTTTTTATTAATTTTTATTGTTTCCATATTCTCTAGCTTTGAACTTTCATGATATAATCATTAAACAATCGCATGAATCCCGTAACAGAATCATCTTCTTGCTTATATGCCGCAAATTTTGCGATAGCCATAGACTTAATCAACACAATAGAACTAGATGATTTCTTCGGATCGATATTCTCAAAGAAAGGATGATTCATATTTACCTTACAAATGAGATTGTTATTAGCCTCGTCAGAAATATCGTTATAAAATAATTCTGTTCCACCCTTACAGAAATCAATCTTCAGCGTATATTCCTTACCATCTACGCAGAATGACTCTTCGTATGAGTTATCTTTGTCATCAGCAGACATTATGGATACCATATTGCTGACTTCACTTACAGCAGGTTGATATGTCGTACTAATACTTACAGGAGTTTTCTTGTCCTTTGGTGTATTTTTGTGTTTTCTGATGATTTTAAGTACATCCTTTTTGGTTGTAGATACACGATAATCTTCTGCCTGTTTAAGCATATTGAAATCAGGAAGGTGGATTTGCTCCTTTATCATATCAAAAAGAGCATCTAGATTTTCGCGATCAGGAATATCGTTTTTGTTAAAGGACACGTTGAATCCTTCAACTTCAATTTCACCAAACAATCGTTTATACTTAAAGGTACCTTGAGAGCCCATGAATTTAGGATAAAAACGATGATTATCCTCATTTCCAACCACAACTCGGCCTCTTCTTAAAATCGCAAAACCGTTCCTACCCTGCTTGATGTCTTTCAGAATACCCACAAATCCCTTTCCCTTATAAGGACCTACCTGAACTCTTATTTCTTTTTTCCAGAATATTGGGTTACCATCTGGATCATGAACATAAGGCGCATTAAGCACTTCATAATCCTCGAAAGTAATAGTCGTATCTTGCACGTAAAGTTCAAACTCTTTATTGCGTAAAGAAACACGATAGATACTGCTTAATTCATTACAGATCTTAGCAATACTTTTTTTGCTAGGCATATTGGATGTAGGAGTCTCGATATGAACTTGAGTATAATGACTTAAAGCATCTTCTGCTTCGTATTTTACGGGCAATTCATCCAATTCTTCTGCACAAATATCATTGAGGCAAAAACTAACGGTTTTACTTTCTGGCTCATTTATAGCAGATGTTTTTACTACCCAATCTTCTCCAAGCCAACTCGCAGCTGTTTTCAGCCCCATACCAAATTCATTAAGTCCCTGGTTATTATCTGGTTTCTTAGCTGGCATAAAGGCAGTAACGAATCTATCTTTACCTATACCACCTGCATTATCACTTACATCGACACTAATAATCTTTCCATCAGCGTCCATTTCAAAATGAATACTGACTCTAAGTTTGTAGCCTTGTTCCAGAGACTCTAAGATAGACTTATTGTCTCGATATGATTGCAGAGCATTGTCCACAAATTCGGCTAACACATGTGAAGGCGTATTAGCTAAAGAGCTGAATCTGCTATACATGCTTGTACCTATAGCCACGCTAACTGTTTGTGGCTTGCTTTCATACTTCCCATTTTCCATCATAACCCCAATAATTTTTTAGCAATCATTTTTACTATTGTAACGTTTACTGCATTTCCTAGAGCCTCATAACATCGGCTAGTTGAGAGTTTAAAGTTTTTATCACCAAATTTCAATTTTTCCATTCCTTGCAGCCTAGCACCCTCTCTTACTGTCATGTATCTGCCATGATCAGCATCTCCTTCCTTAAGAGTAGATTTTGGTAGTTTTACCCATGGGAAAATAGGAATTTGCGTACCTACTAGGTTGAGCGCAGGAGAAAAAGTAGGAAGTTTGATACGAATGCCTGAAGCTCTAAATTGTACTATCTTATCGAAGAGCGTTGGGCGCACATCAGATCCACAATTCCATTCCAGTTTGAGATGGCTATTAGAGAAATCTTTCACTTTCTCAATCCAAGGATCAAGCCATTCTTTGTTTCTTTCGTAAAACCTACGGTTCTCTTGAATGTACTTTTTCTTCCATTTGGGAAATTCCTCTGTCTTAGTCGATTGAGCATAGACAGGTATCTTTCCTAATAACTCTTTACGACTATTTCCAGAAAGAACCGCACCAAACTTTCCCTTGCACCCCCTAAGGTTCTCTAAAGGTTGATAAGCAGGAGCAAGTGCTTCGTATTCATAGCTTGCACCGAATTCCATTGCCCATATTGGAAAAGACGGTATACTTCCGTTATGTTTTATGCAATTATGTAAAAACTCTTCCCATACTTCCAACTGTTTCCTCGTATCTGGCTTTAACGGAATATAATCTTTATCTTTGCTATCTATGATATCGTTAATATGGAGCTCTTTATCTTCGGCAATTGGAAAACTAAACCCGTCAAGTGTTCCATAGTCCTTGTTTCTACAAACAATATAGATTCGACGACGATGCTGAGGTATACCAAATTGGTGTGGAGAAAGAATTGCCGGTTCTGCTACATCATAATTAAGATCTATCAACTTTTGGTGTATCGTTTTCCAAGTTCTTCCGTGATCATGTCCTTTTAGATTTGCAACATTTTCAAGCAAGACGTATTCAGGGCGGTGCTTTTCCAAAATTGCACAGATATAATCAAAGAGATTTCCCCTTTGTTTCTCATCATCAAACCCCTGGCGTTTGCCAGCTTGACTAAATGGTTGGCAGGGGAAACCAGCACATAAAATATCATGTGAAGGTATTTTATCTAAATCAACTTGCGTGATATCTCCTTCTATTATAGGCGTTTTAGGGTAATTTATATGATAAAGATCCTGAAGATCTTTTTTAAGTTCTGATGCGAAGACACATTTACCCCCACCTAATTGTTCAAGGGCCAGATGAAAACCACCTAGCCCTGCAAACAAATCTATATATCTATAATTGTTTTTGTTCATATTGTAATTTTTTACAAAGATACATTATTTTTGTATAATGTCCAAAACATCAACGCATATTTAATGCTTTTTAAACTAAAATGCCTATCATCTGCTGTTGAAGATTTCTTCCATTTTATTTTTCAAATCTTCAAAAACTTTAAGATGCTTCTCCAAAGCCGTACTATCTGTCAAAGAACGCGACAAGTCGTTTTGAAATTTAGAAAGATCCATATTGAGGCATTCACCAAATGTTTCAAAAACCTCTTTCTTACTTATCTTATTTTGCTGTTCATCCTTGAAAAAGCCTTTTTCATACATAGCATTAAGAACCCTGATAAAATCAAGTTTCATACCCTTTTGAATATTCAGGTGAATTCTACTTTTTTTACCACTACATTCTGTATTACTGGACTCAGAATATTTACTTTGAAGTGGATCTATTATTCTTTCGATTTCTCTGATACAATGGTATGTCGTATCATCCGTAGAACAAAAGGCGTCAAATAGATTCTTTGCAAGACATAGAGTTAAGTATTTCTCTAATTCATTAGAAAATTCAAAACTATTTAGATAATTGCCTATCTTAGACACTTTATTTTTGTAGCATCTTACAACATCGAATACTTGATATGCCATATTAAATATTGACAGAACAACATCAGTATCAACAATAAATTTACTGATAATTGAATCATACTGAGTATAGTTAAATCTGTCTTCTAGATAGCTATCAAGATTTTTTTTAGGATAATCATCGCGATTAGTCTTAATAGTTTGTTTTATTGTTTTTCTATTAGGGATACAATCAATAGGCACATTCCCCTTTTTGGCATTCCGTTCAGTTCCCAAAAGATAATAAAGGTAACCAAATGATTTGTCTTCTGAGATTATATTAAACAGTTCCTTACGAATCTCTTTTGCTATGTCTAAAGATAATTCTTCTTGGTAATGTTCTTCTGTAGGAATTTCTATCTGCATGGCATTCTTCCGCTCATGCATCTTTAGTTGCAAATCATAGTTTTGTTTCCGGATGTCAGGAGTTAAGACAGTGTTATAGTAATCCTCTGTTGCCTCTTTGTCTAATCGTAGGGGTAACAAATCAGATAGAATCTTATCTATTTCCTTTGCATAAGCCAGTTTGTCGGCTTGGGCTATTAGCTTTTCTTTTGCTCTCATAGATATATAAATTAATAATTGGTTACAAAGGTAATATATATTTTTTAAAACAGGAAACTTTTAAAGGAAAAATTTCTACCATATAGAAAAAACTTCGTGTAGTATACATGTAGTGAACGAATGCTATCGCAAAATACCCCTACCTTTGCCCCCGGAATTCAGAACCAATGCGGTCAGAGTTTCGGGGGCTTTTGTGTATCTGCACATCAACCATGGTGGGAGCCTCCAATCTTCTAAATTATTTAAAATGATGGAAGTGAAAGCGTATGTATTCAGTCATCCTGCTTACGGACGGCTGAGAGTGGTGAAAACGGAAGAGGGCATCTTCTACAATCTGGAGGATGTCATGTGTCTCTACGAAAAAAGCGGGCATGAGACCTTTGAGGTGATTGCTGATTCTGAGGGGCAGATTGCGGGATTCGAGATGAATCTGGCGCCTGAAGAGAAGGGCGAACTCAACTTTATTACGGACCGCGAACTCGGGTATGTGGGCAAGAGAAAGAAGAACGTGCACACTACTCAATTCTTTATCGATGAGGTGATGCTGCACGACCTGGAGACGAATCTGACTACCGAACTGAAACTGGTCAGAAAATGGATTCACGGCTTCGTGGAGAAGGTGCTGGCGAAGTATGAACTCGCTGAACAGAACCGGGGAAAGGGGCTGCTGGGCATCGAGAGGATTCCGGAACTGCAGGAACCGCTCGACATCGCATACAACGATTACGGACTCTGGATCAACAGCCAGTATCTCACCCTCTAAACCAATCTTTTATTAAAGAAATAACATGACAGAAACACAACATGTAATTGCACTGAACCCTTATCGCAAGGGCAATAAGGGGAAGGTGTTTTCCAACAGTATGGCGGTGTATGACAAGGTGATTGCATCGCCGGAAATCAGGAAGATGATTCAGCAGATTAGGGGCGAGCTGCCTATCCCGAAGGTGAATGCCAACGATGCAGAGGCGGTGAAGAAGGCGCAGGACAGGCTGAAGAGCGAACTGCCTTTCTTCTGTCCCCACTACGGCATCTTCAAGAACAATGTGCGCAGACAGGAGAATGCCCAGCCCGAGAGCTTCATGTTCCAGACTATCATCGACGTGGATGACAGGGAGTATGTAGACAAGGCTATCGAGAAGGCAAGGGAGCTGAACTGCTCTGACAGCATCTGGAACGGCTCGCTGCTGCACCTCTGCTACAGTGCCCGGAAGAAGCTGCACATCGGTATCAGACTGCCGGTGGGAATGACCATCGAGGAGACGCAGAAGGCGTATTGCGAGGCGCTGGGGGTGCCGTATGACGAGAGCTGCATCACACCCGAGAGAATGATTTATCTTACGGATAAGGACTCGGAAATCTACAGGTCGAAGATGTGGTGCGCCGTGCTGAGCGAGAAGGAGATTCTGATGCGAAGGCAGGCGTATCTGGACCGCGGACTGACCGTGGACGGAAGAGGAGATGCAAAAGTTAATAGTTTACAGTTTAAAGTTAATAGCAATGGTAAGAATAATGAAAATAATAGACTATCGGGCAACGACGGCAATACTGCTGTTTCTGCTGGCTCTGCTGTTCAGCCTGCCCAATCTGGTAATAGCCATGGTGCTGATGCTCCTCATATCGGGGATTCTGGAGGCAATCAGGATGCTGGCGGACTGGGAGCCAGGGAGAAGAATCTGATTGCGTTTGACCTCTTTACGCAGGCTGCCGGACTCGGGGGTATGGAGATTGATACCGTGGGGTCGAGACACTCTTCGCTGCTGGCTATCATGAGCGCCGGTGCTTCGAGGGTGATGGAGGAAGAGGAACTGATGAAGGTGGTGAGGGTGAAAATGCCGAGCTACTATCAGGAGAACGACTGCCATCAGCTGATTCACGACTTCTATGCGAAATATGCTGACAATACGAAGCCGATGTCGAGGGAAGTGATGAGGGTGAATGCGCTTGCGGAGCAAAAGGCCAGCCAGCAAGTTAACAGTTTACAGTTGAAAGTTAATAGGGCTGAGCAAGTTAATAATTTACAGTTAACAGTTGATAGGGGTAATCAACAAGTTAATAGTTTACAGTTAACAGGTAATAGGGCTGATGAGGATTATCCGGAACCGCCGGAGATGCCGAAGAAACTGCCGAAGCTGGTGGAGCTGCTGATATCGAGGACGCCGGAAATTTATAAGCCGGCTGTGGCGCACGCTATCTTCCCGCCGCTGGCTACGCATCTCTGGAAAACGAGGTTCCGGTATATTGACAACGTGGAGCACGAGGCGAGACTGATGACGCTGCTGCTTGCGGGTACCGGAGCGGGTAAGAGCAGCGTGAACAGGCCTATCGATTTCATTATGGAGGATATCAGACTGAGGGATGCTGAAAACCTGAAGCGCGAAAAGGCGTGGAAGGATGAGATGCTGCGCAAGGGTGCCAACAAGGATAAGCGCAAGAGACCTGAAAACCTGATTATCCAGGAGATTGATGCGGATATGACAAACCCGGCTTTCGTGATGAGAACGGCTGAAGCGCAGGAACATTTCCTCTATACTTCGCTCAATGAGCTAGACCAGTTTGATGCGCTCAAGGGTAGCGGAAGTCAGCAGTTCCGTATCATGTGTCTGGCAGCAGACCCGGGTAATAAATATGGACAAACGCGCGTAGGAACGATGAGTGTTACGGAGCGTGTTACCATCCGGTTCAACTGGAATGCATCTACCACCATCCAGAAGGGGCAGCGTTACTTCTCTAAGGTTCTTACCGATGGTCCTATCAGCCGTATCAACTTCTGTACCATCCCCGAAAGGGAAATCGGCGAAGATATGCCTGTTTACGGAACTTATGATGAATCGTACCGTGAGGCGCTACGGCCTTACATCGAAAATCTGAACAAAGTAACGGGCTTGATTGAGTGTAAGGAGGCGTTTCAGCTTGCCCTTAAACTGAAGGATGAGAATGCTGAGTTTGCCCGGCTGTCGCAGGACAGGACGTTTGAGAATCTCTCGTTCCGTGCCAACGTCATCGCTTACCTGAAGGCGTGCGTGCTGTATGTTGCCAATGGCTGCAAGTGGGAGCCGGAGATTGACGAGTTTATCCGCTGGAGTGAGCAGTATGACCTGTACTGCAAGATGCGGTTCTTCGGCGACATGATTGCGAAGGAGAACTATACGGCGCAGAGGAGTTCGAAGCGTGGGCCTCAGAATCTTTTACAGATACTGCCCGATAACTTTACGGCTGCGCAGTTGCTTGCCATCCGGCTGGAGCATGGTTTGGATGCGAAGGGTACCGACATGATGATCAGGCAGTGGCTGCACCGGAATTACATCAGGCGGGCGTATCAGTATACGGGCAAGCGTGACAGTTGTGACAGTTGTGACAGTTTTGAGAAGCTTAAGTACCGCCACGACGGTATGGTTATTAAATCTTAAATTTATTTTGACTTATGCAGATAGTTTTAAAACGTATAGCAAAGAAGAAGACCTACACGATAGGTCGCCTTTACATCCTGAAGGATGAGGATGTGAAGAAGCGCACGATTGAGAGTGTGAACAAGTGCAGGGGGCTGAAGACGGTGTGTGAGGTGCCTGCGGAGAAGCTGAATGCGGACTCGTATTTCTGTGATACGATGGAGCCGTGCTGGCGCAACCTTCTGGGTGTGGAGCTTAGTCCTGCCGAGGAGAATGTGCGGTTGGGGCGTGTATCGGGCAAGAAGGCGCAGAAGATGAAGGGCACGACGGCGATACCTGAGGGCACTTATCCGGTGGTGGTCAGCAAGTCGCCGAGGTTCAAGATGTGGTTGCCGCTGCTGTTGGGTGTCCCCAATTTTAAGGGCATCCGCATCCATGCCGGCAATTATCCCGATGATACGCAGGGCTGCATCCTGGTGGGTGAGAACCGTGTAAAAGGCATGGTTGTGAACTCCCGCATCTGGCTCCACCGCCTCATCAATGCCATTACCGCTGCGAGAGACAGGGATGAGAGCATTTGGGGAACGATTTTGTAATGTTGAATGTTGAGTGTTGAATGTTGAATTAGGCTAGCGCCCTTGAGTCCGTTAGGCAAAAAATCAACATTCAACATTCAACACTCAACACTAATAATTCAACATTCAACATTCAACACTCAACATTCAATTTAACATTTTTATATCATGGAAAAAAATTATAAAACAAAAAAAGAAGAGATGAAGAATGAAAAGACAGCAGGTAATGCTGTCGTGTTTGAAAACCCTGAATTCGGTAAGATTCTTACTCAGATAGATGAAAACGGGGAGCCCTTGTTCTGTGCGAAAGATGTCTGTGACGTGCTGGGGTACAAAAGAGCAAACGATGCTGTATATCAACTAGTTAAAGTATTTGATACGGCGTTTCGCCGTAGCAAACTTTCGGGACGTCTCCGCAAAGATGGAACCCAATCAGAACGTTTCCAACAGATGCTCTATGTCAACGAGAGCGGATTCTATGCTTTGGTTCTCGGCTCCAAGCTTCCAACGGCGGTGAAGTTCAAAAACTGGGTTACTTCCGAGGTGCTGCCACAGATTCGCAAGACGGGCGGTTATATTCCGGTTCAGCAGGGTGAGAGTGATGAGGAGACGATTCGGCATGCTGAAGAGATTCTCAGAGCTACACTCAAGGAGAAGGAGAATCTGCTGAAAAACCAGCAGGTGCAGATTGATCAGCAGAAGAAACTCATCGGAGAACAGGATACGGAGATTCGTCGGCTGAACGGTGTGGTGGACGAACAGGTGGTTTGCATCGCCAAGAACGGTGAGAACATCATCCAGTTGGAGAATCAGGTGGATCATCTTCTGCCGAAGGCGCTCTACACCGACAATGTGCTCAACTCAGTTTCCTGCTATACCACCACGCAGATAGCGAAGGAGCTGGGTATCACGGCACAGGAGTTGAACCGCCAGCTCTGTGCCCTTCATATCCAGTACTACCAGAGCGGCCAGTATCTGCTCTATGCCGATTATGCCCACATGGGCCTGGCGAAGAGCCGCACCCGCTACTCTACCCTCCCCGACCCTCACTGCGATGGGGTACAGGAGAAGCTGGGCACCGCCTACACCCACACCTACCTCGTATGGACAGAAAGAGGAAGGAAGTTCATACATTTAAAGGTAAAAGGGTAAAAAAGTAAAAAAGTAAAAAGAAGCTTTAACCCCTTCCTGTCCCCGTTCCCAGCGATTCCATCGCTGGTCCCTTAAAAAAGGTAAAAAGAGCCCCTAGCTAGCTTACCCCCGCTAGGCTTTTTTTACCTTTTTACTTTTTTACCTTTAAAAATTTGGTAGTTAGTGAATAAAGCCGTAACTTTGCATGCTCTTAAGCAGAATAAAGGAAATAGATTAGTAATTAAAAGCAAATATGAATAATCATACAACATCAATAACGACGAACAGGAAACATCACTACCGGGAACTGCTGGCTATCGGCATTCCTATCATCATCGGACAGCTGGGTACCATCATCCTGGGATTTG
>OGIG01000799.1_pt1 | contig 23924 bp, 19 predicted proteins | sample 1571601 | NCBI WGS metagenome assembly OGIG01 (sample SAMEA2581953, study PRJEB24529) | metagenome | biome: Human gut stool | place: China | collected 2011 | reverse complement strand
TTGAAAAAGCAGGCAAATTAATTTATAACAAAACTAGTTATATTCTAAGAAGGACTTTTTTAAAAATCAAATAAATAAGTTTCAAGCTAAGTAAAACACAAAACAACATCTTAGTAAGAAACTTTAAAATTTTTAAATCTGCTTCACCAATAATAATTTTATAAGGAGTGATTTTTTTGAAAATTAAAGATGTTCAATACGAAAAAGCATCAAGAAAAGACTTTGCTAAAGTTGGCGATTTTATCGAAATGCCTAACTTAATTCAAGTTCAAAAAGATTCATACAATTGGTTTGTAAAAGAAGGCCTAGGAGAAGTATTAAAAGATATATCTCCAATAGAAGACTATTCTGGAAACCTAGTATTAGAATTCTTTGACTATTACATGGAAGAAAAAACAAAATACACATTAGAAGAAGCAAAAGAAAGAGATGCTACATATTCTACAAGATTACATGTAAAAGTTAGATTAATAAACCGTGAAACAGGAGAAATAAAAGAACAAGAAATCTATTTAGGAGACTTCCCACTAATGACAGATAGTGGAACATTCATCATAAATGGAGCAGAGAGAGTTGTAGTCAGTCAGTTAGTACGTTCACCAGGAAGTTATTACGAATCAGTATTTGATCAAAAAACAGGGAAAAGAAACTACACATCAACAGTAATGCCACTAAGAGGTGCATGGATAGAATACGAAACAGACAGTTCAGACGTATTTTATGTACGTGTAGATAGGACAAGAAAGCTACCTGTAACAGTATTATTAAGAACATTAGGATTAAGTTCAGATGACCAAATAAGAGATTTATTTGGAGAAGAACCATTAATAGAAACAACAATAGCAAAAGACACAATCAAAAACGAAGAAGATGCAATAATAGAAATCTACAAAAAATTAAGACCAGGAGAGCTTCCAACAGTTGACGCTGCAAGAACATTATTTAATAATTTATTCTTCGATCCAAGAAGATACGATTTATCAAAAGTAGGAAGATATAAATATAATAAAAAATTAGACTTAAGTTCAAGAATAGTAAATCAAGTTACTTTTGATGACATAGTAAATGGCGAAACAGGAGAAGTAATTGTAGAAAAAGACACAGTTATTTCAAAAGAACAAGCAAACGAAATTCAAAATGCAGGAATAAATATCGTAGACTTAAAAGTTAATGATAAAAAAGTTAGAGTTATAGGAAATGGAACAGTTGATTTAAAAGCTTATGTTGATAGCGATGAAATCAATATAAAAGAAAAAGTAAATTATGCAGTTCTAAAAAATATCCTAGACACTACAGAAGAAAAAGATTTAGTAAAAGTTATAAATGAAAGAAAAGATGAATTAGTACCAAAAAATATTGTAACAGAAGACATGATAGCTTCAATAAACTACTTATTAGACTTACAATATGAACTTGGAAATGTTGATGATATAGACCATTTAGGAAACAGACGTATAAGATGTGTTGGTGAATTATTACAAAATCAATTTAGAATTGGTTTAACAAGACTAGAAAGAGTTGTAAGAGAAAGAATGACAATTCAAGACTTAGACGTAGTAACTCCACAAACATTAATTAACACAAAACCAATAACATCATCAATTAGAGAATTCTTTGGAAGCTCACAATTATCACAATTCATGGATCAAACAAACCCATTATCAGAATTAACACATAAAAGAAGAATTTCAGCATTAGGACCTGGTGGTCTTTCAAGAGAAAGAGCTGGATTCGAAGTACGTGACGTTCACTATACTCACTACGGAAGACTATGCCCAATAGAATCTCCAGAAGGACCAAACATAGGACTTATATCAGCACTTTCAACATTTGCAATAATAAACGAATATGGATTTGTAGAAACACCATATAGAAAAGTAGATCCAGAAACACATAGAGTTACTGATGAAGTAATTTACATGACAGCTGATGAAGAAGATAATCACGCAATAGCACAAGCAACAGAACCATTAGATGAAGACGGAAAATTTGTAAATAAAAAAATAAAAGTAAGATTTTTAGATGAAATTATAGAAGTAGAAGCAGATAAGGTTGACTATGTAGACGTATCACCAAAACAATTAGTTTCAGTTGGTGCAGCTATGATACCTTTCTTAGAGCATGATGACGCAAACCGTGCATTAATGGGTGCAAACATGCAACGTCAAGCAGTGCCTCTAATGATTACAGATTCACCAATAGTAGGAACAGGTATTGAATACAGAGCAGCAAAAGACTCTGGAACAACAGTTGTTGCTAAAAATGGTGGTGTAGTACAAAGAGTTACAGGTGATGAAATCATCATCAAAACAAAAACAGGATTAGATACATATAAACTACGTAAATTCAAGAGAACAAATGGTGGAACATGTATTAACCAAAAACCAATAGTAAGAAAAGGCGAAATCGTAAATGCAAATGATGTAATTGCAGATGGACCTTCAACACAAAACGGAGAAATGGCACTTGGTAAAAACGTTCTAATTGCCTTCACAACATGGGAAGGATATAACTACGAGGATGCTGTGTTACTAAGTGAAAGATTAGTTAAAGAAGATGTTTACACATCAATACACATTGAAGACTACGACTGCGAATGTCGTGATACAAAACTTGGACCTGAAGAAATTACAAGAGATATTCCAAACATTGGAGAAGACAGTTTAAAAGACTTAGATGATAGAGGAATAATAAGAATAGGTGCAGAAGTTAGACCAGGAGATATATTAGTTGGTAAAGTTACTCCAAAAGGAGAAACAGAACTTACATCTGAAGAAAAACTTTTAAGAGCAATCTTTGGTGAAAAAGCAAGAGAAGTCAGAGACACATCACTTCGTGTACCACATGGAGAAGCAGGAACAATAGTTGATGTAAAAATCTTCACAAGAGAAAATTCAGACGAATTAGCAGCAGGCGTAAACCAAGTAATAAGAGTATATATAGCTCAAAAGAGAAAAATATCAGTTGGAGATAAAATGGCTGGACGTCATGGAAACAAAGGTGTTGTTTCAAGAATATTACCAGTAGAAGATATGCCATTTATGCCAGATGGAACACCAGTAGATGTTGTATTAAACCCATTAGGTGTACCTTCACGTATGAACTTAGGTCAGGTTCTTGAGGTTCACTTAGGAGCAGCTGCACGTTTACTTGGAATAAAAGTTGCAACACCAGTATTTGATGGAGCTTCAGAAAAAGACATAGAACAACTACTTGTAGAATCAGGATTAACACCAGATGGAAAAACAACTTTATATGATGGAAGAACAGGAGAGCCATTTGATAAACCAATTACAGTTGGAGTTATGTATATGTTAAAACTTCACCACTTAGTTGATGATAAAATACATGCTCGTTCAACTGGACCATACTCTTTGGTTACACAACAACCTTTAGGAGGAAAAGCACAATTTGGTGGACAACGTTTTGGAGAAATGGAAGTTTGGGCACTAGAAGCATATGGTGCATCATATACTTTACAAGAAATGTTAACAGTAAAATCAGATGATGTTGTAGGACGTGTAAAAACATATGAGGCAATTGTAAAAGGAGAAAATATACCTGAACCAGGAGTTCCAGAAGGATTCAAAGTACTTGTAAAAGAACTTCAATCTTTAGGATTAGATATAAAATTACTATCACAAGACAATAGAGAATTAGAACTAAAAGAAAATATAGAAGATGGAATTGAATATGATCCTGAAAGAGATAAAGAAGGATTAGAACAAGAAGAAGTTGTTGAAGATGGTGAGTTAGAAGATGGCTACACTGAAGAAGACGAAATGGCTGTAAATGATGAAGACAGTGATGAATTCTTTGAAGGACTTGATGATGAGGGAGAAAAAGACATTTTTGATAGTGACTTAGCAAATGACAATATGGATAATGATGACGATATAATAGAATAATATTTGTAGGGGGAAAAATAGTGGACGAATTAGAAATTTTTGATAAAATAAAAATTGGAATTGCATCAGATGAACAAATAAGAGAATGGTCAAAAGGTGAAGTAAAAAAACCAGAGACTATAAACTACAGAACATTAAAACCAGAAAAAGATGGTCTATTTTGTGAAAGAATATTTGGGCCAACAAAAGACTGGGAATGTCATTGTGGAAAATATAAAAGAGTAAGATATAAAGGAATTGTTTGTGATAGATGTGGTGTTGAAGTAACAAAATCAAAAGTAAGACGTGAAAGAATGGGACATATAGAACTTGCAGCACCAGTAGCACATATATGGTATTTTAAAGGAATACCAAGCAGAATTGCAGTAATGCTTGATATTTCACCAAGAAATTTGGAAAAAGTAATTTATTTTGCTTCATATGTTGTAACAGACAAAGGAAATACAGGACTTGAAAAATGTCAAGTATTAACAGAAAAAGAATATCATGAAGCAGAAGAAAAATACGGAAAAGGTTCATTTAAAGCCAAAATGGGAGCAGAAGCATTAAGAGAATTACTAGAACAAGTAGATTTAGATGAGTTATCTGCAGAACTATTAAAAGAATTAGAAAAAACAAGTGAACAAAAAAGAACAAAATTAGTAAAAAGATTAGACACAGTTGAAGCTTTTAGACAATCTGGAAATAGACCAGAATGGATGATAATGAATGTTGTACCTGTAATACCACCAGATTTAAGACCAATGGTACAATTAGATGGTGGAAGATTTGCAACATCAGATTTAAATGATTTATATAGAAGAGTTATTAATCGTAATAACCGTTTAAAAAAATTAATTATGCTTGGTGCACCATCAATCATTATTCAAAATGAAAAACGTATGCTTCAAGAAGCAGTAGATGCTTTATTTGATAATGGTCGTCGTGGTAAAAGTGTTACTGGAGCAGGAAATCGTGCTTTAAAATCACTTTCAAGTATGTTAAAAGGTAAACAAGGTAGATTTAGACAAAACCTACTTGGTAAACGTGTTGACTATTCTGGTCGTAGCGTTATCGTTGTAGGACCAAATTTAAAAATGTATCAATGTGGTATTCCAAAAGATATGGCACTTGAATTATTCAAACCACATGTAATTAATGGATTAGGATCTCGGGATATAGCGCACAATATTAAAGCTGCTAAAAGGTTAATTGAAAATAAAGATCCACAAGTTTGGGATGTAGTAGAAGACGTTATAAAAGAACATCCAGTTATGTTAAACCGTGCACCTACACTTCATAGACTTGGTATTCAAGCATTTGAACCAGTTTTAATTGGTGGTAAAGCAATACGTCTTCACCCATTAGTATGTCCTGCATTTAACGCAGACTTCGACGGCGACCAAATGGCAGTGCCCCTGCCGCTGTCCGCAGAAGCACAGGCAGAAGCCGAAGCAATCAAAGACAGCATAAAGGCCGAAATGCTTGAACAGCAGACAGAGGAACTTGAAGCAGGAACTTACATCATTCGTTGGACTTCAGTCCTCACAAATCGCTTTGACAGCACAGCATTTAAAAGGGAATACGGCGAACTGTACAAACGATTCACTAAACAAATCTCAAGCCGCAGGTTTTCCATTGTATAAGAAAAGCCCCTTGCCTACTAGCCGACCAAAGCACAAGGCAAAGAGCTAAACACCACTCAAGCGGAGTGGATACCAACATAATAGCGTATCCGCTCCGCAGAATCAAGAAAGGATACGCAAACATGAAACAGCTTACCAGTTACAACAGGGTAGCAGGATACCTCAACAAGATATTCGACCTGCTCAACGCAGAATATTTTGAAAATGAACTTTCAAGGCCTACAATAACCATTCAGTCCACCCCAAAGGCCTACGGCCATTTCTCATTAAAGGATGATACATGGGTTTCCACAATCGGCAACAGCCACGAAATCAACATAGGAGCAGGAACTCTTTCACGCCCCATTGAGGAAGTAATTGCAACGCTGCTGCACGAAATGGTTCACTACTTCAATTATCAGAATGGCATACAGGATTGCAGCCGCGGCAACACCTACCACAACAAGCGCTTCAAGGAGGTTGCCGAAAGCCATGGTCTGACAGTGAGCCATCACGAAAAATATGGCTGGACCATCACTGAGCCAAACGACGAGCTGCTGACTTTTGTGCTCGAAAACGATTTGAGCGATATCCTCATCACCCGCAACGAGTTCTACGGCGTATCGGTTTCAGGAACAGGAACGCACAGCAACACCCCGCCTCTCCCGCCGAAGACAAGCAGCAGTCGGAAATATATCTGCCCCTGCTGCGGGAACAGTGTTCGGGCAACTAAGAGCGTTCATATCGCTTGCTTGGACTGCAAAGAGCCGATGATTCTTGCATCTTGATATTCAATAAGAAATTATTATAGATTTCCTTTCTCTGAGCGACGCAAGGCAGGGGGGGCTATCCTTATACCCCGAAGCCTCTGCGAACGATTCTGAGAGGGAAATTGATAGTTATTTATTTATACGGCGAGCAGATACGGCATCACACCCTACTTTTGCTACTGTTCGTAAAATCTAAAGAAAACGAACTGCAAAATCCAGTGCTCACAGGCATTTTCTGAGTTTCACCCTATCTGTTCGTATTTCGCAGCACCAAAGTTCGTATTCAAGCGCCATTTTCACCTATCAGGAGGCATCCCATGAACAAGAAAACCATCGCTATAACCGCTGAGCAGTACAAGACAATCATCGCCACCATGAAGCAGGGCTTTTCAGGATGCAGACCAAATGAGCGCATCGCAACCGCCTTGATACTCGAAGCTAATCTTGGATTGCGCATTTCTGATATCGTCAAACTGCGCCTTGCTGATATTGTACATGACGGAGACAGGTATCGGCTGTCCATTGTAGAGCAGAAAACAAGAAAAGCCAGAACATTTACCGTTCCCCTTGCGCTCTATCAGTTCATCCGCTGCTATTGCCTCGACCACAATATATCTCCCGAGGCAAGGATATTCCCCATTACTGAGCGAGCTGTACAGAAAAGGCTGCAAAGCGTTTGCTCCTACTTGGGGTACAGCGAGGATATCAGCACGCACAGCTTCCGCAAGTTCTACGCAACAGAGATTTACAACGACAACGGCTACAACATCGTCCTCGTCCAACAGCTCTTGCAGCACAGCTCCGCCGCAGTCACACAAAGGTACATCGGCATCCAGCAGCAGGAGCTTGAAAAGGCCATCGAGGGTCATTTGATGTTGGAGGTGTAAGGAAAAGAGAAGCCCCCCCTAATAGAATGATTATATTACGAACACTCTGTTAGGGGGAGTCTTCATTTTAGCCTGAACCATTCTGTACAATGCAAACGATAGGGAAAATCGTTATATAGACTACTGATTCATTCCCCTTTTAACCGTTCCTCAAGTTTCACAATATCTTGTTCCAATTTGGGTATCCTACGAGCGCATTCGGCTTTATAAGAATCGCACCCCTGTTCAAGACTCACTTTAGCACCGGCGAGTTCAAATCTCTTGTCACGAAGTTGCTGGTTAATATCCCTGACAGTCTTTGCAGTAAGAGACTTTTTAATGCGTTCAGCTTCCTGTGCTAACCTGTCATTCAAGGCAATCTCGTAATCATATTTTTCAACTAAGTCGTCTACCGTTTTACAGTCTTTGTTCCTTTCGAGGCCGAGATTTCGCTTAATAAAATCGCTATCGCCCGATAACACTCGTTTCTTATTTCGCTTAAGCTCCCGACGGCGTTCTACATATCTGTTCGAATGAAAACTAAGGACGCGCTTCTTTTCATCCATCAAGATATCCTCTTCTGAATCTAGATTTAGAATATCTTTGATAAGATTATAAGCCTCCTTCACCTTTTCCACAGATGCATTATCAAGCTCTGAATTGTAAAAGACTGGCCGATTTTCTTTATAATACTGCTCCACTCCCGAAATAATACCATTACAATACGCCATGAGTATGTTTCCCTCAAGCTCTTTTTTGACCTTTTCTTCGATGCTGTTCTCTGCAAACTTGTTCATAATGAATTCCATCCTTTTCATAAAATTTGCGGGAAACACAGCCCCTACCGTTTCCCCTCTCTGAGTCAAAATAAAACTCCCCAGAGACTGAACCGAAGTCCTAACCCTTGGGGAGTTTGTTTCATTTATTTAATTACACACTGCCCCCACAGGCACGACTCCCTAACTATACAATACATGGAGCCTAATAAGACTTAACTATGGAGTTCAGTGTTTCGCTAGGCATAATATATCACCAGTAGATGCTGTTGTCAATAGCTTTTGAACATGTGCTTTCAATTATTGATACTGTAACTTATCAGCCATTACTCAAGCGACTTCCATATATCCATGATTTTTTGCTTTGCATAACCACTCCCGCGATTTGCTGCAATCTGATACCACTCGATAGCTTTTTCATAACTTTGAGGTACACCTTTACCGTTCTCGTATGCATCCCCCAAATAAATCTGAGCAGCGGCGCTTCCTTGTTCTGCCGCTTTTAGCCACCACTCAACAGCACTCTCGTAATTTTGGGGCACACCATCTCCGAAGTAATATAAAAGGCCTAAACGCCATTGAGCCTCTTCATGTCCTTGTTTCGCTGCTTTTAGCCACCACTCAGCAGCCTTTCCATAATTTTGAGGTACGTTTTCTTTGCCGTCATTATATATGGTTCCGACCTCATATTGCATATCAGCGTTCCCGTGTTCCGCTGCTTTCTGGTACCACTCAAAAAACTTTTCATAACTGCGCGGTACCCCTTCGCCATCTTGATACATATATGCTAACCTAAACTGCGCTCTGGCATCACCTTGCTCGGCAGCTTTTGAAAACCATTCTGCGGCTTTTGAAAAGTCTTGTTCAACTTCCACCCCTTGTGCATACATCACCCCAAGGTTATATTGGGCTTTAGAGTGACCTCGTTCCGCTGCTTTTCTAAGATATTCTGTTCCTGTGTCAAGGTCTTTTGGCATGCCTATCCCATACAAATACTTGCAACCCAAGTTGTAAAGGTCGTCCACATCCTTCTTTTGCTTTTCAATCATTGTACCAACAGGATAGCCGCAATTCGGACACGCATCTGCACGGTCGCTCACGTTTTGCCCACACTCAGGGCATTCAATTAAAGCCATTTCGCCTTCCTCCATCAGTTTTGATTTTTTCCTTTTGCGATTAACTCCATCGCCTTCGGATAATTTTTGGGTACTCCAAGCCCATTTAGATACATCAAGCCCAAATTTATCATCGCGCCAGAATGTCCTTGATTAACTGCTTTTGAAAGCCATTCTGCGGCTTCACTATAATCTTGAAGAACTCCTTCACCATCCCTATAACACATTCCTAAGCAGAATTGTGCATCTGGATGCCCTTGTATAGCCGCTTTAGTAAACCACTTAGCGGCTTCGACCTTGTTTTCTGGAACTCCATCGCCATGAACATATTGTGCTGCCAAATTAAATTGTGCTTCGGCAATTCCCTGTTCAGAAGCCTTCAAAAGCCATTTTGCGGCTTCCTTATAATCTTTGCTGACACCGTTGCCGTGAATATACATTAAGCCCACATTTGCCTGCGCATAAGGGTCATTTTGCTCAGCGGCTCTTAGGTACCAATAAAATGCTTGCATATAGCTTTGAAGGCCCGTTTTTCCCCTCTCATATAGAGAAGCTAAATCATATTGTGCGCGTGCAAGTCCCTGCTCGGCAGCTTTCAAGTACCATGTAAATGCGTTGGAATAGCTCTGTGGAACACCATCGCCAAGTTCATACATCAATCCGAGGTTATATTGAGCTATAGCATGTCCCTGCTCTGCTGCATTCCTGAAATACTCTGCCGCCTTTTTATAATCCCGTGATACACCATCACCATTTAAATACTTGCACCCCAAGTTGCAAAGGTCGTCCACATCCTTCTTTTGCTTTTCAATCATTGCGCCAACAGGATAGCCGCATTTTGGGCAAGCATCTGCATGGTCACTCACACTTTGTCCGCACTCAGGACATGTAATCAAGGCCATTTTGTTATCCTCCGTTAATCAGAATAGTTATCCTCAAACATCTGCCAATCGCCGTCAAAGCAATCCGCGATGTAATCCGGCTCTTGTTCTGGTATATCGTCTGCATAGTAGGCATAGTAAGCAGGCGGTTTTCTATTGTTTCTTTGACTTAGTGTTACTGTACAAATCCGTTTAATAGGATAGCCGCAGTTAGGACAAGCATTGGCAAGGTTACTCACATTCCATCCGCACTCAGGACATTTAATTAAGGCCATTTTCCCCTCCATCAAAGAATCATAAAGCATGAAGTCTTTATTTCAATCATTATTCGATTTACACGAATGATAACATAAAATATTTGATTATTCAACACGATATAGCGAAAAATACACGTCTTATAACAAATTTACATAAGCTATCATAGCATCGAGGTGATGTTATGAACGAAGAATTTGTCAGAGAACGCATTACGCAGTTACGGTTAAGAAAGAATGTCTCTGAGTATCAAATGAGCTATGACCTTGGGCATAGTCGGGGTTACGTTTATAACATTTCCTCTGGAAAGTCCCTTCCACCGTTCAAAGAGTTTTTCGCTATCTGCGATTATTTTGATATTACCCCCTCGCAGTTCTTTGACGACGGGGTAAAGAATCCCGAGTTAGTACAAAAAGCACTTTCAGGAATGCGTGAGCTTGATGACGAAGACCTCCTTATGCTCATCGGGATAATCAATCGGCTGCACAAGAAAAAGTGAACATCAACATTCAATTTCTCACCGGTCTAAGCATCGGTGAGTTTTTTTGTTGCGTATCTTTCGTGATAGTAGTAAAATATATGTCGTATTCAATAATATTGACATATATTTATTGATTTTCAAGAAAAAGGGGAGAATAACATGATATATGTTTTGTTTGCAGTTTTTATGGGCTTTGTTGGTTCAGTAATCTTCAAAGACGGTTTGTTTGCCAATGCTTTGTCTACTACTGTCGTTTTTCTGCTGGCAATCCCTGTTATCCTTGCGATTGGTGGAGCAATCCACGAAAGCAAAGAAGAGGAACAAAAACGTCAAGCAGAGTTTGAGCGAAAACAAAGAGTTAAACGTGGTCATCTTGAAGATGATTTAACCCCTCAGCAAAGAATTCTTTGGAATTCTCTTCATAAGTATCGTTATAGCAATGTCTTAACAGAGAACATTATTAACGAAACTAAAAGAGAACATGACCAAAAAATGTGGAGTTGGAGGTATAACAAAGAACTTAAAGAAAAGTATTATGCTGAGTACTGTAAAACCCAATCTCAAACTAAATATCTCATGTATACGTATTATGAACGTAATACAGATGCAGAAGCTAAAGAGCTTCAGAAAATCGGACTTCTTGACAAGTACAGGAATTATACCTTTTGGGATAATTTTCCTGATAACTGGAAGTTGTCTGATGAAGAATTAGAGGCATTAGATTATGAGGATGATGACTACGAACATAATGATTACGAGTATACAAACTGAAAGGAGGCGAGGCGTATAACTATCGAAGGTTACTTGCTTTGCTTCGAAATTGCAATTGCAATTCTATGGCTCATTGGTCGTAGCAAGTAAGTTTGGCAAATTGTGCCTGTTTTACATTAAAAGGCCTCGCAGTAATGGATTCTAAAAACTTTCCATCACTGCGAGGCTCTTTCTCTGTCCGTATCAAATTGGTTTTCTCTACGAAAAATCTCTTCCCGACATTTCACAGGACTTGAAAAATACAATTCAAATTGTATAATATGCTCTGTCCTTAATATGAAAATTGTGCGCCCTTTTGCAGGGGGTGTGGGGGGAGATTTTGGGCGCAGGTGCCATAAGTTTTGAGGCTTGCCGAAAAACGTTGGCAGTTGGTCAGCAAAATCTCCCCCCACATAAAATCAAAGGTCTTTTCTATAACGGTTCACTCAGATAGCACGGGTTCCATCTGGTAGCAAAACAAGGTGTCACTTTTACTCGGTCAAAGATATAAGTATGCTTAATAAGGGGAGAGTAACAGTGACACTTCTTCTGGTTAGGACTCTGGCAACAGAAGTTTTTTCAAGTGTTCTGCTTCTCTTCTGCAACGTACCAGTCTGCGATTTTCTCCAAAGCCTCTGAATCCAACATCCACATTTCTTACCATATCTTCGAGGATTGCTGACAGCAGCTCTCTTGCATTGACTGGCTCCAAATCCTCTGGCACACTTTGTATCTCTACAACTTGCTTCTCACAAACAGAATACCCGTATCGGTCATACATTGCTGCATCCACCTGTTCGGCATACTGTTTCCATCTCTTATGGCGAAACACCATCGCTTCGTTAGGTTCATTCAGTAACACGAGCACATCTGACTTGATTTGCAAATAATTTGATACTACCTCAGCAGACACTACTTCCCAAGTATCGCTTCTCAAATACGTCTTTGTCCACGTTGCCTGTTGCTTCTTCTCAAGCTGGATGAAGCTACTGTTCAGAAGCTTAAAAATCTTACCCCTGTACGCATCAAGGAATTCTGAAAACTCTATGCCCTCATTGCCGGTCTCTGTATAAAGAATGCCAAGTCTTTTCAATATCCCACTCTTTGTATACGTTCCCGTTTCAATGTGTTGGAGTAATGCTCGCTGCATCAGGTCATTCAGAGGTGTTGTGTGTACTCCTGTTCTCCGGTCACGGCTTTCTTTTGGTGCGTCAAAATACAATGCTGTAACACGAATCTCATTTGCCGTACCTGTCTTTTCCCATTCAAAGAAGCATCGCATTTCTTTCTCAAGCTCTTTGCGCCGCTTTCCCTTACACGGTTCAAATCCAAGTTCTCTGCACAGGGCATTAAACGAAGCAAATGGCTCACCATCTGTAAAACGGCTCGTAATTATTCTTCGTACCTCTATAGAGGCAAGTAATTGACGCTTCTAATTTTTCTTCATAAGCGTCCTCCTTATTTATTATTCAAACTACTTAAAAGGCGTTTGCGGACGGTCGCTTCTAAGTAGCCTGTATGCACACAGTACTTCATAATCAAAAAAGATGCAAGGGGTAAACATGAAATTTTTTCAATTTCTGTCTTGTGCACCTGCACTTTTTTTAAAAAATCCACAACATCACTCTCGGAAAAATCAGGCGGTCTGGTTTCTTGAAAATCAGGCGAACAAATCCAAAAAGTCAGTTTTCACAAGGGTTTTGAGGAGGCTTAGCTCAGCTGGTTAGAGCGCCTGCTTCACACGCAGGAGGTCACTGGTTCGAGTCCAGCAGTCTCCACCAAAACCTCACTTCTTCGGAAGTGAGGTTTTTCTTGTTTTCGGCAAAAGAAAGACATCGTGTCTTTCTCGGGAAAAAACAAAAAGAGGGAACGGAAAAACCATTCCCTCTTTTTTCATCAGATAGTGGCCGCTTACTTGGCGGCGCGGTAGAGGAAGGAAACGATCTGCGCACGCAGGCAGTTGCTGTTCGGGGAGAAGGTGGTGTCGCTCGTGCCGGTGGTCACGCCTGCGTTGACGGCCCACTGCACGGCGGGGGCGTAGAAGGCGCTCGCGCTCACATCGGCAAAGGCGTTCGTGCCCTCAGCCGCCGGTGCGCCGGCCGCTCTCCACTGGAAGGTGACAGCCTGTGCGCGCGTGACGGAAGCATCCGGGGAGAAGGTCGTGCTGCTCGTGCCGGTGGTCACGTTGTTTTCCACCGCCCACGCAACGGCCTTTTCGTAATACGCGCCGCTCTTCACGTCGGTGAAGGACGTGGTCATGGACTTCGGCTCGGGGCTGCCGTTGGCTCTCCACAGGAAGGTGACCATCTGGCCGCGCGTGCAGCCCGCGTTCGGCGCAAAGGTCGTGGCGGTCGCGCCGGAGGTGATGTTCTTCGCAACGGCCCAGACAACGGCGTCAGCATAGTAGGCGTCGTCGGCGACATCGGTAAAGGGAAGCGACGCGGAGCCGTCATAGTTCTTGTCGCTCAGGACAGAGGAGAAGAGGAAGTTGCTGATGTACGCGTACTCGTCTCTCTGGTGGACCTTGTTGGTCAGGGAGTTTGCAAAGAGGACAACGTTCATGCCGTTTTCCTTGTAGGCAAAGCCCTGCACGCCGCCGTTTAGGTAGGCCTTGAAGCCCGCGGCGCGCTCGGCAGTGTTCGTGGGGATGAAGCCCTCGGTGGGCGTCTTGGTCTTATCGCTCTTGACGAGGACCGTCGCGCCCGTGGGAACGGCGGAGAAGAAGCCGAGACCGTAGGCATAGAGGATATCGTCGCCGTCAGCAATGTAGCTCGCGTTCACAAGGGTCTTGTTGGGATAGACAACGGGGGTCAGGCAGTCCATCGCGCCGTCCAGCTCGGTGTATTCCACGCCGGCGATGAGGTCAGAGGCGGAGGACGCTGCGGAATAGCTGTAACCGATGTACGGCAGGCCGTTTTTCACGGCGGTCTTTGCGGCGGCGTCGAGCTTCGCCGCACCTGCGGCGGCGTCCGCCTTGGTCACGTCGGAGGTCGTGGTGAAGCCCATGAGGTTCATCGCGGCGGTATCATAGTTCCAGCCGGCGCTCTGGCTGATCTGCGGCGTGTAGACAAATCCCTTCTCGCTTTCAGCAGGCGTGCCGGGGACGTAGACGGTCGGGGACTTGGTGATGATCTTCGCCTTCACGCTCGTCTTGTCGACGCCCGCGGCAGAGAGCAGATACTTGCCCGCGACGGTCTGATAGTCGGCGTAGGAGCAGATGAAATCGCCCATGTGGTCGCCGCTCGTGACCATGCCGACGGTCTTGCCGGCCTTGAGAAGTTCGTTGACGGCGGCGGTGGAGTCTTCAGAGGCGTTGGAGAGGATGACGTCCTTATTCTTGTCGCCGGTGAAGTAGGAGGTCAGCGCCTTGGTGTAAGCGAGGGCGTCGTCGTGATCCATCGCGTCGCCGCAGACGGCGGAGATGCTCTTGTAGGCGGCGGGCTCGGCCACGGTGACCATGTCGAAGCCGCGCGTTTCATTGAAGGAGGTGATGCCCTCGGAGTAGAGGATCGTCCAGCCGTTGATGAGCGTGCCGTCATACAGCGCGCCGTTGGCGACAGAACGCTTGGCCTGATACATCGAGACGATCATCGTACCGGCGGGGTAGGTAACGCCGTCATAGGTGAATTCCTTTTCGGTCACGTTGACCTTAACGTCGTTTCTCGTGAGCCACTCCATCATGTCGGAGGCGGCCTGGAGGTTGGTCTGATTTTCGCCGTCAAGCGGGATGATGTAGCACTCGGGGTAGAAGTTGCCGTTCTGGCCCGCGCCCTTGTACTCGGGGCGGAAGAGATCCATCTCCGCGCCCTCCACGTCGTTCTGGTCGCACAGCCACTGGCCGACGAGCGCGTAGGCGTCGGAATTGAAGTTCTTCACACCGCGCTCGAAGATCTTGACCTGAGAGGTGAGGTAGGAGAGCTTTTCGGCAGCCACATAGGCGGCGTTGCCGAGGATACCGTACTGCGCCGCCTGAGCGGTATCATCGTTGTAGGCGGGCAGCTCAACGGTGTAGGCAACGGTGCCCTGCAGCATGGCAAACTGGGGAGTGTAGCTCGTGGACATATCGTCCCACGGGTCTTCCCAGTAGGTCTCGGTGCCGTTGCCGGTGTAGCTCAGGTAATCGCGCTGGGGGATGACATAGCTGTTGTAGCCATCGTTGTTGGCGACCGCCGCGATGCCCAGCGCCTCGCCGCCGGTGATGAGGTGCTCGGCGAGCAGGTCGTACTCAAAGTTCGGCTCGTGCGGGGGATCGCAGGGCTCGCACTGGAAGGCCTGCACGCGGCCGTGGAACTCGGCAAGCGACAGGGGGTTGAACGTGCCGATGAGCTGCTGCATGTTGGCCGTCTCGCTCGTGGTCTGGAAGGAGTTGTCGCGGTTGAGGTCATAGCCATTGGTGGAATGTCTCGTCAGGTAAGTACGTCCGTCGACATTCTCCTCGGGGACGAGGATGAAGAACACGTCGGACAAAAGCTCGTCCTTGACGTTCACGCTCTTATTTTCGACGGTGTAATACTTTTCAAGATCGACCTTGCCGGACTTGCCGTTGTTGTCGGCCGTCAGATAGCCCAAATAGCTGGCCTTATCCTTGACGAGGTCGGGGATGGCGACGCTGCCCTCCGCGCCCACAGGGCCCATCTCTTCCTTGAGCTCTTTTTCGCCCGCGGCGGTGAAGCCGGTGAGCGTCTTGTAGTCGATGGTCTTTTCGCTCGTGATCATCTTGGCGAAATCGAGCACGCCATCGGTGGCGGCGACCTCGTTGGAGTGGATGTTGGAATACATCACGGGCACGCGGATATCGTCGAGCGCGCCGGACTTGATCTGGGCGAGCACGGCATCGGGATCGGTCTCGGCCTGCTCGGTCAGGGCGAGCCACTTGCTCACGCTCGCCTTGGAGTCGGCCACGATGAGATAGGGCATATCACGGCCCGCGGTGGACTGGCCCATGGAGAATTCTTCCACGTAGAGACCGTTTTTCGTGCCGTTTGCCACGATCGTATCGAGCTCCTTGTAGATCTCCCACATGGTGTTGAAGTTTTCATACGGCGCAACCTTGACGCTCACGGAGCCGAGATCCTTGCCGCTGTTTTTGGCGACGAGATCAAAGTAGCCGCACAGGTCGATGTAGTAGCCGCCGTTCACATGGGGCACGCTGTAGTCGACGCTGGTCACGCCGGTTCTGCGGTTGGTGGAGTAGAAGTAGTTATTCACGTGGAAGCTCACATCGAGGACGGTCTTGCCGTTTTTCTCGCTTGCGGAGAGCTTGATGTCCGTGAACTGGCGCTCGTCGCCCTCGGTCAGCCAGTCATTCAGAGAGCCGCCCGCGTAAGCGTAGGGAAACAGCTCCTCGTTGACGTAGGGGCGGAAATCGTCGCGCTCGAGCGAGAGCGAAACGGTACCGGTGCTGACGGCCGCGGCGAGCACATCCTTCGTCATGCCGGACACGGGGATGGAGAGGGACACGTCCTTGCCGTTTTCATCGGTGACAAGGGTGATGGTCGCGTCGACCGGGAATTTCGTTCCCAGCAGCGCATCGTCCTTGGGGTTCATGTCCTGGTAGCTGACGGCAAACGCGGACGTGACCGCGAGCGAGAGCGTCATTACCAGGGCCATCAGCAGCGCGAGCGCTTTGCTGACAGAGTTTGGATAATGTTTCATGGTTTTCGTCCTCCAGAGTGGTCTTATGCCACCACACACAGCGGCGGAAAGTTGATGAGTTTAGTGTAACTCAATAAAAATACATAGTCAAGGGAATATTCATACCTAATCCTGCCAAATTTCAGCGTTGAATCTGTATTTTTGTTCATCATTTTTCACAAAGCAGTGCGTCAAGCCCCCGTCTTTCAGATCCTTTTGTGAATGTATCCGTAAATTTATACAGAATCGTGCTGCATAGGATATTCTTCTTCGCCGCGATTGCAAATGACGGCGGGGCGCATTATAATAGAAGGCAATCATCATTCAAACGCAGGAGGAACCGAATATGCGGCTGCAAAGCGCAATCTTTACACTGGGCGATACCCTCTTCACCCCCGACGGCGCGGCGCGCGAGGGACTCGACAAGGCGCTTTCACTTTTTAAGATGGAGGGCGTGTGGCTCGGCGCGGTGACGGCGCTCAGCGCGGAGGACGCGCAAAAAGCGCTCGAAAAGGCGGGGCTTAACTCGTATTTCCGCTTCGTGCTGACAGAATCCGTCGCGCTCTGCAAGGCGGACAGCGGCACGATGTTCGAGCGCGCGATGAAGCGCCTGCACTCGCAAAAGGACGATACGATCATCTTTTCCGGCTCGCTTGCGGCGATCCAAAACGCGAAGGACGCGGGTTTTCGCACCGTGGCGGTGCAGGGAAGTGCGGGCGCGGCGGACTGGTCGACGATGCAGCAACTCGCCACGCAGAGCCTTGCGCAGTACAGCGAATTGCTGTCAGATTCTGTGTGAATTTTGGAAAAACGACAAGATTCGACGTTTTTTTAGTTTTAGTTGCAGTCTTTCTCAACTGCGATATAGTAAGAATATAACTATCAGAAAGGAAGGTTCGCGCCATGTCTGATTTCTACTCGGCTACCATCTTCCTTTCGGTCTTTATTATGATTATCATGGACATGCTCGTGAGCGGCAATGATCTGATGGAGCATGACAAAAAGCAGATGGTTTACACGATCTCCGTTACTGGTGATCGCATGCATGGTATCGGAATGGTTCGGCGTCTGGATGGACGGGGCCGACCCGTCGCTGCGGACGCTGCACATCCTTGTTAAGACCATCGAGCTGTCCACAGCGCCGATCATCACCGTGCTTTGCAGCGACCTGATGACGCCGCTCAAGCATAAAAAGCTCATTTATACCCTCATCGGCGTCCACGCGGGGCTCGAGGTGCTGTCGGCTTTCTTCGGCTTCATCTTTTCGGTCGACGCACAAAACGTTTATCATCACGAAACGTTTTACTGGGTCTACGTGCTGGCCTATGTCAGCGGCGTTCTGCTGTTCATTGGTCAGCTGCTGAGCGAGAGTTCGCACCATTATGGCCTGTATCGGGCGCTTGTTCTCGTCCTGCCGGTTTTTTCTTCTGTGGGCTGTTCCTCCAGTACGGTGCCGGAGTGCGCATCATGTGGGCGTGCTCAGCGGTCGATGTTCTGATGGTTTACATCCTGTATTCCGAGCTCACGCAGAAAATCGACACGCTGACTCATCTTCTGAACCGCCGCAGCTATGAGAGCCGTCTTGCCTCGTTGCGCGGGCACGCAGTCATCTGCTATTTCGACGTGGACGAGTTCAAGTCCGTCAACGACACCTTTGGCCATGGCGTGGGCGATGCGGTGCTTGCCGAGGTCGGCAGCACGATCTACGCCGTGTTCTCCAAGGTCGGCTACTGCTACCGCATCGGCGGCGACGAATTCTGCGTCATCGCGCAAATCTCCGACACGGCGGCGGAAAAGTATCTTTCGGAATTCCTGCGCGAGCTGACGGCACGGCGAGTGAAAAACGAGCACCTGCCTCACGTGTCGGTCGGCTATGCGTGCTTCAATCCGGTGCTCGGCAGCGTAGAGGATGCGATCAAACGCGCCGACCGGATGATGTAGCACTACAAGCGCAAGCGCAAAAGCGAAGCGCTCACAAATGATGATACCGTAAAAAGCTGACGATCTTTTGACCGTCAGCTTTTTGTATCTGCTTTTATTTCGCCTCAATCTCCGCGTCCTCCTGCGACTGGAGCTTGCTGCCAAAATACGCAAGCACCGCGCCGAGAATGGCGCACGCGATGCCCCAGACCATCTCCGCTGTCGAGGCAAAGCCCGTCGGAATGATGATGATCGTGGAGGCAAGCACGATGCCGATGACGGCGTGATAAGCGATGGAATAGTGCGTGTCGAAAAGCCTGCTCACAATGCGGGCAAACAGCGCCATCACGCCGACCATGCCAAGCCCCCATGGGACGAGCACGGTGAAATCAAGCTGCGCGATGCCGTCGATCAGCGGCGTGAGAAGGCCGACCGCCATCAGGATGGACGACGACGTCATCCCCGGGATGATGAAGCTGAAGCCCCACAGCACGCCGCAGAAGAGAAAGCCCCAGAAGTTTGCGGGCATCTCGGCAAATGAACTGAACTTGACGGCCATCAGCGCGCCGAACAGGGCGAGGAAGCTGACGATCAGCGAGATGTACGAACCGTTGCCGCGCCCCTGCGTGCCCGCCTCGTGCCAGAGGTCGGGCAGCGTGCCGAGGATGAGCCCGATGAAGAGGCACGTGGCGACGGTTTCCGACTGGTGAAACAGCGCAAGGATCACGCTGCCGCCGCCCAAAAAGCCGATCGCCCAGCCGATGCCGACGGCGAGCAGCATCCGCCAGTAGCGTTGAAGCGCGCGCCTGGGGTGCGTGAGCAACTCCATCGCGGGGCGGTAGATGCCGAATACGACTGCGAGCACGCCGCCGGAGATGCCCGGCAAAATCGCGCCCGCGCCGATGATGATACCCTGCACAATGCGCATGATACCGTTTTTGATGCGGGAATTTTTCATATTGCTGCCTTTTTATGTGCTGCGTCCACCGCAAAGCGGCGGAACGCGACGCGATTCAATAGCCCTTTCTGCGGTCGACGAGGTGATGCATCGGGCGGCCCGCGGCGTAATTCTCCAGATTTTCGCAGAAGAGGGCGACATTGCGCTCGCAGGTGTAGCCGAGCGTCATGTTGCCTGCGACGTGCGGCGTGAGCAGGAGGTTCTTGGCCTTGCGCAGCGGATGATCCGCAGGCAGCGGTTCGGGCACGACGACATCGAGCGCCGCACCGGCGAGGTGCCCGGAATCCAGCGCTTTGATCAGCGCGTCCTGGTCGATGGCCGTGCCGCGGCCAACGTTGATGACGTAAGCGCCTTTCGGGAGCAACTCCATGCGGTCTGCGTTCAGGATGTTCACCGTGTCGCTCACCGAGGGGAGAGACATGAAGAGAAGGTCAGTCTCGGGCAGGAGCTGATCGAGCTCCGTGACGGGATGAACGGCGTCAAAGTCCGCGTTCGCGCGGCCGCTGCGGCTGACGCCGGTCAGGCTCGCGGGATGGAACGCGCGCACGCGGCGGGCAAATTCCGTGCCGATGTCGCCCGTGCCGAGGCACGTGACGCGCGCGCCGTGGAGCGAGTGGATGCCGCCCGGGAGCACGCGCCAGCCGCCCTCGCGGATGATCTCGGTGTATTCCATCTGGCGGCGCAGCAGCATCAGCGAGACCATGACAGAATGCTCGGCGATCGTCGTGCCGTAAGCGCCCGAGGCGTTCGTCAGCAGGCAGTCGGGATTCTGATACAGGTCGTCGCGGCAGAAGCGGTCCACGCCCGCCCAGCAGCTCGCGTACCACTTGAGATTGCGTGCGCCCGCGATAACGCGCTGGGACGGATGGCCGTAGAGGATCGTGCAGTCGTCCACATTGCCCTCCGCCGCCTTGGACGAGGGGAAGAAGACGATGTCGTAGCCGCAGCGTGCGGCGGTGTCGCGCAGCGTCTTTTCGTATGCCGGAGTCAGGAAGTCGATGATGACGCCGATTTTTTCATTCATGGTTCAATTCCTCCAAAATCATTTCTGCGACGCGCAGGCCGTCGGCCGCGGCACTCATGATGCCGCCGGCGTAGCCCGCGCCCTCGCCGCAGGGATATAGACCGCGCAGGGCGGATTGAAAACTCAAGTTGTCGCGCACGATGCGCACAGGCGACGAAGAGCGCGTCTCCACCGCCGTCAAAACGGCGTCGGGCGCATCGAAGCCCCTTAATTTCCGCCCCAGCATCGGAAGGCCCTCCTCGAGCGCCTCGCACACAAAGGGCGGGAGACAGCCGTGCAGGTCGCACCAGCGGACGGAGGGAAGATAGGTCGGCACGACCTTTCCCGCTCCCGTTGACGGGCGATGCTTGAGAAAATCTTCGACCCGCTGGGCGGGGGCGGCGTAATTTCCGCCGCCAAGGCGATAGGCCGCGTCCTCCAGCTCGCGCTGGAACTGGACGCCCGCGAGGGTATCGCCGGACGGGAAATCCTCCGGCGTAACGGAGACCAAAAGTCCGCCGTTGATGTTCTCGCCGTCGCGCGCAAATTCGCTCATGCCGTTTGTCACGACGCGCTTTTCCTCCGACGCGGCGGCGACGACCTCGCCGCCGGGGCAGACGCAGAACGAGAACACGCCGCGCCCCTTTTCCGTGTGGCAGGAGAGCTTGTACGACGTGGGTGGGAGGCCGGGCGTGCCCGCCGCCTCCTTATATTGCGCTAAGTCCATGTCGCGCTGGCGGTGCTCGATGCGCACGCCGACGGCAAAGGGCTTGGGCTCCATCGGCACGCCGCGCTTTTGCAGCATTTCGAACGTATCGCGCGCGCTGTGGCCGGGCGCGAGCACGACGTGCTTTGTGGGCAGCGTATACTCCCCCTCGGGGGCGCTCACGCGCAGCGCCGTGACGCTGCCGCTGTTCTGCTCGATATCCACAACCTTGTGGGAAAACCGAACTTCGCCGCCGCGGTCGATGATCTCGCGGCGGAGGTTTTGCAGCACCACATATAATTTGTCGGTGCCGACATGAGGCTTGGCATCGACTAAAATATCCTCGCTCGCGCCGAAGCGGACGAACTCCTCTAAAATATAGCCGTGGCGCAGGTCCTTTGTGCCGGTGTTGAGCTTGCCGTCGGAAAATGCGCCCGCGCCGCCTTCGCCAAATTGCACGTTCGAGGTCAGATCAAGCTCGCCCGTGCGCCAGAAGTGCTCGACATCGCGCTTTCGCTGCTCGACCGCGCGCCCGCGCTCTAATAAAATGGGTCTTGCGCCGCAGCGGGCCAGCAGCAGCGCGCAGAAAAGGCCCGCGGGCCCCGCGCCGATAACGACAGGGGAGACCTCCGGCGCTGAAACAGGCGCGGGCGGCGTATATTTCTTCGGCGCGTAGGGCTGCACATTTTTATTCTTGCAGCGCCGTAAAACGCCGGATTCGTTTTTGACCTCGACCGCGCAGGAGCAGACGAGCTTCACGCCCTCGCGCGCGTCGATGGAGCGGCGCAGGAGATGAACGGAAACAAGCGCCTCCTCGCTCACGCGCAGCGCGTGCGCGCAGGCCGCGCGCAGCTTGTCTTCCTTTACCCCCACAGGGAGCTTCAGATTGTCGATGCGAAGCATGTGCGCCGCCTCCTTTTTCTTCAGTCGCGTTTCATTTTATTATGACGGAAAGGAAAGCGCAAGGGGAATCGCGCGATTATCACAGATTCTTAAAAAAGTCATCGGGAATTTAAGAAATCGTCAAATAGCGTTCAAGAAATATACATAAATATGCTCTATGATAGCACCATCGAAAGCAAAGAGGCTGCAAGCAAGGGTCTCAGTCCATAGGAGGTCATCATCATGTACGAAGACGAAAACAACCTGTATCACTACAGCTATCGCAAGGGCGACGAGCAGAACCCCAATGCTCCGATCGACACGAAGAACTACGCCGAGGACCCGTGGGATAAGAATCCCGGCGGCAGCCCGAAGAAAAAGGGCGGCAGCGGTCTTTCCGGCAAGATCGTGGCGCTGGCGCTGGTGTGCGCGCTCGTCGGCGGCTTCATCGGCGCAGGCGTGAGCGGCGCGGCGACCAAGGTCAACAAGACGAGCGTTCAGGTCAGCGACCGCGAGGTCGCGCAGGTGCAGACCGTCAAGGTCGACGGCAAGACGCAGATGTCGATGTCGGAGGTCTACGCCTCGAACGTCAACAGCGTGGTGTCGATCAACGTCTCCGCCACCACGAACTACTTCGGCCAGACCGTCGAGACCGCCGCGAGCGGCACGGGCTTTTTCATCACGCAGGACGGCTACATTCTCACGAACCACCACGTCATCTCTGATGCGAGCAGCGTGAAGGTAACGCTTTACAACGGTGAGACCTACGACGCCAAAGTCATCGGCAGCGATGAGGACTACGACATCGCCGTTCTCAAGATCGACGTGACGGGCGCGACGCCCGTGGTGCTGGGCGATTCGAGCAAGGTCGCCATCGGCGAATCCGTTGCCGCCGTGGGCAATCCCCTCGGCGAGCTGACGTTCTCGATGAGCGAAGGCATCGTCTCCTGCGTGAACCGCGCCATCAATGTTGACGGCACGCCCTTTAACATGATTCAGGTCGACTGCTCCATCAACCCCGGCAACTCCGGCGGCCCGCTCTTCAACAGCTACGGCGAGGTCATCGGCATCGTGTCCGCGAAGTATTCGAGCTACTCCAACACCACCGTTGAGGGCATCGGCTTCGCCATCCCCATCGACGATGTGCTCGCCATGGTCAAGGACATTATGACCGACGGCTATGTGACCAACAAGCCTTACATTGGCATCACACCGCAGAACATGACCGCACAGATGGCGCAGCAGTACCGCTACGATGTCACGCAGGGCGTGTTCGTCTGCTCGGTCGAGCCGGGCAGCGCCGCGGAAAAGGCTGGCCTTCAGATGGGTGACGTCATCACCAAGATCGGCGACACGGCGATCAGCGACATGAACGACCTGAACGCCGCGAAGAAGTCTTACCGCGCGGGCGATAC
>OGIG01000792.1_pt1 | contig 24052 bp, 20 predicted proteins | sample 1571601 | NCBI WGS metagenome assembly OGIG01 (sample SAMEA2581953, study PRJEB24529) | metagenome | biome: Human gut stool | place: China | collected 2011 | reverse complement strand
TTTACGCGAGTAGCGAGAAAAATCGCATGCTTGCATGCAGATTTGGCGAGCACCGCGATAACTCGAGAAACTCGCAAAGCGTGTTTCTTGTAGTTACCACGTATTCGTAAGAAGCTGCCGGTGGCAGTTTCTGCAGATATATCGAATGATATTCAGGTAAGAAGGAGAACATAAGATTATGCGTAGAGGAAGCGTTCGTGGTCTGAATTTTGGCAGACGCAGAAAGAAAATAAATGTACCACTGCTGAAGGAAATCGGCACCTGGGTCATTGAGATTGCAATTGTCCTGGTGATTTCATTTGTATTTGTATATTTTATCGGACTTCGGACCACTGTGGTAGGACAGTCCATGAACCCTACGATAGAGAACGGAGAAGAGATTCTGGTTAATCGTTTTGTTTATAAACTGAAGAAACCAAAAGCAAATGATGTTATTGTATTTCTTCCAAATGGAAATGAAAAGTCGCATTATTATGTAAAGCGTGTCATTGGGGTGCCGGGAGATAAGATACAGATAAAGAATGGGGCAGTCTATGTAAATGGAGAGCTGTTTGATGAAAAAGTAGATACAGCTGCCATTGAAGATGCAGGACTGGCATCCGAAGAGATTACGGTAGGGGAAGATGAGTATTTTGTATTGGGAGATAACCGTAACAGTAGTGAGGACAGCCGTTATGCCAATATTGGAAATGTAAAACGGGAATATATTATAGGAAAAGCATGGTTCCGGATTTCTCCGCTCCGGAAAATCGGTTTTATCAAATAGAAGAACAGTAAGGGAAGAGAGGAAAATAAGATGCAGTTTCAATGGTATCCGGGACATATGACGAAAGCAAAACGTCAGATGCAGGAAGATATAAAACTGGTAGATTTAGTAATAGAGCTGGTGGATGCAAGAATTCCGGTGAGCAGCAGAAATCCGGATATAGATACCCTGGGAAAAGGAAAAGCCCGTCTGATTTTGTTGAACAAATCTGACCTTGCAGATGAAAGAAAAAATGAAGGCTGGACAGAGTTTTTTAAGAAAAAGGGCTATTATGTAGTACGCATGGATGCCAGAAATAAAGGAAGCATGAAGCAGGTGTCTGCAATTATAGCAGAAGCCTGCAAGGAAAAGACGGAGCGTGATTTACGAAGAGGAATCAAGAACCGTCCGGTGCGGGCTATGGTAGTGGGAATCCCGAATGTGGGAAAATCCACCTTTATCAATACTTTTGCAGGAAAAGCCTGCGCCAAGACCGGAAATAAGCCGGGTGTAACCAAGGGCAAGCAGTGGATTCGCCTGAATAAGAAAGTAGAACTTTTGGATACACCGGGTATTTTATGGCCAAAGTTTGAAGACCAGAGCGTTGGGTTAAGACTGGCACTGATAGGTTCTATCAAAGATGATATTTTAAATATTGATGAACTTTCACTGGAACTGATTCAGATTCTGCGGGAAGAGTATCCGGGTGTATTAAAGGAAAGATATGGAATGGAAGAAGAGGGAACACCGGCAGAGATGTTGGAGAAAATTGCCTTAAACCGTGGCTGTATCAAAAAAGGAAATGAAGTAGATTATGCCAAAGCCGCTGCACTGGTGCTGGATGAATTCCGTACCGGAAAGCTTGGTAAAATTTCACTTGAAAAACCGGAAGTGGAAGCATAAGATAAAAATAAGAGCAGGAATCAAAAAGAGTTGGAGCAAGACGGAGATATGAAGGAAGAAGAACGCGGCAAAAGAGGAAAGGCGGTAAGGGAAAGTGTCAGTTTCATACTATATCTCATTGTGATTGTGGTACTGACATTTTTGATGATACGTTATGTTGGACAGCGGACCAGAGTGGATGGTTCGTCCATGGAAAATACCCTTACCAATGGAGATAATCTGATTGTAGATAAGATATCCTATCGGTTTCATGAACCGGAACGTTTTGATATTATTGTATTTCCGTATCAGTATAAGGAAGACACTTATTTTATCAAACGGATTATCGGAATGCCGGGAGAAACGGTACAGATTACCGATAAGGGAGAGATATTGATTAACGGAGAAGAACTGGTGGAATCTTATGGAAGAGAGGTTATTAAAGACCCGGGACTTGCATCAGACCCGATTACATTAGGTGAGGATGAATATTTTGTGATGGGAGATAACCGCAATTACAGCAAGGACAGCAGGTTCCCGGATGTTGGAAATATCAAGCGGGCGGATATCATAGGAAAAGCATGGCTTAGAATCTATCCATTTGATAAAATTGGATTTATCCGGCACCAGTAATAAAAACGAAAGAGCAGTCAGAGGATAAAGTGATTATGGCAGAAGAGAAGAAAATCGGAGCAATCAAAGAAGAGTTACAGGCAGCAGAAGACAGTATGCTGCCTGATTTTATAGCAAGATATGAAAAAGATGAACGAAGCGGCGTAAAGAGCCTTGTGGAAAAAGCACGAAAGCGGATACAGAAGCTTGAGACAGAGTATGCCCGGATTGAAAATCTGAAAAAGTATGAAAAAGAATATGCGGATGCCGGTTATATCTGCGGTATAGATGAAGTGGGAAGAGGTCCGCTGGCGGGACCGGTTGTGGCAGGAGCTGTGATTCTGCCAAAGGATTGTGACATTTTATATATCAATGATTCCAAGAAACTCAGTGCATCCATGCGTGAAAAACTCTATGATGAAATTATGGAGAAGGCAGTGGCAACAGGAATTGGAATGGCAGGTCCGGGGCGGATTGATGAAATTAATATTTTGCAGGCTACTTATGAAGCTATGCGGCAGGCTATAACGAATTTGAAAGTAAAACCCGATATATTATTAAATGATGCGGTGACAATACCGGGAGTAGATATCCGTCAGGTTCCGATTATCAAAGGAGATGCAAAGAGCATTTCCATTGGAGCAGCCAGTATCATTGCAAAGGTAACAAGGGATCGCATGATGGAAGAATATGCGAAAATTATGCCGGAATATGGATTTGCGGATAACAAGGGTTATGGCTCCGCAGCCCATATTGCAGCAATCAAAGAATATGGACCAACACCAATTCACCGGAGAACCTTTATTAAGAATTTTTACAGTGAATAATTCCAAAGAAATTGGCGATGCAGAGTGGAGTGATTGATATGCAGATTTCAGACATGTTAGCACAATACAACAGAAGTTCGGCTACCGGAGCTACAGCAACAGCCCCGCAGCAAGGGGTTCAGCAGCTGGTATCAGCCGTACGGGAAATGACGGTAGGAAATGTATTTGAAGGAACCGTAAATGATATCAAAAACGGAACGGTTACGCTTGGACTGGCAAATGGTCAGACTGTTCAGGCGAGAATAGCAGCAGGCGTACAGTTAGCCGTTGGTCAGGCGATGTTTTTCCAGGTGAAATCCAATGATGGAACTACCGTTGAAATTCGACCTTATACCAATGGAAATCTCAATAATCCGACGTTGTTAAAGGCACTGGATGCAGCAGGCATTCCGGCAGAACCAAGAATGATAGATATGGTCAATTCCATGATGGAAGAGCAGATGTCCATTGGCAGGGAAAGCCTTATGGATATGGCACGCAGTATTTCTGCATATCCGGATGCGGATATTAAGTCACTGGTATTGATGCATAAGCTTGACATTCCGATGTCAGAAGAATTTATCCGGCAGTTTGAAAATTATAAATCTGATCAGGCGGCAATCACTTCACAGTTTGATGATGTCCTGGAAAGCATCGGAAAATTGTATCAGAACGAAAACCTTTCCGAGACAGAGGCATTGGAACTGGGAAGCCGGATCTATCAGGTGTTGAAGCAGGATGGTTCTTTGGATATGTCTGTAATTGTAAAAGAGGGAGTGCAGAAAGGAAGCTGGAGTCCGGTGGAACTTCAGGAAGGAGCCATACTGGAAGGAGCGTCAGAATTTGCTGCCACAGAAATCACAGGAACGGAATCAGCAGAAGCTGAAACGATAGCAGGATCCATAGAAGAAACATTAGATGGCGTGCAGTATTATGCCAGGGGCAGTGTCGGTGCATTGTTTACAGAGGGGCAGATGAAGGATTTTTCAAATCTTCTGAAAGAATTTCCACAGCTTGCAGGCAGTAAATTATTTACCGCAGAGGGGACTTTAAACGGAAATCTTTCTACGGGTGCATTTCTAAAAGAACTGCATCAGGCGCTGGATGAGATAATGGGTTTAACCGGAGGTTCTGCAAAGAAACTGTTTTCCGGTAAAGAGTATCAGAAAGTGCTGGAATATGAGGTAAAACAGCAGTGGACACTAAAACCGGAAGAAATCAAAGGGGATGCTGTTAAGCATCTTTATGAGAAGATGGAAAATCAGATGCAGAAGATGCAGGAGCTGGTGCAGGAATCCGGTCAGAGCAATACTTCCCTTGCGAAAGCAGTAAGTAATCTGCAGGGGAATATTGAATTTATGAATCAGATTAATAATGCCTATCATTATGTGCAGATTCCCCTTCGGATGTCAAATCAGAATGCCCACGGAGATTTATTTGTCTATACTAATAAGAGTGGTGTGGACAGACCGGATGGCGAACTGAGTGCTTTTTTACATCTTGATATGGATAACCTTGGTGCAACGGATGTGTCTGTGCGGATGAAGGATAGAAAGGTGCATACGAATTTTTATCTGGAGGATGAGAAATCCTATGATTTAATCGAAGAACATATGGCTGAGCTGATGCAGCGGCTGCAGGAGAAAGGATATTCCTGCACGGTACAGGTGGAGAACCAGTCCGGAAAGAAAAATCTGGTTGAAGATTTTATGCAGCAGGAGCATCCGTCAGCCGGAATCCTGCATCGGTATTCCTTTGATATGAGGGCGTAATTTATGAAAAATGGAATCTGGCATCCGGCAGACTTTGATGGGAAAAATGCCGGAGAAGAGAAAACAAAAGAAAAAACAAAAGAAAAAACAGCAGTTGCCATCGCATATGAGCCGGGAGAGAGGGCACCAAAGATACTGGCAACCGGCAAGGGGTATCTTGCGGATAAAATTATTGAGAAAGCCAAAGAGGAAGACGTTCCGCTGTATCAGGATAATCAGCTGGCAAATACCTTATCCAGGCTTGAAATTGGAGATATGATTCCGCCGGAATTATATGAAGTAGTGGCAGAGATACTTGTCTTTGTCGATGATATGGATAAGCTGCGCAGTAAATTGGAATAAAAATAGCTGTAACGGCAAACGGGATAGTGGAAATCCAAATAACAGGAATCCAAATAGCAGGTATCCAAATAGTGGAAATCCAAATAGCAGGAATAACAGAAAGGGGAGCAGGGATGGAAAATAAACGCAGCATGGGCAGTGAGTATGAAAAAAAGGCGGCAGAGTATTTAAAGGCATCCGGCTGCAGCATCTGTGAGATGAATTACCGCTGCAGGCTCGGAGAAATTGATATGATTGCAAGAGATGGAAAATATCTTGTTTTTGCAGAAGTAAAATACCGCAGTGATACCGGAAAGGGACTTCCACAGGAAGCGGTAGATTACCGCAAACAAAGGAAAATATCAAGAGTGGCAGATTATTACCTGATGTGTAAACATATGATGGGACTGCCCTGCAGGTTTGATGTGATTGCAATATTAGGAGAGGACATACAGTGGCTGAAGGATGCTTTCCCCTATATAGAGCCTTATTAGTGACAGATGAGACTTGATACAGGAAAAAGAATGCTGGAGAATTGAACCAGTTACAGCATGGAATCCGTTACAGCATGGAGTTGGAACTGGAAAAATAAGAACAGGAAAAGAAAAATGACAGAATTTCAGATAAAAGAGGATGGACGAACCATGATACCGTCCGTATTTTCTCATGCGGGGAAAAAAGAATTAGTGTTGCTGCAGTATCCACAGTTGCAGGCACTTGATATGGTAAAACACTGCTTTACCACAAGAATGGGTGGAGTAAGTAAGAATGAATTTTCTTCGCTGGATTTAAGCTTTAACCGTGGAGATGACATAGAGGCAGTAAAGGAAAATTTCCGCAGGGTAGCTGATGCAATGGAAGTTCCGGCAGGGCAGATTGTCTGCTCTGACCAGACCCATACCACCAATGTAAGAAAAGTAACAGCAGAGGATGCAGGAAGCGGACTAACAAAGGAACGGCCGTATCATGATGTGGATGGATTGATTACCGATGTGCCGGGGCTGATGCTTGCAACCTTTTATGCAGACTGTGTGCCGCTTTACTTTGTGGATACAAAGCATAGGGCAATCGGACTGAGCCATTCCGGCTGGAGGGGCACGGTTAACAGAATGGGAAGAGCCACGCTGAAAGCAATGGCAGAAGCATATGGAACAGTACCGGAGGATGTATGGTGTGCGATAGGCCCATCTATCTGCCAGGACTGTTATGAAGTAAGTGAAGATGTGGCACTGGAATTTGAGCAGGAGTTTTCCGGTCATGGCAGTGAAATTATGTACCGGAAAGAAAATGGAAAGTATCAGTTAAATCTCTGGAAAGCCAATGAAAGAGTGCTTTTAGATGCGGGAATCCTGCCGGAAAAACTAATCTTGCCGAATGTGTGTACCTGTTGTAACAGTGAACTGTTGTTTTCGCACAGAGCAAGCCATGGAAGAAGAGGAAATCTTGGGGCATTTTTGTGCATTAAATAGAAAAATGTCAAAAAATGAAAAATTTTTTTGTTCACAAAGCAAACATGTGATATAATTAGGATAAATAATTTAGGAGGGCAGAAATATGCAGTTGAATGAGATATTTAATGCAGAAGATATAGAGGTACTTTTTGCACAATGGGAAAACGTAACAGGAGTAAAACCATTACTTCTGGATTCTGATGGAAGTGTAGCAATCGGGGAAGGTGAAGCATCTGAATACAGAGATGTGATCAAAGCCGGAATTGAAATTGCTGGATATCTTTCTTATGCGAAGAAGGAAGACGCAGAGGATGAAAACGAAGCTAAATCTAAGATAGCAGCTCTGACTATCGTTCTGACACAGCTTGCAGCATCTGAAGAGAAGAGAATGGATGAAGAGAAGAAGAATTCTGATATTCATGAGAATGTACAGAAGACCTCAGAATACATCCAGAAGATTAATGATATTACTAAACAGCTGGACAAGATTGAAAAGAACCAGAAGATTCTTGCATTAAACGCTTCTATTGAGGCTGCTCGTGCAGGAGAGGCTGGAAAAGGATTCGCAATTGTTGCAACCAATGTATCTGCGCTGGCTACAGACTTTGGTAATAACAACCGCGAAATCAAAGATGAATTACAGAAGTTAAATGAAGTAATTGCAGCAATTGAAAAATGTGAATAATATTTCCTGATGAAAGGAAGATAGAGTAGTGTAAAGAGACGGAATCAGTGTAAACTGGTTCCGCTTTTTTACGCGAGCAGCATTAAGGAATTATTAATAAAATCATACAGATATTTTTCTTGTGTCTCATCTGCTGGGATGTTATAGTGTGCGTATCAATTGAAGTAATACGGATAATACACCTACGATATTCCAAAAGGAGGAAGCGAAGTGATACAGCTTAATTACAGGGATGCAAAGCCTATTTACGAACAGATTAAAGATGGAATGCGTCATCTTGTGATTTCCAATGCATTGACAGCGGATGAAAAACTGCCATCTGTGCGTGAACTGGCAGCAACACTGGCAATTAATCCGAATACCATCCAGCGGGCGTACCGTGATCTGGAGAAAGAAGGATATGTCTATACCATTTCCGGGAAAGGCACATTTGTGGCTTCCCAGAAGCATGTAAAGGATGCAAGAACTGTGGAATTAAAAGGACATTTTGATGAAATCGTATCAGAATTACTGTATCTGGCAGTAGAGCCGGAGCAGTTAAAACATCGGATAACGGAACTGGAAGGAGGAGAATATATTCATGATACGGGTAAATAATGTAGTGAAAACATTTGGAGATTTCCGGGCGTTAGACGGTGTAAACCTGCATGTAAAGGATGGGGCAATTTATGGACTGGTAGGACCAAACGGAGCCGGGAAATCTACGATAATAAGACATATTACCGGAATCTATAAGCCGGATGCCGGCAACATAGAAATAGCCGGGATGCCGGTGTATGAGAATCCTCAGGCAAAGGCCAGATTTGCATATATTCCGGATGATCTTTTCTATTTCCAGCAGGCAGATGTCATGGAAATGAAACGCTTTTATAAGGGAATCTATAAGACTTTTGATGAAGATTTGTTTTTCCGGATCCGGGATGCATTTTCCAACATTGATCCGAAGATGACCATTCGGAGAATGTCAAAGGGAATGCAGAAGCAGGCGGCTTTCTGGCTGGCAATCAGCTGCAGACCGGAGCTTATGATTTTAGATGAGCCGGTAGATGGACTAGACCCGGTAATGAGAAGGCAGATCTGGAGCATTATCATGTCTGATGTGGCAGAACATGGAACTACGGTGTTAGTATCTTCCCATAACTTAAGAGAGCTGGAGGATGTCTGCGACCATGTGGGCATTATGCATCATGGAAAAGTAATGTTAGAACGTTCCTTAAGCGAGCTACAGGGAAGTGTCTGTAAGATTCAGGTGGCATATCAGGAAAGAATGCCGAAGCTTCCGGCTGATTTTGAAGTGTTACATATGTCCAGTACCGGAAGGGTATATACCATGATTGTAAAAGGCAATCCCAAAGAGGCAAAGCTGCGGTTAGAACAGACTTCGCCGATGCTGATTGATGTGCTGCCTCTGACATTGGAAGAAATTTTTATTTACGAATTAGGAGGTGCGGATTATGCGGTCAAAGACATCTTACTTTAATAAGACGGTATTTTGGAAAAATATTACGCATTTCTGGCCTGTCTGGCTGATTTATACGATATTGCTGCTATGTATGGTTCCTCTGCGGCTGTTAGTGAATTCCGGGATTTCTTATGAAGGTTATTCAGCACAGGAAATTAAAGAAATAAAAATGAATAATTTTATGCAGATTCTGTTTTCGGATGGAAGCGGTGCGCTTATTGCACTCCTTAGTCTGGCAATTGGAATTATTGCAGCAATGGCAGTATTTTATTATCTTTATAATAACAGAAGCTCACATCTGTTTCATTCACTGCCATTGAAAAGAACAGAACTTTTTATCAGTAATTTCCTGTCAGGATTCTGCATGATTGTGGTTCCTGTACTATTGGCGTTTATTATTGGAACAGTATGCTGCATTATGCAGGGAATTACAAGTCTGCAGTATCTGCTGGCGTGGGCACTGATGCTGACGGGAGAGGGCTTTTTCTTCTACAGTATGGCAATTTTCGTTGGCATGTTTACCGGTCAGTTATTGGCAATGCCGGTATTTACGATTATTCTGAACGTATTATATATAGGATGCCGCTATGTGATTACATGTATGATTAGTACAATTGGCTATGGTATGGCGAATTCTTATGCTGACCGTATGAATAGTATTTTATCACCGGTGATATATCTTTCAAATAAGGTGGGAGTAGAGTATGACTATTTAGAGGACAGGATAGAATACCATATGTTTGGCCTTTCGGTTGTAGGAATCTATGTACTGGTGGGTGTGGTGCTGATAGTGATATCCTGTCTGCTTTATCAGAAACGTAAACTGGAAACCACGGGAGATGTGCTTACAATTCCGGCAACCCGCCCGGTGTTCCGCTGGGGAATGGCTTTTTGTATGGCTTTTCTTACTGCAATTCTGCTGAGCGGACTGTTTGGCGTGCTGGTACATACATCACTGGGCAATTTCCTGATGGTTTTATTTACAACATTGATTGCAGGTTTTCTGGCATTTTTCATTGCGGAAATGATTTTGACGAAGAAGCTGCGTGTAGTGACCAAAAAGAGATTATTAGAATGCGGCGTCATGTTAGGAATTTCCGTCGTATTTCTTTTTTGCATCAAATGGAATGCTTTCGGACTGGAAAATAAAATCCCGGATAAGAAGGAAATTGTCGCAGCAAATATTAACTGCTATTTTGATATAGAAGAAAATTCAGAAAGCGGAATTGATGAAATTATGAGTATTCATCAGCAGATTATTGATTCAAAGAAGGAATTTCAGGCATATCAGGGCTCGTCTGATTTAGATAAGGCATTGCAGTGGGTGGAGATTGATTATCAGCTTGCGGACGGAAGCGTTATGGTAAGAAGCTATGATGTACCGGCTGCTAAAAATTATTATGAAAATGCAGATTCGGTTGTTTCAAGAATCTATGCTATGTCTATGGATCCGGAGAATTATCTCAAGGGGAATCTGATGGTGAATTATGATGACCCGAATAATCATATTATTTCAATGGAGTTTGATACCTATGACCAGAATTTAGAATATGGCAGCATTAATATACCTGATGAGCGGGCGCAGGAAATATATGATGCTTATCTTAAGGACATCCGGGCAGGACATATTTATCTGAATACAGTAAATGATAACTACTATAAACATACGTATATCAATGGACTGTATCTGCATGTCTATAACAGTCAGGGAATCCAGCTTACCAGGAGAGAACAACGGATGTGGGGAATGGAAAACAGTAAAGATTATTATTTGAATTTGAATTTGAATGATCGTTGTGTATACACGATTAACAAACTGCTGGAGTTACATATCATTGAGTCGGAGGATGAACTGATGACGTCACAGGAAATGGAAGACAGAAGCATGAGTATGGAGCAGGAATAAATGGAAGGGTGGAATAACTGTTGTTATTCTGCCCTTTTTATTGTAAACTAAAGAGGTATTATAATATAGAAAGATTGAGAAAATAATTTATGCATACAAAGAAACATGTCATCAGTGGAGTTAAACCGGACAGCATTGCCATGGAGCTTGAGCTGGAGCCGGGAGATGAGCTGATTTCCATTAATGGCAAAGAAATAGAAGATGTATTTGACTATCAGTTCCTGACAGAGGACGAGTATCTTCTGGTGGTAGTAAGAAAGAATAATGGCGAAGAGTGGGAACTGGAAATTGAAAAAGATTATGATGAAGACCTTGGAATCGAATTTGAAAACGGACTGATGGACGATTACAAATCCTGTTCCAATAAGTGTATGTTCTGTTTTATTGACCAGATGCCGCCGGGCATGCGTGAGACACTTTATTTTAAAGATGATGACTCCAGACTTTCCTTCTTACAGGGGAATTATGTAACGCTGACCAATATGAAGGATAAGGATATTGAACGTATCATATACTACAATCTTGGACCGATTAATGTGTCGGTGCATACCACAAATCCGAAGCTTCGCTGTACCATGTTGCACAACCGTTTCGCTGGAGAAGCCTTAAAGAAAATCAAACGCTTATCAGATGCCGGAATTGAAATGAATGGACAGGTTGTACTCTGCAAGGGCGTCAATGATGGCGAAGAGTTAGAGCGGACCATCCGTGATCTGACAGAATACATTCCAAATATGCAGAGCCTTTCTATTGTACCGGTCGGCCTGACAAAATACCGGGAGGGCTTATATCCTTTGGAAGCTTTTGAAAAAGAGGATGCAGGAAAAGTCTTAGAGCAGATTCACCGCTGGCAGGATTATTGCATGGAGCATTTCGGTACGCACTTTGTGCATGGAGGAGACGAGTGGTATCTTCTGGCAGAGCAGCCTCTTCCGTCAGCAGAAAACTATGATGGATATATCCAGCTGGAAAATGGCGTGGGAATGATTACACTGCTGCGGGATGAATTCCGGGAGGCACTTGCAGCAGAAAAAGGTGATGCCAATCTGAAAAGGACAGTTACGCTGGTAACCGGAAAGCTGGCAGGACCGATTTTGGAGGAACTGACAGGAGAAATGAAGGAGAAGTTTCCAAATGTAAAGATACGGGTCCGCGTGATCCGAAATGATTTCTTCGGAGAACGGATTACCGTTGCAGGACTTCTGACCGGACAGGATATTATCGCACAGCTTAAGGACGAAGATTTGGGAGATGAGATACTGCTGCCATGCAATGTATTGCGTATGGGAGAGGATGTTTTCTTAGATGACATCACATTGACGGAGCTGAAAAGAACTTTACAAGTACAGGCAGATATTGTAAAATCAAGCGGGCAGGATTTGCTGAATGCAGTCCTTGGAAGGAGACAGAATGAGTAAACCAGTAGTAGCTATTGTAGGCAGACCAAACGTAGGAAAATCAACACTTTTTAACGTGTTGGCAGGTGAAAGAATTTCTATCGTACAGGATACTCCGGGTGTAACCCGTGACCGTATATATGCCGAAGTATCCTGGCTTGACTATAACTTTACCTTAATTGATACCGGCGGTATTGAGCCGGACAGCGGAGATATTATTTTATCCCAGATGCGGGAGCAGGCACAGATAGCCATTGATACCGCAGATGTCATTATTTTTATTACGGATGTAAGACAGGGGCTTGTAGATGCAGACCAGAAAGTAGCTGACATGCTGCGCCGTTCCAAGAAGCCGGTTATTCTTGCAGTAAATAAAGTAGATGATTTTAAAAAATATATGCCGGATGTTTATGAATTTTATAATCTTGGAATTGGTGACCCGGTTCCGGTATCTGCAGCATCCAGACTTGGAATCGGTGATTTGTTAGATGAAGTGGCAAAGCATTTTACCCAGGAAATGTTAGAAGAAGCAGAAGATGACAGACCGCGTATTGCCATTGTAGGTAAGCCGAACGTAGGTAAGTCATCACTGATTAACAAGCTGACCGGTGAAAACCGTGTGATTGTTTCTGATATTGCCGGAACTACAAGAGATGCCATTGATACCGATATAAAATATAATGGCAGAGAATATGTATTTATTGATACGGCAGGACTCCGGAGAAAGAATAAGATTAAAGAAGAATTAGAGCGTTACAGTATCATCCGGGCAGTAACAGCAGTGGAACGTGCAGATGTGGTCATTATTGTAATTGATGCTACAGAAGGCGTAACGGAGCAGGATGCCAAGATTGCTGGAATTGCCCATGAAAGAGGCAAAGGAATTATCATTGCAGTGAATAAATGGGATGCCATTGAAAAGGATGATAAGACCATTTACAAGCATACAGAGAAAATCCGTCAGATTTTAAGCTTCATGCCATATGCAGAGATTTTATTTATTTCAGCCAAGACCGGACAGCGTACCGGCAGGATTTTTGAGACCATTGATGTAGTGCTTGAAAATAACAGCATGCGTGTGGCAACCGGTGTATTAAATGAGATTATGGCAGAGGCAGTTGCCATGCAGCAGCCACCAACGGATAAGGGAAAACGCTTAAAATTATATTATATTACACAGGCAGCGGTAAAACCGCCAACTTTTGTTATCTTTGTAAATGACAAGAACCTGATGCATTTTTCCTATACAAGATATCTGGAAAATAAGATTCGGGAAGCATTTGGCTTTAAGGGTACTTCCCTGAAATTCATTATAAGGGAAAGAAAGGAAGATTAATAAAATGTTATTCGGACGTGTAATATCAGTAGGAATCGGATATTTATGCGGTATGTTTTTATCCGGCTTCTTATATGGAAAGAAAGAGAATGTGGATTTACGTAAGGTGGGCAGTGGAAATGTAGGAACTACCAACACCATGCGTAACCTTGGTGTGAAGGCAGGCATTCTTACCTTGATCGGTGATGTGTGCAAGGTATTTATGGCAATGGTCATTGTATGGCTCATTTTCCGGAACCGTTATCCGGACAGTGTGAAGGTCTTAGAGCTTTATGCTGGTGTGGGCTGCATCTTAGGTCACGATTTTCCGGCTTATATGAAATTTAAAGGCGGAAAGGGAATTGCCTGTACCGGTGGTCTACTGATTGGCTTCTGTCCGCTGGCAGTGCCAATAAGCCTTGGAATTTTTATTCTCGTGGTAGCAATCACACGGTATGTTTCCCTGGGTTCCATACTTGGTGTAATCAGTCTTGAAATACAGATTATCGTATTTGGCCAGATGGGACTGCTTTCCGTACCGGAGCAGTATCTGACAGAGGTGTATATTGTATTCGGTTTTGTGGCGGGACTGGCAATCATTTTACATCATGCCAACATCGGAAGACTTCTTAAGGGAACCGAGAACAAATTCAGTTTCCATTCAAAGAAACAGGAAGCATAGGAAAGGAAAAAACAAATGTCTGATATCAGTATCATTGGAGCCGGAAGCTGGGGAACTGCTTTATCGGTGGTATTACATAAAAACGGTCATAAGATTACAATCTGGTCTGCACTTGCACCGGAAATTGAAATGTTAAAGGAAAAGCATGAGCAGGCAGAAAAACTTCCGGGCGTTATTTTACCGGATGATATTATGTTCACAACAGATTTAAAAGAAGCAATCGAGGGAAAAGACATGCTCGTCTTAGCAGTGCCTTCTCCATTTACCAGAAGCACAGCAAAAACAATGAGCCCGTTCGTAGCAGAGGGACAGCTTATTGTCAGCGTGGCAAAGGGAATTGAAGAGAATACGTTAATGACTTTATCTGAAATCATTATGGAAGAGATTCCACAATGTGAGGTGGCGGTTTTATGTGGACCAAGCCATGCGGAAGAAGTAGGAAAAGAAATTCCGACCAGTCTGGTAGCAGGAGCAAAGAAGCGTGCCACAGCAGAACTGGTCCAGAACACCTTTATGAGTGAAGTATTACGTGTTTATACCAGCCCGGATGTACTGGGGATGGAAATCGGAGCATCCTTAAAGAATGTCATTGCACTGGCAGCAGGTATGGCAGACGGACTTGGTTATGGAGATAATACCAAGGCAGCACTGATTACCCGTGGAATTTCAGAGATGGGAAGACTTGCCCTTGCCATGGGAGCGAAATATGAGACCTTAAGCGGACTGACCGGAATGGGTGATTTAATCGTAACCTGTGCCAGCAAGCACAGCAGAAACCGTCGTGCCGGATATCTGATGGGGCAGGGATATACCATGCAGCAGGCAATGGATGAAGTAAAGATGGTAGTTGAGGGTGTCTATTCTGCCAAAGCAGCAATTGCTTTAGCGAAGAAATATCATGTAGATATGCCGATTATTGAACAGGTCAATGAAGTATTATTTGAAAATAAACCTGCGAAAGATGCAGTAAAAGAACTGATGCTCAGAGATAAAAAGGTAGAGCATGACGACCTGGAATGGCAGTAGGAGAAAAGGAGTTTTTAGTAGAATGGAAAAGATTCGTATCAAATATTTTACAGATAAAATCGAAAAGCTTACATATATCGATGGCAAATCCGACTGGATTGATCTTCGTGCATCCGAAGAAGTCGAAATGAAAGCAGGAGAATTTAAACTGATTCCTCTTGGTGTGGCAATGGAGCTGCCAAAGAGATATGAAGCACACATTATGCCAAGAAGTTCTACTTATAAGAATTTCGGAATTATTCAGGCAAACAGCTGCGGAATCGTAGACGGTTCCTACTGTGGAGACAATGATATGTGGAGACTGCCTGCAATTGCAATGCGTGATACCGTGATTCATGTTAATGACCGTATCGCACAGTTCCGTATTGTAGAGAATCAGCCGCAGATTCATTTTGAAGAAGTAGAAAGCCTGGGCAACCAGGACAGAGGTGGTTTCGGAAGTACCGGAATCCAGTAAATTATCAAACAGGGGGTAAATCAAATGGAAGAACGTATGGTCAAATTTTATTCAAAGGAAAACAACAATCTTGCATTACATGCAATACCGGGGCATTTTGCCACCAGTCATTCGCACATCAATTACTATATTGATGTAACCAGTATAAAGGCCCGCGTGAAAGAGGCAAAAGAAGCTGCAAAAGTGCTTTACCAGAAGACCGGTAATCCATCCTATGTAGATACCGTTGTATGTATGGACAGAACAGAAATGATTGGCGGATTTTTAGCAGAGCGTTTTGAACAGGGAGATTTTATGTCAACCAATCTGCATGAGACTATTTATGTTATTTCTCCGGAGATGAACAGCAGCGGTCAGATGATTTTCCGTGATAATACCAAAAATATGATTACCGGAAAACATATCGTGCTTTTGCTGGATACAACAACAACCGGTGAGACAATCAGAAGATGCTTAGAGTGCATCCGGTATTACGGTGGAATTATTGAAGATGTAGTAGCAATTTTCTCCACTGTTAAGGAAGTAGACGGTCACAGAGTAGAAAGTCTCTTTACCGAGAAAGATGTACCGGGCTATCAGGCATATGAGCAGCATGACTGTCCGTATTGTGCAAAAGGCATGAAGTTAGAGGCCATGGTAAATGGTTACGGATACTCTAAATTATAAAGATAAGATAAACATTTTCTAAAGTGAAAACCCATTTCTTTCGTCGGATTGTACAAGAAAGAGATGGGTTTTCGTCACTCTGACGAAGAGATAAAAAAATGCACAGAATATCAGTCAGAACATACAAAAAAAAGAAAAATCTTTGTGGAATCCTCGCATAGCCAAAGTGCGCAATATCCTGTATGATAAGGACAGTTAAAAACGAACAAAACATTAGGAGGTTAAACCAATGGCAAGTTTATCATTAAAAAACATTTGTAAAGTATATCCAAACGGCTTTGAAGCTGTTAAGGATTTCAACCTTGAAGTAGAAGATAAGGAATTCATCATCTTCGTAGGACCATCTGGATGTGGTAAATCTACTACACTTCGTATGATTGCAGGTCTTGAGGAGATTTCTTCCGGAGAATTATACATCGACGGAAAACTCGTTAACGATGTAGAGCCAAAAGACAGAGATATCGCAATGGTATTCCAGAACTACGCTCTGTATCCACATATGACTGTATTTGACAATATGGCATTCGGATTAAAATTAAGAAAAGTTCCGAAGGATGAAATCAAGAGAAAAGTTGAAGAAGCAGCTAAGATCCTTGACCTTGAGAAATTATTAGACCGTAAACCAAAGGCTCTTTCCGGTGGACAGAGACAGCGTGTTGCTATGGGTCGTGCAATCGTTCGTAATCCTAAGGTATTCCTTATGGATGAGCCTTTATCAAACCTGGATGCAAAATTAAGAGTACAGATGCGTTCCGAAATTTCCGCTCTGCATCATAGATTAGGTGCTACAATCATCTATGTAACACATGACCAGACAGAGGCTATGACATTAGGAACCAGAATCGTTGTATTAAAAGATGGTGTTATCATGCAGGTTGATTCTCCACAGAAATTATACAATGAGCCAAATAACTTATTCGTAGCTGGATTCATCGGATCACCACAGATGAACTTCGTAGATGCTAAATGTAATATTGAAGGTGAGAAGGTTTCCCTTACATTTGACAATACAACTGTTGTATTACCACCAGCAAAAGCTAAGAAATTAATTGAAGGCAACTACAACGGAAAGACAGTTGTTATGGGTGTCAGACCAGAAGATATCGATGATTCCCAGATTACAATCGAAACCTTTAAAGACAGCATCATTGAGACAGATGTAACCGGATATGAGTTACTTGGTTCTGAAGTATTATTATACTTCGAAGCTGCAGGAGTTCAGATGACAGCTAAGGTTGATTCCAGAACACCGGCTCGTTTAGGTGACCACATCAAACTTGCTATTGATCCTGAGAAGGTTCATGTATTCGACAAAGAGACTGAATTGACAATTACGAACTAATTCGGTACAATCGAACTGAATATAGTGCAATAACCCGGGTGCTATATGCATCCGGGTGTTTTACTTTACAGGAAAGTAATTTCCTGTAAAGTAAAAAACGCTCCGCGAGGATGCGCACTGCGGCGTATAAGGTAGATGTCGCAAGCGACCGCCGCAGGCGCGAGAATGTGCCAAGGCACATTCTTTGTTCTCAGTAAAAGTCTTTTCTCACATTATATATAAGTAAGGAGTGCGCAGAATGCTTTCAAATCATAAGCTACAGACAACATTAGAAGAAATCAGTGATATATCAAAAATCGGACTTGCCCTTTATGACGAAAACGGAAAGCAGGTTGCAGCAACATTTCAGATTGAAACAGATATGCGTGCAGAGGTTGTGAATTTTGCAACATCCATGGCAGAAAGCCAGATGTTGTCGGGCTTTCATTTCTTTAAAGTAATTGCAGAACAGGAAGTAGAATATATTCTTCTGGCGCGTTCCACTAATGATGAAGCATATATGGTGGGAAGACTTGCCGTATGCCAGATTCGGAATCTGATTGCCTCCAACCGGGAACAGTCGGATAAGAATAACTTTATGCAGAATATCCTTCTTGGAAATATGCTGGTTGTAGATATGTATAATAAGGCAAAGAAGCTGCATATTGAGCAGGCAAAGCGTCTGGTTTATGTCATAGAAGTGGATGGCAAAAAAGATGCTGTTATTGTAGAAATGGTGAAGAATCTTTTTGCAGACCGCAACCGGGATTTTGTAACAGAGTTAGACGAGCAGAACATTATCCTGATTAAGGATGCAACAGATTTGAAAACAGAAGAGGATGCATTGAACCTGGCAAAAACAATTGTAGACAATCTGCATGCAGAAGCGATGGTGCGTGTCCGTGTGGGTTATGGTAATACGGTAAATACCCTGCAGGATATTGCCAAATCTTATCAGGAAGCCAAGATGGCACTGGAAGTAGGAAGAATCTTTAATGTAGAAGAGGAAACCATTTCCTACGGAAAGCTTGGCATCGGCAGACTGATTTACCAGCTTCCGATGAGCCTTTGCGAAATGTTTATCAAAGAGATTTTTGGTGAGCGGAATATTGATTTAGATGATGAAACGATGGTGACAATCCAGAAATTTTTTGAGAACAGCCTGAATATTTCAGAAACAGCAAGGCAGCTATACATCCACCGGAATACGCTGGTATACCGTTTAGAACGTCTGGAAAAGATGATTGGACTTGATATCCGCAAATTCGAGGATGCCATGACTTTTAAGATTGCCATGATGGTCATTGCACATATGGATTACCAGAATTAGCGGCCTTGTTTTGCAGAACTATGAAAATTCAATTATGTAAATTATATGGGACAGTACCAATCGGTGCTGTCCTTTTTTCGAAAAAATTATCATGCGGAAATTGTGTAAAATGAATTGTAAAAATGAGCTTCAAGACAGAAATTAGTTAAAATGCACAAAAAAGAATTTCTTTTTTAGTTTATTTGCGGATAGCGAAAGTAAAAAAATTAGAATATAATTAATTATCGAAAAACTGCGAAAACGTATTCAGAGGGAAAACGTAATCGCAGGAAAGTATAAAATGAAACGACGAAAAGGAGAGGGAAAGATGAGAAAGTTAAAAGAACGCTTTCACAGGAAACATGGCATTGTAAGCCGTATCTTTAGTATGGTACTTGCACTTGCTATGATTGTGACCATGGTTCCGGCAATCGGTGGTGCAACCACTGCATATGCTGCGAGCCCGACAATCCGGTTGTACCTGGACAAACCAAGTACATGGAATACACCGGTTGTCAATGTCTGGGCTGCCGGTGCTACGGTAGATAACGCTGGCGCAGGAAATGCCGCCATTTCACAATGGGGGGATCAGGAAAAACCAAAGCTTGCATATGAGGAAAGTTCTGGACTCTATTATGTAGATGTACAGAGCAGTGAGTGGACAGGTTTTCAGTTTGTTGATGCAGGTTCTACTGAGAAGGCTGCACCGGAGATAAAGACAGAAGGAGCTGCAATTGAGCAGATTAAGACTTTTACTTCTGATACAAGCATTTATTGTTTATTGGATGATAAGGGAAAATATCAGTGGTATAAGGATTCTTCAAAGAATGAAACATTGATTCCAGAGTCTGTACCAACAGAATGTGATCTGACTATTAATTATAAGAGCACATTAGGCAATGATGTTGCTGCATATATATATCATGAGACCGATAAGCCGGCAGGTGAATGGCCGGGAAAAACCATGACTGCAGCAGAAGGTCATGAAGGCTGGTATACAATGCATCTGACATTAGATAACAGCACAGATTATGATCTCATTTTAAATGATGATGGACATGGAAACCAGTTAGACGGAGTAACACTTTCTACAAAAGGAAAGGCAGAAGCAGAGTACTGGTTTGATGGTTCTTTGTCAGAGACAAAACCTGCTGATTGGAAATATGTAACAACCATTCATTATCTTGCATCAGGAATGGGAAGTACTATTTACAATCATATGTGGGGAGCAGATGCCTCTGCAACAGGAGCCGGTGTTGGAAAAGAATGGCCGGGCGGACAGATTTCAGAAAATGCTGACCATTCAGGATGGTATGATGTAGTATATACACAGGATGTAAAACAGAATTTCAGCTGCATTTTCAATAATAACAGTGGGGCACAGACGGATAATATTGATGTCTCTGTAACATCAACAAGTACTGAGCTCTGGGTTACCGGAACCAAAGCTGGTGGTGATACAACTGTATATAAAACAGCACCGGACAGCTGGGAGGCACCGGTTCCAGACCATACATTTACAATGTATTATTACAATGAAGATTTATCAACAGACACAGACATGGGAAAAGTTGATATGTGGATGTGGAATGCCGGATTAAATGGATCATATGTTTTTGATGAAACAGAATATGATGCTGCAAATAATGTGACATGGTTTAAAAAGACCATTACAGTTGCCGGCAGTAATGTGGGAAAAACAGTAGGATTAAAGGCACGTTATGACATAACACAGGGATGGGATGGCGGCTCTGATACCGCAGACCGTTCTTTTACAATAAGCGGTGATGAGAATGAAGTATTATATTATGTGGATGGTTCAGATCCGGTTCATGAGAAGCCTGTAATCGTACCAATGGAAAAGAGATACCTTGTATTGGATTATGAGAATCCAGGATTAAAAGAAAAAGGAATTACACCACAGTTCTATACATGGTCATCAGGATATGCTTCAGCATTAACCGATTTTACATACGTAGGTGGAGATAAATGGACAATAACAATTCCAGCAAAACCATCCTGTACAAAGGTTGATTTTTGTATCGCATTAGATTCAACAGTTGATCCGTGGATTAAAGATGGTGGAGACCATTCAGTTACATTCCCTTCTGACCAGAAGGTTATATACGCCAGCATGAAAGCCGGCAGTGAGCCGGAAATTGCTATGCCATATAATACTGGCTATGAAGTAGATGCAGAAAAACAACAGGTATCATACTACTATCGTGATGATGCAGCATTTGTAGATGGCACCTTAAAGGATATGACTGTAGCTGTTGACGTAAACGGAACAGAGTATCCAATGACATACAATGATACAACAAAGCGTTTTGAGTATGTAAAGAGTGGTTTAACAGATGGCAAAACACATTATCGTTACAAAGCAAATGGAACTTATGCTGTAGATGCATTCAATTCAAACAGCGAAAAGTACAATAATGCAGATTACTCATATTTTGAATACTATAAATTAAATGCAACAGTTACAGCAGAAGTTATGAATAAATCCTTTAACTACAACGAAAATGATGTTGTTAAGTTTAAGGTTGAACAGGATAGTTCAGATACGAAAACATTAGAAGTAGCTAGTGCTAGTATCGATGTTTCTTCCCTTGGCGGAAGCAATGCAATGCCGATTGAACCGGAATTGCAGGCAGTTACCATTTCTGCTACAACAGATACAACATTAGGAATTAAGACATTACCAATTACTGTAACAGACCAGTACGGTAATAAATTCAGTACTACAGTGGATGTTGAAATTACAGACCGTGTGAAGGAAAACAAAAATGATTTCGACTGGGATGAATCTGTTGTCTACTTTATGGTGACAGACCGTTTCTTTGATGGTAATGAATCTAATAATACAGCAAGTGGTGCAGATACATATGGAGACAATCCGGGACTGTATCATGGTGGAGATTTTGCAGGTGTAACAGCTAAGTTAGATTACTTACAGGATTTAGGTGTAAATACAATCTGGATTACACCAATAGTAGAGAATGTGAAAGGTGTAGCTGTAACAGATGAAGGTTCAGAAGATGTTCCTTATAATGCAGCATACCATGGATACTGGGCAAGTGATTTTACAAAATTGAATCCTACACTTGGTACAACAGAAGAATTTGAAACTATGATTAGCGAAGCACATAATCGTGGCATGCGTATTATGGTTGATATTGTTGTAAACCATGCTGGATATGGTACAGAATCAACATTTGCTGATATGCTAAGGGATAAGAGTGTCAGTGAAGGCGATATTAAATCATGGCAGTCTGGCTTGCCGGATTTTGCAACAGAGAAGGCAGATGTCAGAGCAAAATTAGTAGAATGGCAGACATCATGGATGAAGGATTATGGTGTTGACTATTTCCGTGTAGATACAGTAAAGCATGTTGACAGTACAACATGGGCAGCACTTAAAAATTCTACAACAGAAGTAAATCCGTCTTTCAAGATGATTGGAGAATATTATGGCGCAGGATATGCGTCAAATGGTAGTACCTTAGGTACCGGTCAGATGGATGCAGACCTTGATTTTGATTTTAATGACCAGGCAACAAGCTTTGTCAGTGGTAATATTTCTTCTGTAGAAAGCTTCCTTTCTTCCAGAAATACAGCACTTAATAACGCATACATGACAGGTCAGTTCTTAAGCAGTCATGATGAAGATGGATTTAAGGCGTCCTTAATGAACGGAAAAGGATATACCGAGGATGAGGCAACATCAGCAGCGTTAGTTGCAGCTACCTTACAGCTTACTGCAAAGGGTATTCCGGTGATCTATTATGGTGAAGAAGTTGGTTTAAGCGGATTAAATAATTATCCATACCAGACTAATAGATATGACATGGATTTCTCTCTGGCAACAGAGGACAATGTAACTTATCAGCATTATAAGAATCTGCTGAGCATCCGTAATGCATACACAGATGTATTTGCAAGAGGAAGTAGAAAGGTTGTGGCAAGTTCTGATGAGGAAGGCTATGATGTAGTTTCAAGATCCTATGGAGGAACAACCTTATATGTTGGTATGAATATCAAGGATACCGCAAAAGAAGTAAAAGTTCCGGTTAATGCATATGCAGGAAATACAGTTGTAAATCTTTATGATGGTAAAACATATACTGTTTCTTCTGATAAGACAGTAACAGTTACCATTCCGGCAGCAAAGGATGGCGGTACTGTAGTGCTGAGAGCAGATAAAAAGATTAATCTTGACATTACTGTTCCGGGTAAAGATTTTCAGGAAGTAATTGATACCATTGATGCTGTGGGAGATACAGCAAAGATTAATGTTACAATGCCAGATACCACAAAAGTTCCAGCAGCAGTATTCAATGGCATGATTGGAAAAGATATTACCATTACCTTCAAGCTGAACGACAACGTAAGCTGGATTGTAAACGGAAAGAACATTGTAAGTAAATTAAAAGATGCAATAGACCTCGGTGTAACCGTAGGTAAGAGCAGCATCCCGGCTGATAAGATTAAAGCATTAGCTGGAGACAACAAGACCATTGAACTTTCACTGGCACATGACGGAGCATTTGGATTTGATGCTACACTTCGTGTCAACGTTGGTGCAGAGAACAGTGGAAAATATGCAAACCTTTACTATTACAATGAAAAGACCGGAGCATTAGAATATGTTCAGGCTGTAAAGGTAAATGCAGACGGAACCGTTGATTTCAAATTCTCACATGCATCTGAGTATGTTATTGTACTTAGCAATACAGATATGAAACCAGCAGCATCTACAACTCCGAATGCAACACCTGTTGTAACAGCAGAGAAGCAGGTTAAGACAGGAGATAATACTCCGATTGCCTGCATGGTAGTATTGTTATTCGTTGCAGGAGCAGCGGTAGTTGTACTTTACAGAAGACGTAAAAGAGTCTAAGCAGAGAAAAACTGCAAACAGGAGAGTTTAGTTTTTATAATGTATATCGTCTGAAATAAGAGGATAGATGGAAAGGGCAGCGAAAGCTGCCCTTTCCCCTTTTGTCCCTCTTGGATAAATAAAAGTACAAAAGGAATAAATCAGGACAGAAGATTGACATACTATTCCTAAGGTGTTATTCTTAGTTCCGACTGAATTACTTGGAAATAGGACGAAAATAGCTGATAAAGCAAATTGATAAAGGAGGAAAACCGATGGAATTAATCTATCTGGACAATGCGGCAACAACAAGAACGGACGAGCGGGTAGTGGAGGCAATGCTTCCTTATTTTAC
>OGIG01000790.1_pt1 | contig 24070 bp, 14 predicted proteins | sample 1571601 | NCBI WGS metagenome assembly OGIG01 (sample SAMEA2581953, study PRJEB24529) | metagenome | biome: Human gut stool | place: China | collected 2011 | reverse complement strand
TTCTCCATAAAAATATACTAATTTTCAGGCGGTTTTTTAATTCCGCCAACAGGTTCGTTTAAATGATAACAAAAAATCGCTTCTTTCGAAAAGACTCGAAAGAAGCGATTTTTTTATCTCTGTACCCACTTTTATTTTATTCTTTCCAGATTTTATCCCAAATTGTTAATCATATCTTTGAAGGAATATATAAAGTCACTGAACTTTCGTATATAAGGAAGTTAAAGGAGTTAAGAAAGTTAAGACGTATGTCTTGTTGCTTAAAAAACTACGTCAAAAAGACTATTGTCTTAACTCCTCAGCGACCATAGGGAGTGATAACTCCTTTAACTCCTTTAACTTCTGAATTTGCGAAACTTGAATTAATTTAGAAATATATTTATTTTTTTTTCTAAATTTTCGGTTTTCTATTCCATTCTTCTTCTTTTCTCAAAGAATTTCTTGGAAGCGAGGAAAAAGAGGGCAACACTGGCAGCATTTTCTATCGCTACCATCCAGAAAGTTGTATTGTAACTGAAATGTTCTGCCACAACGCCTCCTAAAAGACAACCGATACCGAAGCCTAAATCCCAACCGGTAAGAATACTACTGTTGGCAGTACCTCGCTGGTCATGGCGGGCTACATTGATAAACATGTTGAGGAAAGCAGGGTAGAGGTGTCCATTGCCCAGTCCGATGAGGGCAGCAGAGAGATAATAAGCTATCGGATGATGAACGCCTACGAAGAGAAGAAATCCCACCAGAGATATGCACATACCTTCGGCTGCATTCTGAGTTAACTTACCTTGGCTCAATGCTTTACGACCTTGCAGACGGGAGGTGAAGAGACCGATGGAAAGAATGGCAAAATAGGTGCCTGTTCCTCCCGTAATGCCCAATTCCTCCTTGCTGTAGATGGCAAGGTAATTGCTGAGTACTCCCCAACAGAAACCAAACATGGCGATATTGATGGCGAGTAACCAAGCACGGGTCAGGAAGAAACGGTCGAAAGAGAGTTTCTCCTTGTTTTTGATAATTTCCTTTTCGGGCAAGCGGATGGTTCCTGCGATGACCACAGAGGCTAAAGCCACTAAAAAGGCTATCCAGAAAAGAACCATGTAGCTCCCCACGAAATCGTGGAGATAAATTCCTATGGATGGAGCAATAGCCATGGCGAAGTTATTGCTCAATCCATAGAGACCGATACCTTCATTGCGGCGACTCGAAGGGAGTACATCGATGGCACAGGTACTGTTGGCTACTGTTACTGCACCGAAAGGACCGCCATGAAGGGTGCGGCAAATGGCAAACATGAGGATGGTGCCAGCGGCGATATAACCGGCAAAGAAGATGGCAAAGCCCGACAAACAGAACATAAGCACCTTCTTGCGGGAGAAACTATCGACTACATAGCCACTGAAAGGTCGGATGATGAGAGCTGCCACGGTATAGCCGCTCAGTACGATTCCAATGGTATCCTTCGTTGCTCCGAAAGTCTCGCTCAGATAGAGTGGGAGCAGGGGAGTAAGAAGGTAGAAGGCAAAGTACAACAGGAAATTGGTTGTCATCACCTTCACATAGTTTGCATTCCAGAGTTTCTCTTTATTCGTTGACATACACCTACATGTTTTACCGTTAATGAATTATTTTTCTTCCAACCAGGCATCAATGAGCTTTCTGGCGATGGAAAGTTTCTCAGGGAGGATAGGGAGGTTGTCTTTCCTGAACCATCTTCCGCGGGAGAGTTCTTCTTTCTGAAGATGAATCTCCCCATCTACGTAATCGGCTGTAAAACCAATCATCAGTCCGCTCGGATAAGGCCACGGCTGGGAACCGAAGTATTTGATATTGGTAATGGTGAGTCCGGTTTCCTCCATCACCTCGCGGCGAACGGCTTCCTCCAGACTCTCACCAGTCTCTACGAATCCCGCTACGAGACTGTCGAAATTACCCTTGAAGTTGCGGGCATGAACAAGAAGCACCTCATCGCCCTTGTGGATGAGTACGATGATGGCTGTTGCGAGGGAAGGCCAAAACTGTTTGCCGCAGTTGGTACATTTCTTACTGATGTCTGTTGCCATCTCCATAGGTGCACCGCAGACACCGCAGAAGTGGGTATTCTGGTCCCAGTAGTTCAATTCCTGACACTTGCCAGCCTTCTGGTAGAGTGCCGGAGAGAGCTTGTAGAAACTGGGACGGAGCCCGCACATCTCGTATTTCGGATTGTCTGTGATAGGTTCAGGAATAGTGAACGTTTTCACCTCCGTACCATCCTCCATTGGAGTAATGTTGAGGATATGTGTCCAGGGCTTCGTCTCTATCGGGCACTCCTCACTGCATGGAATCGTGTAGGTTCCGTCTTCTCTCTTTTCCAAGACGATATCCGTCTTGCAGAATATAAACCAATATTTCATTTTTTCTTACCGAATAAAAGTTGATAGTCTCTTTCTGCGGCAGGCTTCACCCAATTCTCTGGCACAAATTTCCAGTTGCCGTTAGCCTTTGCCTCAATTTCGCCCATACGTGAAATCTCCTCCATGAGATAGAAACGCTGGTCTTTCTCACTGCGATATACGATGCGCTTCTCCAGTTCTTCCTTTGGAATACCGGCACCCTTGGTCAGGAGTTCACCACCGCCATTTCCGCGATAACTGTTCACCGCCACATTGTAGAATTTCTTCTCATCGAAAGGTTGTCCGTTGCTCATGCGCAGGATCTTCACCTTCTCTCCGTCTGGCTTGGTGACATCCACCTCGTAGTCGATGCCCGCAGCACTGTCGAAATTGAAAGAGAAGTTCTTGAAACCGAGTCGTTGCTGGTCGCCGAAAGTCTTTTCATCCAGCAGCAGGAGATGGTCGTCAGGACTCTTCATGGTGTTAACCCAGAGGTCGTAGCTCATTTCCAGATGCTTGCGTATCTCTTCACCGGTGAGGCGCATGGTATAGAGTCCGTTCTCATATTTATAGAGATTGAACATATCGCTGACACGGATAGGTCCCTCCTCAATGACAGCATTCATCTGCAGCGGAGCATTGAAAGCGATGTCGGCCTTGGTGATCTGGAGCATCAGGTTGAGGATGAAATCATTGAAAGCGCAATCGCCGAAGAATGCCTCACGACTGTAGATGGCGTTCTTGAAAGTTCCGATTTCCTTGTTGACATACTTATCTACCGCTTCCATCTGAGGCTTGAAGGCTGCCATGAATTTCTCATCGATAGGACAGTCTGTCACGTCTGCTATCTTGCCATGCACCTGCTTGTTCTGTAGGATATGCGCCGTCTTGTTGTTGATGGTATGCTCATCGATGGTGATGGTGATTTCTGCATCTGCCACGCTGATGGCATTGTTGGCAGGATCGAGACAAACCACCTGCTTGCCATCATTATTGGTGATGGTCTTGCAATGGCGGGTATGGTCGTGACCGAAGAGTACCAGGTCGAATCCCGGAACCTCCTGTGCCACCTTCTGTGCTGCATCTTCCTCGTATTCCTCGGTCTTGATGCCGCCGTCCCAACCGCTATGGAAGAGACCGATCACAACATCCGGGTCTTCCTTCTCCTGCAACTGCTTCATCCAGTACTTGGCAGAAGTCACCATGTTCTCAAAGCGGAGACCGCTCCAGAGGTTTTCTGCCAACCAGTTAGGGATGGCAGGAGTAATCATGCCCAGGACGGCAATCTTCACGCCCTCGCGGTTGAGGATGATATAAGGTTTCACGTAAGGAGCCTGGGTTTTGGTGTCGATGATATTGGCACCGATCACAGGACAGTTGAGCTCCTTAATCCATTTGTCGTAAACCGCATGACCGGTCTCAACATCGTGATTACCAAAGGTTTGTGCGTCATACTTCAAGTAGTTTACCACATCTGCTGCCACGTTTCTTTCCTTCGTGGCGATATAATTATAATAGTAGCAGGTAGGTTGTCCCTGCAGGATATCTCCGTTTTCCAGCAGGATGAGATTATCCTTGTAGGTTTGGCGGAGAGAATCCACGTATGAAGAAACACGAGCGAGCGAACCAGCCTTCGGCTTGCGGTTGATGAAATCGTAAGGGAAGAAGGAACCGTGTACGTCACTGGTTTCTATTACTCTTAGCTTGACAGTTCTTTGTTTAGCCATGATTGCATTTGGATTAAGAGTTAGCGCCATCAGTAGCGCGGCCATTAATTGTTTCATAACTGAAAGAATTTATTAATTTCTGTAAATCAAGTATCAGTGAATGGGTATGTCACTGTTTCTGACAGATGGGTCATTATTTCTGTCAGTCCACATGAAAATTTCCCATTTGGATGCAAAATTACAAAAAAGAAATGAATACGGCATACTTTTTGTAGGATAATTGCTAAAAACTTTAAAAATGGAGGAATTGTAATTATGGCATTTGTAGATTATTATAAGATTCTCGGTGTGGATAAGAATATCCCTCAGAAGGATGTCAGAGCTGCTTATCGTAAACGCGCAAAGCAGTTTCATCCCGACTTGCATCCTAACGATCCGAAGGCGAAGGCAAAATTCCAGGCTTTGAATGAAGCCTATGATGTCATCTCCGATCCAGATAAGCGCGCCAAATATGATCAGTATGGCGAACAGTGGAAGAATGCGCAGGCTTATGAACAGGCTGGCGGTGGATTTGGAGGCTTCGGCGGCGGTGGCGCTGGTGGCGGCAATCCGTTTGAGGGCTTCGATTTCAGTAATTTCGGTTCGGGAGGCAGCGGTTTCAGCAGCTTCTTCGAAAATCTCTTCGGTGGTCGTGGCCGTAGCGCTGGTGGTGCTGGAGGCTTTGGCGGTTTCGGTGGTTTTGGCGGAAACGCTGGGGCTGATTTCGGTGCTGGTGGTTGCAACGGCGGATGTGGTGGTAATGCCCGTCATAGTACTGGTGAGATGAACATGAATGTGAATATCGACATGTACACTGCCTTGTTGGGCGGTGAAGGTATTGTGAAATTGAGCAATGGCTCAAAAATCAAACTGAAGATCAAACCAGAGACGCAGAATGGTACGAAGGTTCGTGTTCGTGGCAAGGGTTATGACCGAGGCGACGGCACATTCGGTGACCTGATTATCACCTATAATGTGAAACTTCCTACGGGACTCACCGAGCGTCAGAAGGAATTGCTGAAAGAAATGAAAGAAGCAAAATAAGGTAATAGGTTGCAATATAACATTTTGTTGTTAAAAAGTAAAACTCCGATGGACATCAATCACATCGGAGTTTTTTTGTTTTTGAGTTTAACCTGTTATCTTCTTACCTTTCATACCTGAAAATTATTCTGCGTTAACCTTCGCCATGTTGAAAGCAGAAACCTTTCCGTCTGGCGAAACGGTAGCTTTGATCTTGAATTTGTTCTCTACCTTGCTGCCATCGGTCTTATCGATGTCCTGACGAGCAGAGAACTGTACCTGGAATTCATATTCCTGATCGCCTACTTCGCGTTTCTTGATCTGGTAGTCGTTGTTGAGGTGCCAGTTCATATTGCTTACATCTTCCTTGTAGAGTTTGTGCATGAAAGTAGCTACATCTGACTTGGTGGCAGAAGCCTTGCCGAGCAGCGAAGACAGGATATCCTCGCAAGTTGCCGTCAGACCATCCTCATTGCGTGAGTTGATGCTCTGGAAGAACTGTCGGAAGAGACCGCTTACCATCTGCTTCTCTTCTGGCTGTACCTCACTGCTCTTGATTTTCTTCATGGCAATCTCAGCCTCTTCGATATGAGCACCGTCGGCATGTGCATCCAGATATGCCTGATAAGCATCCACCGAGTTGTCTCTCTGGGCTAACTGCCAGTCAATGGAGTCTATCTTATTCCAAATCTCGTTCTTATGCGGTGTGTTTGGATATTTCTGCAGGTATGCCTCCAGAGCTTCTTTGGAATCACTGACGAGGGCATTGGTCCAGTCCTGATCTACCTGTTGCAGCATGTTGAGATGTGCAGTGATAGAATCGCGGTGAGCCTCATCTGCATCCTTGTATGTATCCAGGTAACTTTTGAGTACCATTGGGTCTGAGCTCTGCATTGCATATTCGTAAGCCTCCTGTTCCTTGTTCTTGTTGGCACTGTCGTAGAAATAATAGAAAATGCCGCATACCAGAATAGAGAAGATGGCTGATATGATGAAGACCAGACCTGGCTTCTTCTGTTTTGGCTGTTCCTTTCCCTCTGCATCTTGCTTGGATCCCTGTGCTGTAGGGCGAGGTGTTGCCGGAGCAGTTGGAGTTGCTGATGGAGTAGGAGAAACCGATGAAGCTGGTGCCGCAGGAGTTGTCGGTGGTACAGGAGGTACAGGTGGAGTTACAGGCTTTGGGTCTGTAACGGGTGGCACTTGAGCCTGATAAGTAGGTCGATGGCAGTTAGGACACATCTCCTGAACCTTGAAGTAAACCTCTCCGCAGTTAGGGCATTTGATAACCTTGCCTGCTATTTCTACGCCGCAACTTGGGCAAACGGGTGCTTTGTCACTGATTTGATGTCCGCACTCTGGACATTTTATAATTGCCATGTTATTTCAAAATATTATATATTACTAAATAATTCTTGCTTTCTCGTTATCAGATTCTGATTCCCCTTTATCGGTGTCGGAATCTGATTTCTCTCAACTTATGTTTTCCCATAAACCGGCTTTTATCTACATATCCGTTTACGCCGTTGAGTCGTCCCTTTCCGGTATATTGCCACATCTCAATATCCCTGCCATCACGGAGCACAGGCTCTCGCTTGCTGTATTGGGCTATCATGATCTTGTAACTGTTGAGCTTGCCGAGCAGGTAGTTGTCGTAGAAGTTGGCACCTGTATAGACGAGCGGTTTCTGCTTGTAGGCTTTCTCCACGAGATGCAGGAACTTGAAGAGCGAGTCACAGAATTCCTTTGTAGGCAGGTTGCTCTTGGTTTCCACGTCTATCATCGGCAGCAGATCCTGATCGCCAGGTCGGCATTGTGCCATGAAGTTTTCCAACTGAGTCTGTTGTGGAATACGGGCACGATAGAAATGATATGAACCAACTTTCAGTCCATATCTATGAGCCAGGTCTATGTTTTGTTTATATTTACTGTCCACGTTGGTTGCTCCTTCCGTGGCTTTGAGATATACGTAAGCCATTTTGGAGTTATCACCTACAGTTTCCCAGAACACATTGCCCTGATAGTGGCTCAGGTCGATGCCATGTACATGCTGACAGGTATCCTCGCATTGCACTTGCGCCTGGATGCCGAGGGACATGATTATTGTTATGATTACTATAAAAATACGCTTCATAAGTGCAAAGTTACGAAAAACGTCTGATATATGAGTCAGGCGTGCGCTTTTTTTATATAAATTTTATATTTTATTCTTCGATTTCAGAGAGTGATCTAAAGAAACCGTTGAAGAAGTTGCTGGCAGATTCTATTGGTGCATATCCGAAGAATCTCATACTTCGGCGCAGGTTCTTGCGCATGGAACCGCCTGTAGTATGCACGAATCCTACCTGTGATTGCTGGAACTTGATGTCTTCCATGTCCTTGATGTTGTAGTATAGTGAGCGAAGGGTCAATTTATAGGCTCCTCTCTCTACCAACTTGACAAACGGGATTTCATCCTGTTCAAAGTTGAAGAAGGTGATGAGCACACTTCCTTCCAGTTGAGCCATTCTCTGCAGATGCAGTTTGGTGAGCCAATTGTCGAGTTTTACGAAATCCACCTTGTCTCCTCTGGTGCGCAGATACTGTCCCAGTTGGATGATGCCTCTGATGCTGATGCCGCCAGAAAGCATGGCATTGGCATTGCTCACGATCAGTCGGAGCAGATAGACAGTTTCCATGGACGTATCAATGACGTGCGGTTCCTCTTTCTGAATCTTGGTCAAACGTCTGTTGAGAAAACTGTTGTGCATGAGCACTTCCCCTGAAGGCACGTTGTTCAGGTTTTTCATCATCTGCGCAATCTTCTTTTTCTTGAAGGTGGTCATCGCCTCCAGTTCCTCCTGCGTACCGAAGTTTTCCGAGCGCAATTTCGTGAAAAGATTTCTCTGTAAAAAGTCCATTTTGTCCTTTTGATATTTGTAAGTTACTGATAATCAGTTAACTATGATTTATCTTGTTAGTAACGAGTAACAAAATAGCAACTTTGAATTGTTAATCTTTGTGAACTCGTTTGCTATGCTTGGCGCAAAGATACAAATTATACTTTATTCACAATCAATCCACAAAAAGACTTTAACTTAGATTAACACTAATACCTATTATATACCCATTGTATAACTGCTAACACCTATTTTCGATTTCTCTTACATTCAACACTTTTTTGCATTTGGTGGTTTCAGAAATTGCTTCTATCTTTGCATCGTCAATGTTGCAGATTGATAGACTAAAGTAGTCCTCCTTTCAGGCTTTTTTTATTAAGCCTACAAGATATGAGTCCCTTAGTTCTTGCTGCAACCAAGACTTTGGGACTCTTTTTTTATCCCAGAGTTTTTGACAAGACATACGAGGTTCAATCCGTGCAGTCCTCTTCGGAGTTATCGACCGATATATAAAACTGCTCAGTCTAATAGAATATATCCATGTAGGTAAACCCTGCTCTGTTCCATCCATTGACAACAGGTACCCATCTGCCGAAAGGCACTACCCCCTACATAGATGAACCAAACAAAGTGGGTAACTTTGTTCTATGTAGGCTTTAGTAATGAATAATCTACTGCTTATAGTAGTTGATAATTAAATAAAGATTTTCATTGCTGCTGCCCTCTCCCTTAGGGGATGGGTAAAGAATGGATAGTATAGTCAAACTAAAAATTATTTAATATGGCAGTTGTAAATGTAGATTTGTCTGAGTATGATGCTATACGTAAGCGCAACTCAGAATTAGAGGAGCAAGTAAAGGAACTCAAAAAGTTGAATGATTCCTTGAAGCATGGTACAAAGGTAATTATTCGTAAAGAGACGGTTGTAGAGCGTGAGGTTGACACTCCTTCTTTTAACCCTTTGATAGGGCTGCCAACTTCTAAACGAGGCGTGTATAGAGATAGAGTAGAGTCTTCTGAGTCCTATGTTAACTTTGAGGATGTCCGCTTTAAAGTCGAACAGGCTATGCAAGATAATATAAATCGTAGCATCCATGATAGAGACTGCGAAAGACAATCTTATACTGATGCAAAAAGTAAACTCGATAATGAGTATAACTTGAAGAAAGCTGACCTCGAAAAGGAGTACAAAAATAAGGCTGAGGATTTGGAAAGAAGTTATCAGCGAAAGGTGTGTGATTTTGAATCAGAGAAACAGCGCATTTTGAATCTGCTCCCTAAAATCAACAAGTTGGCAACAGAGTTGCGTGATGATTTGGTTAAGCGATTCTTCATGCCAAAACATGCTGTTGAGTTAGCGGAATCTATCATAAATATTTGTTAAAGAAGGAACATCGTGAGCTTTATTGGAGATAGATATATGAAGAAAATCAAATGGAACGTTTTGGCGTTTGTGAGTTGGGTACTCATTACGCTAATTGTGGTAAATGTCTGCTTAGAAGCGGTTAACAAGGCTAATACGATAGAGAACATCATGGGTGTTCTTGGTCTTATTCTTTGGATATTGCTTTCTATTGCGACAAATTGTTTAATGTTTAAATATAACAAGAAAAATGAAAAGTAAGATTAATTCTTTGTGTTTGTTTTTGCTGCTCGGTGCGGCAATGTTTTCTATGACTTCTTGTAGCGAGCGTGTGGATGCTGGCTCTGAGGGTATCTTGGTGAACCTGTATGGTTCTGAAAAGGGTGTAGATGATGTGAGTCTCGTTACTGGTTGTGTTTGGTACAACCCATTCACTGAGGAGGTGTACGAGTACCCTACCTATGTCCAGACTATTGACTATCCTGCATTTACTATTAATGCTAAGGATGGTTCTGAGTTTACTGTTGACCCTACCGTATCGCTCAAAATGGTGGATGGCAACGCTCCAAAGGTATTTAAGAAATACCGCAAGGGACTGGGTGATATTGTGAATGGTGCTCTGTTTAATTACGTAAAGGATGCTTTCCGTATTCAGTTGAATAAGTACACAACCGACCAGATTGTAAGCAATCGTGATTTGGTTGAGAAAGCTATCGAAGCCCAACTAAGCAAGGCTCTTGCCAAGGAACATTTCCATTTGGAGCAGTTGACTTCTGGTCTGAAATATCCAACATCTATTGTTGAGGCGGTTAATCAGAAGAATAAGGCTATCCAAGAAGCTCAGAGAGCACTCAACGAAGTGTCAGTAAAGAAGGCGGAAGCTGAGAAGATGCTTGTGCAAGCTAAGGCTGAGCGTGAGGCGAATGAGTTGAAGACCGCTTCTCTTACTCCTGCTATCTTGCAGAAGATGTGGATTGAGAAGTGGGATGGCAAGTTGCCTGTATATGGCAATGTACCTCAGATGATGATGGTGAAGTAGGATGGTATCAGAATCAGCTAAATATTATCAGACTCACCCAGCAGCAAGGGCGAGAAAAGCGGCTTACGACACACGTTTTGAGTCTTCCCCTTCGCAAAAGGCTAAGCGTAGGGAGTTGGCTCGTCATAATGCCGAACACGACAAGAAGTATGGTGCAGCTTCTCGAAAAGGGATGGATGCTTCACACACCAAGTTAGGTATCAGGTACAAACCTTCATCTGTCAATCGTGGCTCTAAAACGGACATGGCTGGAGATAGAAGGGCAAGAGGTGGTCGCTGATAGTGATAAATAAAATGGGGAGTGCTCACGCATTCCCCATTGTCGTCCTGATAATCTTTAAACCTTAATCAAAAACCTATAACTCAAAAAACTTATGAAAACTTGTAAATTGTATTAAATGAACAACACTAACCTTCTTCTTCTGACATCTGTTTCAACTTCTCGGTGAGAGCATTGTGAACCTCACGCTTATCATCAAGAGTGACAGTCTGTAATTTAGGGCAGTTGAACTCCAAGATTTTGATGAATGATGTGACCTTATCCTTTGGTTCACATTTATTCCAAGCAATCAGGAAGTCTTCCCATGCTTCTCTTGTAAAGTCAGCACACAACTCACGAAACTCCTTTGTGATAGGAGACTCGTAGCCTTTCTGTTTTCCTCCAGTCTTTGCTCGACCTTTTTCAAACTGACCTTTAGTATTTCTGTCTGCTGCCATTATCAAAACTATTTTGCTGCAAAGATAGCTATATCCTGATATGTGCTAACCTTATCCATTAACTTTGTGGAATTGCATATACCTTAATTAATAGATAAGGTTTATATAATATAAGGTATGATTATCTTTGTATCATTATTAATAATTTATAATTTCATATATATGATTGGTACATTAATAGGTGCTGGGCTTGGGCTTGCAAGCAGTATCGCTGGCGGTATAGCTAACCGCAAGGCGAGAAAAAAGCAGGAGCAGATGCTTGCCCAGCAACAGAGAGATAATCAGGCATGGTATGATAGAAAATATAATGAAGACCCTACCAAACGTGCCGATACAGTCAGGTTGCTCACTCAGATGCAGGAGCAGATTAAGAACAGAAACAGAGCAGCTAAGGGCAGACAAGCCGTAATGGGAGGTACAGAAGATTCCACTACTGCGGTGAAGGAGGCGAACAACAAGACTCTTGCTGATACGACCTCTCAGATTGTAGCTGCAAACGAAGCTCGCAAGGATGCTATCGAGCAGCAGTATCAGCAGAATAAGCGTTCTATTCAGGGACAACAGATGCAAATGGAAGCCGAGAAGTCTGCTGATACTGCTAACGTTGTAGCTGGTGTGGCTGGTACTGCTGCTAATATCGCTGCTTCGCTTGATAGTGGTGGCGGTAGTAGCAAGGCTCCTAAGCGTCCTGACGTGGCATCGCCTACCGATACTGACATGGCTAACTTGGATGCCAAGGTTGGTGTTGCCCCTACTCAACAGCAAGTAGCGAGTGACTTGAATAATATGGTTGGCGACAATGCACCAAAAAAAATCAAAGCATAGCCTATGAAAGCATCAGATATGTTACGTAACAACAATGGCTTGAAGACTACACAGAGTGTACTCAACAAGCAACAGAGTGGTGTGGATGCTGCCCAAAAGGCGAGTCCTGAGCAGATGAATATGAACACCGCACAAGCTATGCTGCATGGGAAGGAGGAGCAACTTACTCCTCCCAAGGATGCGCACGAACAGGCTGCAAGGATGAATCAGCAGACTGCTGAGGGTATGCTTAATGGCTCTATACCTACAGACAAGCCTTCCGTTCCTATCGTTAAGAAGGAGGAACAGAAACCTCAGCCTAAGCAGCTATCTTATGCAGATATGTATAAGATGCTGAATCCTGAGCGTGAGGAGACTGCTGAACAGAAGGCGAATAGAGAGAAGAAGGAACGTACCAAGGCTCGTATCGCTGCACTGGGTGATGGTCTCCGTGCGCTATCTAATATCTACTTCTCTACCAAGGGTGCCAAGTTGGTACACAATCCTGAGTCGGATATGACTAAGGTGGTGAATAAGCGCAAGGAGTATATGGATGCTCAGAGAGAGAAGAATCGGGCGGCATGGCTGGCTGGTTATCAGAGGGCGATGGCTCTTGATGAGGAAGCTCGAAAGAACGACCTGACTCTTGCGGAACAAATCAGGTATCACGATATGATGAATGAAAATAATAAGACGAAGAACGACCAAGGACAGCAGAGAATTGACCAGGGAAATAGGAGACTTGACTTATCGAAGATGAAGTATCAGACTGATGCTGATTACAAGAAGGCAGTATTGACTATCAAGAAGGCTCTGGCTGATGGGCAGATTTCTCATTGGCAAGCGCAGGATGCTATACAGCGTATGAAGGAAGAGTCTGGACGTATTCGTGCTAACAATTCTGGCGGTGGCAGTCGTGGTGGTTCTTCCAAAGAAGACACAGACGGAACTTTAATAGAATTGAACAAAAAACACCCTAAAGAGGTGGCAGAAGCTAGCGAAACCGTAGCAAAGGCAGGTATCAAGCCGAATACTGCTGCTGGACGAAAGCAAATTGTGAAGATAGTCAGAAATAAGATTGCTCATAAGGGTGGTGGTTCATCCCATGGTGGCGGTTCTTCATCTACTGGAGGTAAAAAGAAAACTGGTGTTCATTGGATAAAATAATAGATAATATGCCAAAATACAAACCATTATATTCCCTTTATAAGGGATTGAAAGAAAGTAAGTATGATGTTCCTGATAGCTATGTTAGCTTTCAGAAGACGTTAACTCAGGCTGGTGATGCAGGAGCAAAGAGTAGAAGAGGATTGTATAAATCCTTGAAGGAAAGCAACTATGATGTTCCTGATACTTATGAAGACTTCTACAAGAATCTTTTCGTACCAGTGAATAGTACAACATCTAGGGCTTTGAAAATCGGGGAGAATCCAAATACTCCTGCGGTTAATAGGTATCATCAAAAGCTATTTGATTCTGTTGACCCAAATAAAAATGGGTTGAATGCACTTTCTCATCGAGCGGTTAGTCAGGCAAAAAGAGCAATGAATAATGTCCGTAAGCCAGTAACTGCAAAGGTTGTGGATAAGAAAGGTAAGCCAACTGGAGAGGAGTTTGCCATTACTCCTGCCAAGACCGTTGAAGACCTTGATAGAGAGTATGCTCAGGAGACTACAAAGAACTGGGAGAATGAACTGCATGACCAGATGGCTGATGCCGACAAGGATGCTGCAAAGATTAGCGATATGTTCAAGTCCTTCATCGGTTCTACCGATGAGGTCGGTAGTGTGTGGGGTAATATAGCAAGAGGTGGCGGTATCGCTGGTACTCCTCATAGTGTTACTACCAACAATGGTATCTTGGAGAACACAGAAGCTCGACAACTTCTTGCTGCTGGTGATTACAATCGCAAGAGAAAGGAACTCTTACAGTTGGAGCAGGATTCAAGAAATGGTGCTTTCTTTGACAATCATTCTTTTTTTAGAGGAATGTATGATGCTGCCAAAGATACTGGAATCCTGACTGGCGGTGCGTCTGACCTTATCAATGCTGGCTCCTTGCTTGCGACCAAGCAGGATTTGGATAATGGTGTCCATACGAAAGTTGGTGATATGCTGATGCAGCAAGCGGTAAAGAATAGTAATGCACAGAGTCAGTATGGTGACAATCAGGGATGGATGTACACTGGTGGTGTTATCACTACCAATATGGCTCCTTTTATGGTGCAGATTGCCAGTGCAGGATTCTCCAAGGGTTTGAGTACTTCAATCGGCAAGGTTGTGCAGGGCGCAGCTTCCAAGGTGGCACTGGGTACGATGAAAAAGGCGGCAGGATTTGCAAGTGCAGATTTGGCTAAGAACATCGGTAAGGTAACTGGTCTTACTACAAAGGCTTTCGGCAAGGCTATCCAGTATGGAATCGTGGGTGCAGCCCAAGCTAATACAGTTGGTCTTGGAAATGTTGCTAACGATGTGATTAACCGCTATACAGGTCAGGTCTATCAGGATGAGCAGGGTAACTACAAGTTCGGCACATTTGATAGCGATGGTAACCTTGTGCATGAAGGCGGTGAAGACTTCCTTACTGCCCTTGTAAAGGGTGAGGCGGCTCAGACCATTGAGTTTGCTACTGAGTTGGCTGGCGGTGGCATTGATGCTGCTGGTACTGCCCTGAAGAACTTCGTTACCAAAGGTGGCAAGAAAATTATCAACAAGTACAACATGGAGAATGTTTCCAAGGTGATTGACTTCTTGCTTAATAATAAGGTGGCAAAGAATGCAAGATACTTGAAGGCTGGTGCTGACAGAACACTTGGTAAGGTTGAAGTGAATAGTATTGTCGGTGAGTCTCTGGAGGAAGAGTTGGGTATCATCGCCAATACGGTCTTTACTGGTGATAACAAAATCTCAGACTTGTGGGATGAAAAGCAGCAGTCACAGATATGGGGCGGTATGCTCTTGTCTATCGGATTGATGAAGGGTGTTGTTGCTCCTTTCCATGCTTATAATGCCAAGCAGTATTATTCCTATAAGCATAAGCTAAACAAGGCTGATGTAAACTTGTCTCAGTTGCTCGGTAAGGAGAAGTGGGAAGAACTCCGTAATCAGATTGATGCTACAACAAACGAGGATATGCCTGAAATGGTAAACAAAATCAATCGTGATGTTGCTCTTGGTAAGAACAGACAGCCAGTGCGTGAGTATATTCAGAACTTGCTTATCATGCGTGGTTATGACATTGGTAATATGCTTGCAGCAAAGAAGGCAGTTGAAGATAAGGGTGAAGGTGTCTCCGTGAAGAATATGGAGAAGAATCAGGCATATCAGCAGGGTCGTGATGCTTACGGCTATGATACGCATGAGATTCAGTTAGACCAAGAAGACAAACAGAAGTCTCTTGCCAAACTTCTCGGTATATCAGAACAGCAGTTGGCATCCATGAGTGATGAGGAACTTGAAGAACTCTCTGGTCGTGATGATAATATTGATAGGGCTATCTATGATTATCAGTTATCTACTGCTCGCTATGAAGGTGTTGTTGATAACGCAAGAGACCAGATAGACTTGGAGGTTCAGAGAGCAGCACAGGCGGTTGATATGTACACGGACAAGTCTCGTAATACTATCCGAAACGCTACAATCAAGGCTACTGGCGGCTTGGAAGACTATGGTGTGTATATTATTAATGGCAATATTGCTACCCATGATGATGGCTCTATTGACATTAGTAATAGCGATGATATGATTCTGTATTATGACCCAACTACTAATACGGTTGAACATGCTGATGCCATGATGTTTGCTGAACTGGGTAGTGAGGAGAATGCTGATGAAGTGAGAAGTCAGGCTATGGCTGATGCCAAGGAGAAGGCTATCAAAGAAACTACTGGTATCATTGATGGTGTTGTTGAGGTAGGTACTCAGTTCAAGACCGTTGATGCTGATGGTACAGAGCATACTTATGAGGTACTCGCTGATAATGGTGATGGTACTGCCATGATAACTATTGATGGCAATATACCTACAGAACTTGTCAAAGGTGAGAATGTTCAGGTTCCAGTCTCGTTTGAAGAGTTGCAGAAGATGAAGGATGCTTCTGACCAGCAGAGATTGCAAGCGGCAAAGGCTCAGCGAGAACAGATGGAGAAGGAGCGTGCTGAGCAGCAGATGCAATTACAGACTAAACAAGCAGAGAATCCTGCTCAGGAAGATAATATCCAGTCGGCACCTATCGAAGATAACATAGACTACTCTGATATAATCAGAGAGGATGGTAAGGTTCAGATGGTAGATGTTTCTGATAAGGATGGAAATAATCTGTTCCCTGATGCTAAAGATGTGTTCTATATCCAAGGAAACAAGATGAGAACCAAGTTTGCTTATATTGATGCAAATGGAGAGTTGAAGACTCAGAGTTTCCCTACTGGATTGGTTAAGATAAAGACAAGGGGTGAAGTATCTGTTGATGATTACAAGAAGTATCGCAATACGTTACTCTCTGCTGAATCTTCTGCCATGCCTGACTCCTCAATGATAGAGGATAATAGTGGAGAGAATAGAGGTGAGATAGAGGTGGAAGCTCCGACAATAGAGGGCGAGACTGATGCTCCTGCTGAGGAAACTGCTGCTCCTGAATCTGCTGAGACTCCTGCAACAGAACAGACTCCTGCTGCTCCTGCAATTACCCTTGAAGATGGAACCATCGTGCCTATGTTGGAGGATGGCAATCCTGACTTCTCGAAGCTGACTGCCGCACAGACTGCTGAGCTATATGATAATCAGTTTGGTGAGGATGCAGATAGTATCGTATCTGGATATGTGTCTGATGCAAAGAAGGCACTCGACAAGGCTAACAACATGACCGTGAAGGGTAAGACTTTCGTGGAACAGAAGGCTTCCAAGGATGCTAAGGAGAAGGCTATTGCTGATGCTCAGGCGGCTTATGACTCTGCTATCGCTATCCGTGATGCCTATAATGAGCGACAACTTGCCAAGGTGGAAGATACTGCTGAGGGCAGAAAGAACCTCATTGAAAAGGCAAGAAGAAAGTTCGCTCGCTTGAAGAGTTCTGTCAAGGATGATGCTGAGGCGGTGGCTCAAATCTATAAGGAGACGGTCGGCTCTCTCCTTCATCGTCTGTATGATGGTACAGGCATTGATGTGACAGATACCAATCCGCTTACTGCTGAGGAGTATGTAGCAAGTAATCTCGGCGCTCATTCTCTCAATTACGAGGGAACAGAGACAAGCAAGGGTGTTAAGCAGGAAACTGGATTGAGTAGAGAAGACTTTGCTAAGACCCAGTTGCTCGCTGCTGATGGCAAGGGTACTACTATTGATGCGCTCGTTCATAGCTTGTGGGAGAATCGCCCATCTAACCTTGATACACTCGGCACTCAGGATATTCGTAACGCTCTTATTGATGTACTCACAAGTGGGTTCAAGGCTTCGGAAGCAAGAAGTTTTATTGAGAATATTCGTATCGCTCAGGCAGAAAAACTAATTGAAGAAGAAAGAACTGCTGCTGAGAATGCTGCATATTACGAGCAACAGAAAGCTAAGGAGGAGGAAGAAAAGAAAAAGGCTGAGGAGAATATAGATTTACCAGCTATTGATAAGCAAGGAGAACCTATTAATAACAATATTATAGAACTTGCAAAATGGGCAAAGAAGCAAGGCTTAGAGATAGACCCTACATCTAAGTTAAATAGCTACGCTGATTTGTTCTTGATGTGCAAAGATGGCTTTGGTGTTAGCACTCTTGTTCCTGATGAGGGCAAGAATATAAACCAAGTGATTTATTTCCCAGACAATGCGGAAGTCGTTGAGCAACTCGGAAAACTACAAGAGGAGTTCAATGCAGGACGTGACCTCAATCACTCTTCTAATATAGATAGCGAAATCACAGAAGGTGCAACGTTCTATGATGCTGCTACCGCTAAAGAGTTTAGAGATTTTGTAAATGAGCAGACAAAGTTCCCTGACAAACTACAGGAGGGGAGTAAGGCTATTGAAGCTCCTGAGGATGCAACTGATGAGAATCCGCTTGGCTTGCAAATTAGCGAAGATAAGGTTCCGTTTGAAATTAAGGGAGAAAAGAGTGGAGAGACGTATGATATTAACGATAAGGAAGACAGAAAACGACTTGTAGCAGAGAACTCTGTGGATGATAAGGATATTCTTGATATTGATATGCCTAAGCACGTACACAAGGCTATTAAGGAATTGTGTAAGAAGATGGGATTGAAGGTGCAGTTTCTCTATATGGGTGCAAGGTTAAATGGTTGGATTGAGAATGGAACAATGTATCTTGCTCTGGACGCAAATAAGGCTACCCAGTTTGTCTTTGGTCACGAAATGACTCATGCCATCAAGCAGAAGAATCCTGAGGCATACAAAGAACTTGTTAAGGTTGCTATGGCGGTAACAACAAGGAAGAAGTTTGAGGAAGACTTGGCAAAGGTTTATCGAATTTATCATAATGCTTCGGGATATAACAATATTGATGATTTCGTTGAAGAGGTTATTGCTGATAACATAGGCAAGTTCATAAACGACCATGACTTGGCTCAAAGATTTGTGCTTCGTCTCAATCATCCTGTGTTGGCTACGATTCTTCATGCTATTCAGAAGATAAAGGGTCTGTTATATGGAGACCCATATAAATCAGTAGATGCCTTGGAGCGTATTGTTGAAAAGGCATACGTTGATACTGCCAATGGTCAGGTAACGAATACTGAGACTGGCGAAGATGTTTCATTCTCTCTCCGTCAGAAGCCTGAACCTAAGAAGAAGGGTATCGGCTATAAGGTGTTCGTATTGAAGGATGGCAAACTCTATCCGCCAATGGTAGCAAACCCTGATGGTGCTGCTACTCCAGTTGGTGTATGGCTCGATGCTGATGCGGCTCCTATTGCTGGAGAAAGCAAGACTGGCAGACCTCAGGTTAAGCAGGGCGGCAAGGGAACACAAGGCGGTAGCGGTAAGTTAGCCTATAGACCAGGCTGGCATCTTGGTGTAGTACCTTACGCTATCCAGTTCAACCGCAAGGATGCTGAGGGAAACAAGACACTCTTCCCTAAGAACTTCGTGTTCGCTGAGGTGGAATATGCTGCTGATGTTGATTATCAGGAGGAAGCTCGCCAAGAGGGTATCAATCCATCGGGCAAGTATCAGCATTCTCTCGCTGGCTTGAAACATCTGCCTACTGATGGATATTATATGTATCGTACCAACCCGAACCCTGAGACTGACCCTTGGGTGATTACTGGTGCGATGAAGGTGAACCGTATCTTGACCAGAGCAGAGCAAGCTGACTTGGTAAGCAAGGCTGGTCGTGAACCTCAGCAGATTCAGGAGGGTGATATTGTTACTGATGATGTTGTGAATAGCATCAATCAGGAGATAGCTGATGCTCCTAAGTTCTCTATCAAGACCTATCACGGCTCCCAAGCATCGTTTGACCACTTCGACCACTCCTTCATGGGTAGTGGTGAGGGTGCTCAGGCTTATGGTTGGGGAACCTATGTGAGCGAGGTGGAAGGTATCGCCAAGGCTTATGCTAAGCAGAATGCAGCCAAGCATGGAATGCCAAGAGAGTATAAGATTGCTCAGACTCGCCTTAATCATGCCAAGTTTGAATACGATAAGGTACAACGTCGCTATGATAATAGTAAGGCTTACATTGACAGCCTTAAAGAAGATTTGCAGAATTACAGAGAGTCTATGGCAAGAAGAAAAGAAAAGGTTGCATATTTCGCACAAAACAATATGCCTGAAACTGTTGATAAGTTGCTCAAACAGATAAAGAGAGCAGAAGATACCATTAAGTTTACAGAGAACGACATCAATATGCGAACTAATGACCTCGAAGGATGGAAACCAAAACTGGAAGAGGTAAAGAAGAAGTATGAGGAAGAGCAGAAGAAGTTTGATGCTATTCCAAAACCTCAGATTGAGCGCAACCTTTACTCTGTAGATATTCCTGATGATACTGGTGAAAACTATCTCGGATGGGATGAAAAAATGACTCCTAGAATGCGTGATATTAGAAAAGAAATTCTTGAAGACAATGGTTATAAACTTGTCGATTCCGATGATATGCGTGACTATTTCGAGGATAGAGACGGAAAGGAATACGAATTGTTCAAGGAGCAGTATAAGACTGGCGGCACTTTTTATGAAGAGTTGGCTCAGTTACTACACTCACAGAAACTTGCATCACTCGCATTGAAGGAGTATGGTTTTGATGGTGTTAAGGTTATTGCAGACCGCAATACTGGCGGCAACAAGGAAGGCAAGATGAACTATGTTATCTTTGATGAGAACAATGCTCAGATTACTAATCACACCAAGTTCTCTCTCCGTTTGAAGTCTGCTATTGAAGAAACAGAAACCAATCCGTCTGATGCGCAGAAAGAGAGTGGCAACTACAAGAAGGGACACATCAAGTTCGGTGGCTACGATTATACTATAGAGAATCCAAAGGGTTCAACTCGCTCAGGCAAGGATGCTAATGGCAAAGAGTGGAAAGTAACCATGCACGATACCTACGGCTATATCCGTGGTAAGTTCGGTAAGGATGGCGACCATCTGGATATGTTTATTAACGACAAGGCAGACCTTGATAATTGGGATGGTGATGTGTTTGTCGTTGACCAAGTGAATCCTGATGGCTCATTTGACGAGCATAAGGTGATGTATGGCTATGACTCCATGGATGATGCAGAAAAGGCTTATCTCGCTAACTATAGCAAGGGATGGAAAGGTCTTGGCAATATTACTGGAGCAAGTAAGGCTGAGTTCGACAAGTGGCTTGATACGAGCAATCGTAAGCTAAAGCCGTTTGCTGACTATGCAAAGGTAAAGTTCTCTCAGGCACAGTCTGTTTCTGAACCTCGTTACTCGTTGAAGGATATAAAGCCAGTAGGTGTTGGTGCTTTTGGAAATATATACAATCAGTTCCGTGGTAATGCCAAGGCTGCAATCGAGTTCTTGAAGAAGGTTCGTGGTGGAGAAGCTGTTGGTGCTCTTCATCACAAGGATATTGGTGATATTGATTTGGTTTGGGGCAAAGAAGGAACTGGACATAGTGATGGCTATGGTCTTTCTAAACTTGTGAAGTATCATCCTGAGGTTCTTGATAATTTGCAGGAGATTCTGAATGATATGCGTGTAGTTTCAAGCAGTAAGAATCGTGTAAACTTGGAAAGTGAAACCCATAAGGCTGGTGTTCGTCTTACTTGGGATGGAGAAAGAAAATCTTGGTTGTTGACTGCATTTAAAAAGGAAACTTCGGCAAGCGACAAGAGGACAGACACTGCCGCTACTTCGTTGGAAGGTGACACCGCTCTCTCCCAAACCGAAGGTTCTGCTGCAAAGATAGACAATTCTTCTGAAACTTCCAAGGAAAATGGAGAAAAGTTTTCATTGAAGGACGAAAAAACCATGTTTGGTATGCACAACATCAGTCTTGATAAGCTTCGCAAGGCTATCAAGCAAGGTGGCTTTGCCGCACCTTCCATGGGTGTGATTGACTCAAAGAATGGAATATATTCTGGCTATGGAGAGATTACATTGATACCGAAGGCAGAAAAAATTGCCAAGAGAACAGGCAAGAATATCGGCACTTATGCCGCAGATGCCTGGACTCCTATTTATCCTCCAGTAGAAAAGAAGTTTGGTGGCAATGGTGGTGATGTCGCTTACGACGACATAGAATCCGTTCCAAAGGAAATGCAACGTCTCACAAGAAATGCCATCAATAGCTTCATGGATGGTCGTGAAGCAAACGGATTGGCTTATCTTTACTTGCAAGAGAAAGGAAAAGCTCCTGAGTTGGTTCATGTTGAAGGCAAATATCCAAAGGAACTTCATGATGAGGTGAAGGGTATCTTAGGAAAATTAAATGGTATCTATAATACTACGGATGAGCAAAAGGAGAAACTCCTTGACTTGTTTATTCGTGAGGTGTATGATGGCAATAAGGAAGAGTTTGACAATGACATCAAGAAATTCATTAAGAAAGACGAGGAGTTTATCAAGAAAAGACCAAACTCTAATATTGCCAAGAACAAACAACTTGATGTTGATTGGATGAAGGAACATGGCTATGACTATGGGGCTTTGTCTCGTTTCGTTGATGGCATACTGCGTGATGCGGAGACTTCTGGTAAGGTGGATGAGAATGCAACGATGAAAGCTGCACAACAATACATTCAGGACAAAGGCATGAAGGAAGACTTCGATTCATGGAAAGAAAAACTCAATGACCGTTATAATGTGGAGGAGGTTATCTTTGCAGGATATAAGCCAGATGGCAATCGTAAGTATCTGCCTAACACTGTGGAGAATGCCGTGAAGGTAATGAAACAAGATGGCAAGAATGCTTCCGTTGGTTCGGCTTCTTTCAGTCATTTCGTAGCATCCATATTGAAACCTATGGGGACTCTTGACCAAATCCGCAAGAAGAAGGGCAATTTGACTGGCAACTATGAAGATGTTGAGAAGTTTCAAGAAAAATGGCAACCAGTCTATGATGAGTTGGCTGATAAGATGCAACCTGATGCAGAACCATTTGAAAGCTATGGCATGGACAGATTGGAAGAGGTTGCCACACAGAAGAATCCAAAGAAATATGCCAAGGAAGAGTATGGTGTGGACTTGACAGACGAGGACATCAACAAATTGAATGAACTTATTGAAGCTGTCAAGAATGATAAGCCTTCTATTTACTTTGAGACCAAGTTTATGCGTCCTTATGGTCTTGACGAGTTTGAGAAGGCTATTGTTCCAAACGATACTCCAAGCGATGTGGTAGATGCCTTGAAGATGGCTGGCATTGATGTGAGCAGCTATGAGCGTGGAAATGCAGAGGATAGACAGAAGGTTACTATGGATGCTATCAATAGCAGCGACAATATCCGTTTCTCTCTGAAATCAATGATGGCGAAACCTGAGGGGTGGAAACAAGCCAACAAGAAGGCTATACATATTGCTGAAGCTATTGAGCGTGACCCTAAGTTTTCTTTGAAGAACCTTGATAGCACTCTCATTAAGGCAGGAACCTACTTTAGCGGTGGCGGTCTTGTTGAGGAAGGATTGAAGGGTATCATAGACCCAGTTGTAGCGGTTGAGTATGACGAGAAGATAAGCGGTGTATATCGCAACAACTTCGGTCAGCATATCGTTACTGCTGATGTCCGTGACGTTGACCCTAAAGAGTTGGTCAAGCAGATAGATGGTGAGGTGGAGTACTTCCATGCCAGCCCAGTCTGCAAGAACTACTCTCAGGCGAAGAGTAACCATGCTGAGGTGGAACTTGACAAGGAGACTGCTGCAAGTACTGCCGAGTTCATCAACGCTATAAAGCCAAAGGTTGTGACCATTGAAAACGTGAAGGGATATAAGGATTCGGAAGCGATGAAGATTATCACGGATGCTCTGGATGCCAACGGCTATACTTGGGATGCAGATGTGTATAACGCTGCTGACTATGGCGGCTACACCAACCGAGAGAGATTGATTGTTCGTGCGGTTCGTGATGGCAAACTCCCTGACAAGCCAAAGAAGATGGCACACAAGAGCGGATGGTATGAAGCGGTAGAGGATATTATCCCAACCTTGACCGAGAAGAAGAATGGTGTGGCTCATTGGATGGACGTTCGCTTGAAGGCTGATGGCATTGACTGGAGAAACATTGACAAGCCATTGTATGTGATGGGTAGTGCCTATGCTGACGGAAAGGTTCCTCATGCCTTTGCTGATGAACTCCTGCCAACACTCCGAACCAAGAGTGGTGACGTGATTGTGATGCCTGATGGCAAGGTATATCGTGCCATGGGTAGAGTGCTCGCAAGAGTATCAGGAGTGAGCGATGATTACAAGATGCCATTCTCTGAGAACCTGAGCCATACCATCATCGGCAACGGAATCCCTACCCAGTTGACGGAACATGTTATTGCTCCTCTCTTGCAGAACACCTTGCGCCCAACTACTCCTGAGGATGGCAATACCAAGTTCTCTCTCCGTGGCTCTACTCCTTACGACAAGCAGATGGAAGAGTGGAAGAAGAAGAACCATTTAGAAAATGGTGCTGTTCCTATGGAGAAACCTATCATGATTCCTAAGACATCACCAAATTTTTGAGAGCTTTTTTGTGTTAAAATAAGC
>OGIG01000786.1_pt1 | contig 24279 bp, 22 predicted proteins | sample 1571601 | NCBI WGS metagenome assembly OGIG01 (sample SAMEA2581953, study PRJEB24529) | metagenome | biome: Human gut stool | place: China | collected 2011 | reverse complement strand
AATTATTCTCCAACCCGAAACAAGCGCTGAAAACATTGATCGCCATTGTTGGAATATGTTTATTAGTTTTGATAGCTTACTCCTTGTCTGACGGAACAATCATGAAACTGCCCGGGTATGACGGTCCGGATAACGTGGAAGGTACCTTGAAATTCGCCGATACCATGTTATTTACCATGTATTTCCTCGGGATCGGAGCTGTATTGGCTATCATCGTAACGGAAATCATTAGACGAGTAAGATAAATGTTTTCTCTGAAAGGAGATTATAATTAAAATATTATATGGCAAGAAAAAAGACACCGGAAATTAATGCCACTTCAACGGCGGACATCGCATTCTTGTTGTTGATCTTCTTCTTGGTATCAACAACAATGGACGTCGATTCCGGTTTGTTCAGACGGTTACCGCCCATGCCGCCACCAGATCAAGTTATCGCACCTCCTGTTGCCAAACGTAATATCTTACAAGTTTTGGTAAATAAGAACGATTTGTTGGCCGTGAACGGGGAACTGATGCAAATTGAGAACCTGAAGGAAAAGGCTAAAGAGTTTATTTTGAACCCGCAAAACAGAGAAGATTTACCGAGTAAAGTTGTTAAGGAAATTCCTTTCTTCGGACAAGCTGAAGTTTCAAGAGGAATTATCTCTCTACAAAGTGACCGGGGGACCTCATACAAAATGTATATTGCCGTTCAAGATGAATTGACAGCAGCATATAATGAAATTAGGGATATAAAAGCCATGGAAAAATGGGGTAAGAAATATAGTGAACTTACGGAAGAACAAATGGACGCTGTGAGAAAACTTGTTCCTACCGCTATATCCGAGGCTGAACCTAAAAACATCGGGAAAGGAGGAAAGAAGTAATGGCTCACACTGCATCGACAAAGTCGGAAAAAGCCACACTGGCGGCCCGCCGCACCGGGTGCTACATCGCGCTGGTGCTCATCAGCTTTCTGTGCCTGTTCTTCTTCTATGTGCTGGTCATCAACTCCACCCGCACCCACTTTGAGATCCAGAAAGGCTTTTCGCTGCTCCCCGGCAAATCCCTGATGACCAACCTGAAAAACGTGCTGAACGACGCGAACATCCCGGTGCTGACCGGTGTGCGGAACAGCCTGATCGTCTCGGCCTGCTCGGCTGCGCTCAGCGTCTACTTCTCGGCCCTGACGGCCTACGGCATCTACGCCTACAACTTCCGGTTCAAGAAGGCGGCGTTCGCCATCATCCTGCTCATCATGACCATGCCGACGCAGGTGTCGGCTCTGGGCTTTTTGCAGCTCATCACCAAGATGGGCCTGAAGAACTCGTTCCTCCCGCTCATCATCCCCAGCATCGCAGCGCCCGCCGTCTTCTTCTTCATGAAGCAGTACCTTGACGCCAGCCTGCCGATGGAGATCGTGGAAGCGGCCCGCATCGACGGAGCCGGAGAGTTCTATACCTTCAATAAGATCGTGCTCCCCATCATGAAGCCCGCGCTGGCGGTGCAGGCCATCTTCGCCTTCGTGTCCAGCTGGAACAACTACTTCATCCCCGCTCTGGTCCTGGATACCGCCGATAAGAAGACCCTGCCCATCCTGATCGCACAGCTGCGCAGTGCAGATTTCCTGAAGTTCGATATGGGCAAGGTGTACATGATGGTCGCCATCGCCATCCTGCCCGTGATCATCGTCTACCTGCTGCTCTCGAAGTTCATCGTCCGCGGCGTAGCACTGGGCGGCGTGAAGGGCTAAAATTTCGACCGCTGCCAGCGGCAGAAACAGGGAGAAATTTTTGGCGCAGCGGTCTGCAAGACGCGAGGCCCGCTCAAGGGCCGAAGCGGATGCAGGGCACCGCAAGAGGGCGTTGCTTCCGCTTCCCGCACGAGAGACCAAACGAGCATTCGCCATATCGCAGGACAAACGAATCGTGCAACGCGAGGCCCGCCCAAGGGCCGAAGCGGATGCAGGGCACCGCAAGAGGGCGCTGCTTCCGCTTCCCGCACGAGAGACCAAACGAGCATTCGCCACTCTCTATTATGCGTCGCAGGACAAACGAATCATGCAGCATGAGCCCCATCTCCCTGCGATCGGCAATGCAGCACGGCTGCATGCAAACGAATTACGACCGTTCCCGATTCTCCTTCCATATCATAAACAGCAGACAGCCCGGAGACGACCTGCTCCGGACTGTCTGCTGTTTTTTCCGCTTTACAAAACTGAACTGAACCAGTATAATAAAGTACGAAGTATAAAACACAGGAGGAGACCCAGTTGATTCATTTGATTGAAACGGTCTACCGTTTTCTCTGGGGCGATTTGTTTGTGCTGCCCATTGCGGGCGGCGTGGGGATCTCGCTGATGGTGGTGTTGCTGCTCATGGCGGGGGTGTTCTTCACCCTGCGGACGCGTCTGCTGCCGGTGCGGCTGTTCCGGGATATGATCTCGGCTGTCTGCGAGAAAAACCAGAGCAGGGACAGCCTTTCGTCGTTCCAGACCCTCATCGTTTCCACGGCCACCCGCGTGGGCATGGGAAATCTGGTGGGCGTTGTGGCGGCGGTGTCTGCCGGTGGCGCGGGCGCAGTGTTCTGGATGTGGGTCACGGCCTTGCTGGGCGCGTCCACCGCGTTTGTGGAATCCACCCTGGCCCAGAAGTACCGACAGCCCGATCCGCTCTACGGCGGCCAGCGCGGCGGCCCGGCCTATTATATCCACGTGTGGGCGGAGCGGAAGCGGAAGAAACCGCTGCGGCGATCGGTGGTCGCGGTGCTGTTTGCGCTGTCGGGCCTCATCTGCTGGTGCGGAATCAGCCAGGTCGTCAGCAACTCGGTGAGCTCGGCGTTCAAGAATGCGTTCCACATCCCGCCCATTGCAACGACGGTGGCACTGGTGGTGCTGGCGGCAGTCATCGTGCTGCGCAAGAACGCCACCGTGAAAAGCCTGGACGTCATCGTGCCGGTGATGGCGGTCTGCTATTTTGTGATGACGCTTTATGTCATCGCGACCAATATCACCCACCTCCCGGCGGTGCTGGGCAGCATCTTCTCGGAAGCCTTCGGTCTGCGGCAGGTGGCGGCGGGCGGCTTTGGTGCCGTTCTGATGAACGGCATCAAGCGCGGCCTGTTCTCCAACGAGGCGGGCAGCGGCTCGGCACCCTGTGCGGCCGCAGCCGCCGAATGCGATGACCCGGTCAAGATGGGGCTGGTCCAGGCACTGGGCGTCCTCGTTGATACGATCGTCATTTGCAGCTGCACGGCCTTCGTCATGCTGCTGGCCCCGGAATCCGTCACGGCGGGCCTGACCGGCATGGACCTCTTGCAGGCGGCGGTGCAGTACCATCTGGGCAGCTTCGGCGTCATCTTCATCGCTGTGACGCTGGCGCTGTTCAGCTTTTCCACCTTCATCGGTATCCTGTTCTACGCCCGCTCCAATGTGGCGTATCTCTTCGGGGACCGCTGGCTCTGGCAGACCCTTTATAAGGTATTGGCGCTGGGAATGCTGCTGGTGGGCGGTGTGCAGGCCTACACGGTCGTGTGGGACCTTGGCGATGTGGGCATCGGCCTGATGACCATCTTCAACCTCATCGCGCTCTATCCGCTTTCCGGCGAGGCCATTGAGGCCCTCCGGGACTATGAGCGCCGGAAACATCTGGAACCCTGAGCAGGGGAGACGCCCCGCTCCATGAATCGTTCGCAAAACGGCGCAGCCGGAGCGGAGAATTTCCGCCAAGCTGCGCCGCTTTTTTGTCCGCGAAAAAAGAAGCTGAAAAAATGCGAAAAAACGGTTGACAAATCCGCTTTTGTCTGCTAAAATAAACAAGTCGTCCGGCAAGGATGTAAACAGAATCTGGGCGTGTTCCCGAGTGGCCAATGGGGACAGACTGTAAATCTGCTGCTTTTCAGCTTCGGTGGTTCGAATCCACCCGCGCCCACCAAAAAACCTCAACGTATGTAAGTACGCTGAGGTTTTTGTTTTGCAGTAAGGTAAAACTCACCGGGCGGGCGGATTCGAACAGCTGCGGCGCTGTCGCAGAAGACAGCGCAAAAACAGCGCGACTCGCGACATCTACCCGCACCCACCCATCTGACAGCTCCCGTGTGCCAACACACAGGGGCTGTTTTATTTTTGTCTGCGCATGGTGCAGCAGCATGCAGCACATCCTCGAAGTTGAGAAAAACGGAGCATTCGTCACAAACTTATCACAAAAAGGTTACAAACGGCCTTTTTCTCCTCGAAAAGATTGTGAAACGATTGTTTATCTGGTATCATATCGGGGTGGCTGGCAAATGTGCCGGTCTGCGAGAAGAAATGAATCAAGATCAAGGAGAAGTATCCATGAAGAAAAAGAACGTTCTGGCTTCGCTGCTCCTGGCAGGTGCGATGTTCCTGACCGCATGCGGCGGCAGCGCATCCTCCACCAGCGCAGCAAGCGGCGTGTCCGGCAGCTTTACCGGCACGGCTAAGGGCATGGGCGATGTGTCCGTCACCCTGACCCTGACGGACAACGTCATTACCGACTGCACCGCCAAGGGCGACGAGGAGACCCCCGGCATTGGCTCGGTGGTCATTGAGCAGTTCCCCGGCGAAGTCGTGGAAGGCAACACCATCAACCTCGACAGCATCAGTGGTGCGACCATCACCTCCAATGCGTTCGTGGAGGCTGCCAAGGCTGCTCTGACCGAGGCCGGCCTGAACCCCGACGATTACATGGCCAAGGCAGACAAGACCGCCAACGGCGAGACCGTCAGCTATGATGCCGACGTCGTCGTCATCGGTGCAGGCGGCGCAGGCATGACCGCTGCCATGACCGCTGCCGATGCAGGCCAGAAGGTCGTCATCCTGGAGAGCCAGGCCATGGTGGGCGGCAACTCTGCCCGCGCTACCGGCGGCATGAATGCAGCCAAGACCGTCTATCAGGACGAGAACGAGTTCGATCAGGCTGCCGGTGTGGAAAAGACGCTGGCAACGGCTGCTGAAAAGTATGCCGACAATGAGACCATCACCGCACTGGCCAAGACCGTTTCCGAGCAGTGGGCAGCCTATCAGGCCAACCCCACCGGCTACTTCGACAGCGTGGAGCTGATGGAGCTGGACACCATGGTCGGCGGCAAGGGCATCAATGACCCGGAGCTGGTCAAGACCCTGTGCGAAGGCACGGCAGACGCCATCGACTGGCTGGATGAGAACGGCATCACCCTGCACAACGTCTCCAGCTTCGGCGGTGCATCCGTCAAGCGCATCCACCGCCCGGTCAACGAAGAGGGCAAGGTCGTCTCCGTGGGCGCTTACATGATCCCGCTGCTGCAGGAGAACTGCGAGAAGCGCGGCATTGACATCGTGCTGAACACCACCGTCGATACCATCCTGACCGATGCCAACGGCGCAGCCGTGGGCGTTTCCGGTACCGATAAGGACGGCAACACCGTCGTCGTCAACGCCAAGAGCGTCATTCTGGCCACCGGCGGTTTCGGTGCCAACCTCGATATGGTCACCCAGTACAAGCCCGAACTGGCAGGCTTCATGACCACCAATGCCGCTGGCGCACAGGGCCAGGGCATTGAGATGGCGACTGCCATCGGCGCAGGCACCGTGGATATGGACCAGATCCAGATCCACCCCACCGTCGAGGCCAACACCGCCGCCCTCATCACCGAGGGTCTGCGCGGTGACGGCGCGATCCTCGTCAACGCCAACGGCGAGCGCTTCATCGATGAAGTCGGCACCCGCGACGTGGTCTCCGCTGCCGAGATCGCACAGCCGGGCAGCTACAGCTGGCTGATCGTCGATCAGGCCATGGCCGATGCGTCCAGCGTCATCCAGGGCTACATCAAGAAGGGCTACACCAAGACTGGTGCGACCTACGAAGAGCTGGCCAAGGAGCTGGACGTTGATCCTGCTGCCTTCGCCAACACCATGGAGACCTGGAACGGCTATGTTGAGGCCAAGAACGACCCCGACTTTGGCCGCACCAGCTTTGCAAACCCGCTGAACAATGGCCCCTACTATGCCATTAAGGTCACCGCCGGTGTCCACCACACCATGGGCGGCGTGACCATCAACAGCGCCACCGAAGTGCTGAAGGAAGACGGCACCGTCATCCCCGGCCTGTTCGCAGCCGGTGAAGTGACGGGCGGCGTCCACGGTGCAAACCGTCTGGGCGGCACCGCCGTGGCCGACTTTGTGGTCTTTGGCCGCATCGCCGGTGAGAGCGCAGCCAACTACGCAAGCGCACAGTAAAACCGAATAAAAGGCCGGGAGGCCGCCTCCGTCGAACGACTGGGGCGGCCTCCCGTTTTTTGCTGGGAAAATTCCCTTCCCCCTGCGGGGAAAAGCGTGGTATAATCAGGGCATCAAAAAGAGAACCGGCAAGAGGTATCCGCTATGATGTACACACTGCATTACGATTCCCCGCTGGGCGGCATCCTGCTGGCAGCAGATGATGTGGGCCTGACAGGGCTTTGGTTCGACGGCGAACTGTATTTTGCCGAGGGTCTGGACCCGGACCACACGGCGCAGAAAACGCCCATCCTGCAGCAGGCAGAACGCTGGCTGGAGGTCTATTTCAGCGGCCGGGAGCCGGGTTTCACCCCGCCGCTCCATCCCATGGGGTCGCCTTTCCGGCAGGCGGTGTGGGAGCTGCTGCTGCAGATCCCCTACGGCCAGACCACGACCTACGGCGCACTGGCAAAGCAGCTGGCGGAAAAGCAGGGGAGGCCCCGCATGTCTGCACAGGCAGTGGGCGGTGCCGTCGGGCACAATCGGATCGCGATCCTCATCCCGTGCCACCGGGTCGTCGGAACGAACGGCAGCCTGACCGGCTATGCGGGCGGCATCGACAAAAAGGAAAAACTGCTGCGGATGGAACACGTCAACATGGAGCGATTCTTTGTGCCGTAACCGGGGGAGAAGGCTGCGATGCCATCCACTTGGGAGCCGGATGACTGCCGCATCCGGCATCCGGGCAAGTAAGTGCAGGCAGGGCCGTGCTGTTCAAGTCCTCTTATCCGCATAGAAAGAGTGTCAGGAAAAACAAATCAGCGGCAGTCCTCCCGGTAGACATTCCTACGGGTCCAGGAACCGCGGGCTAAGCAACAGCCCACTGGGCTGATTGCTTGCGGCGCTATGCGGCAGGGCCTTGCGGGTTGCGTTTGCTGATTTTTCCGCAGCCCCTTGACGGGGCTTTGAAAAAGCAGAACGCGGCCCCAACAACTCCTCCCTGTTTCTGCCGCAGGCAGCGGTCGTCGTTGTTGCTGTTCAAGTCCTCTTATCCGCATAGAAGAGTGTTTCCAAAAGGACGGACGCAAAAGAAAAACGACAGCCTTTTTGAAAGCTGTCGTTTAAGAGTGCGGATAAGAGGACTTGAACCTCCACCGAGTTGCCCCGATTAGAACCTGAATCTAACGCGTCTGCCAATTCCGCCATATCCGCATATTCTGTTGTGTTCCTGCACCGCAGCGCCGGGAACGATAGTTATTATACCAGATACAAGAGAAATGTCAAGGCTTAATTTCAAAATTATTCGACAAATTTTTGCAGCAAAGTTGGTGCACTCTGGATAGCGGCTGCGGGGCGCTTTTTAGGGCAGATTATGGTACAATAAACTATACGTCCGGGCACCGCCCGGCGATTACGGAAAAACGAGGGAAAACGATGCTGAATGTGATGATTTTTCTGGTGGGCGCACTGATCATGTTTTACATGGCGCTGCGCAGCGTGCGGGCACGGCAGCTGCTGCGCACCAAGGGCGCCTGCGTGCAGGCCACGGTAAGCGGTACGGTGCAGAGCCGGGACGGCGCAGCCTATGTGCTGGAGTTTACCACCGCGGGCGGCAGCCACCGGCTGCAGTACCCCAAGCCCGCCAAGGGCAAGCCCTTTGCCGAGGGCAGCGTGGTCACCTTGTACTACGACCCCGATGCCCCGGAAAAGATGTTCGTGGAGGGCGACAAGTCCGTACTGGGTGCCGAGCTGCTGTATGCCGGCATCGGCGTGGCGCTGCTGGTGCTGATGGTCGGCATCATGAACCGTTGAGAAGGAGGGACGCCGCATGAAACTGGAACATTTCGGCATGGCAGAGCCGGGAGACTGCCGACTGGTATTCACGGCAAGCGCGGAGGAACTGGCCGCTGCGCTGGCAAAGGAGCAGGCCGCCCCGGATGCCCCGCAGGACGAGGAAGAACTGCTGACGGCAGCGGTGAACCGCACCATTCTGGAGGGCTTTGACCCTCTTTACCGGCAGCTGGTGCAGGAGCAGCAGCTGGTACCGGTGACCGACCCGGATTTTGAGCTGCTGGCGGTCAACAAAGCCGAGGGCTTCCGGGCGGGGGCGCAGTTCTACGCCCTGCCGCCGCTGGAGCTGGGGCGGGATACCGGCTTTGTGCAGGCCATCGAGCCGCACCCGCTGCGCCGGTTGACCATTGAACTGGAGATCAACCGCAACTACGGCGATGAAGAGCGCGCCGCCGATGCCGCAGGCAAGGCCGCGTTGCGCGACCGGGTGACCCGGGAACTCTACGCAAAGCGCTGCGCACAGGCCAAAGACCGAGCCGAAAAGGAGCTGGTCTGGCAGCTGGGCGACGAGGTGACCGGCCCGGTGCCCAAGCGGCTGGAGGCGGGCAACTACTTTGCCGAGCAGCGGCAGTTCAATCTGGGCTTGCAGGCGAACGGAGTCAACTTTGACCAGTTCTTAGCCGTGCGCGGACAGACGGTGGAGCAGTTCCGGCAGTGGCTGCACCAGCAGGCAGAGCGCAAGCTGCGCAGTTGGCTGGGGCTTTTGCTGGTGGCCGAGCGGGAGGGCTTGCAGCCCACCGAAGCCGAGGTGAACGCCGCTCTTGCGCACTGGGACGAGAAGCTGGACGGGGAGCACACCTTCCCCGCCAACGACACCCGCAAGGTGCGTCAGCGCCTTGCCCGGGCAAAGGCCACGGCCTTTGTGGTGGAGCATTCCACCCTTACCCCGCCGCCGTCCGAGCCCCTTGTACAGGAACCGGAAGCAAAATAAGAACGATGTGACCTATGCCATGGCGGGCAGTCTGCAGGCTGCCCGCCATGGCTTTTTTCTGCAAAAAAAGAGACAGCAGTGCGCCCGCAGGTGCTCCGCTGTCCCGGATGTTATTCTTTTATTCCAGATGATGCTTGCGGCAGAATTTTTTGCTTCCCCAGTACATCCCGCCCCACAACAAGACCGAGAGCACAAGGTAGACCGGGTTTTTCAGGGAGCTGACCAGCGACTGCCCAAAGACGGCCATCATGGCCACCATCAGACCCTTGCCTAAAAGGACGGTGCGCAGATAGCGTTTTTCGTCAAAGTCCGACATCCCGAAGGCGAAATGCATAAAGGAGGTGGGGGTGAAGGGCAGCAGCGACAGCATGAACAGGGATGAGGTATCGAAGCGGTTCACCCACTGCTGCGCCTTTTCCAGCTTGGGGGAGCGGCTGGCTACCTTCCAGAAAAAGCGCTTGATGAGCCGCCGCCAGAACATAAACATCACGGTGCCGCCCAGCGCCACGCCTGCCCAGCTGTACAAAAAGCCCAGCAGGCCTCCGTGCGCGGCCACGTTCAGCGCCACAATGGCGATCAGCGGCAGCGGCGGAAAAAAGGACTCCACCATCGCCAGCAGAATGGGCACAAGGGGGCCAAGCCCCTCAAAGCCCGCCAGCAGCGCTTCCCAGTATTCCAGTGTTCCAAGCTGGTGTATCCAGCCCATCAGTGTGGTTTGCATCCTGTGTCCGATCCCTTTCTGTGCAGCCGGTGCCGGGACGTTCCCGGGCAGGCTGTATCATGCTTAGTATATCCATTCTCTATGACAGAGCCGTGAACAGAGTGTGCATTTTTCGACACGTTCTGTGCTCTGTTATCTATACTACGAAACGGAAGGGGATTTTCCTGCCTTTATTTTTCTGCAGCCTGCTTTTCGGCCTTGGCGCGCATCCGCTCCAGCTGGGCGGTGCGCAGTTTTTCCCAGCGGGCAAGGCTTTCGGCGTCCGGCATCTGGGCGCAGCGGGCAAAGCTCCAGTGCAGGCCGTCCCGGCGGGACAGCTTGTACCGCTGGAACACGCCCTGCCCGGCGGCGTTGCCGCTGCCGGTGCAGCTGGGGCACTGACACAGGGTATACCAGCTGTTGCTGCCCTTTTTCAGCCAAATCTCGTCCGGCTGCAGGGTGGTGCCGCACTCCGGGCAGGGCATCTGGCTGATCTTTGGGTCAGCCCGCCATGCGTACTGCTCCACATAGCCGTGGAACACCGTAAAGTCCCGGTAGTCGCCGGGGGTCTGGCACAGGCTCTGGCGCAGGGCCTCGTCCTCGGTGGGGTAGGCGGCAAGCCCGGCGCGCAGATCCAGCAGACGGCAGACATCGGCGGTGTACAGCGTGTCCGAAAGTGCATCGTGGAAGGGGCGCTCCATGGGGATGCCCATGCGGGTGACCACGCTTTCCAGCGTCATGCCCTCGCCCTCCTTGCGGGGATGCTCCCGCAGAAAGACCTGCTGCAGATCGTACCAGACGGTGGGCTTGGACTCGTCCAGATTGCACAGAAACAGGTTCTGCTTGAGCACCGGCACATCGTCCAGACCCCACTCGGCAAACTCGGCATCCGGGCCGCACCACTGCATAAAACGGCGCAGTCCCTGCACGATGGGTTCGCCCTTGTCCAGATCGGCCTGCGTCAGGCCGGTCACCTTGGCGATATGGTGCTGCAATTTGCGGAAGATGCGGGGGCGCAGATGGATGGAAAAGGTATCCAACACATTGGCGTCCTCGTCGATCTTTACAGCGCCGATCTCCACGATCTCGCCCCGCAGGGTCTGCTGCACCCCATGGTAGTTAAAGGTATACGGCTGGTAGCCGATGTTCCATTCCAGATCAAATAAAACCAAGTTACGCGGCATTGCTTTGTTAGTCCTCTCGTAAAATAAACTTCTCCACGGCCTCGGCCACGCCGTCGTGGTTGTTGTCGGCGGTGGTCACATAGTCGGCGCAGTCCTTTACCGGCTGCTCGGCGTTCTGCATGGCGACGCCCACCCCGGCATAGGCGATCATGGAGCGGTCGTTCAGACCGTCGCCGCAGGCCATCAGGTTCTCGCGGGTCAGCCCCATGCGGCGCAGAAGCTCTGCCAGACTGCCGTCCTTGGCTACGCCCAGCGGCACCGCTTCGATAAAGAAGGGGCTGGAGGGGTACAGGTCGGCGCGGCCCGCAAACTGCTGCTGCCCGGCGGCGCACACTGCGTCCCGGCGGGCGGGGTCCAGCGTGATAAGCATCTTGCACACGGGGTAGTTCACATAGGATGCCAGATCGTCCACATGGATCATGGGCAGCTTGGTGGTAAAGCACTCCTTGTTGGCCCACTCGTCCTCGTCCCGCTCGCAGACGATGCCCTCGCGGTTGTAGGTCAGGATGGCAATATCCTGCGCGGCGGCAAAGGCGCACAGTTCGGGCACAAGGGCGGGGTCCAGCGTTTTTTCCACCAGCGTCTCGCCGGTGCGGCAGTCCACGATCTTGCCGCCGTTGTAGGACAGGATGCAGCCGCCCTTTTTGTCCAACCCCAGCTCCTCAGCCAGCGGCTGGATGCCGGCGGTGGGCCGGCCGGACGCCAGCACGATGGTCACGCCTTTTTCAATGGCGGCGTCCAGCGCGGCGCGGGTGCGCGGGGTGACGAGTTTCTGGTCGTTGGTCAGGGTGCCATCCAGATCCAGAGCCAGCACTTTGATATCAGGCATATTTAAAAGATCCTCTCATTATAGAAGTATATCTCAGCTTGCTCTTTCTATTGTACAATGAAAAGCCCCCTGCTTGCAACCCTTGCGGGGCGGTTCGGCGCAAAAAGTGGCCCTGTGGCGGGCGTTACAGGCAGATTTTACCTGTTTTGCCCGGATTCCGCTTCCACCACCACCTCCATCCACGAGATCTACCACAAGCTGGCTGAGCTGACCAAGGTCCAGTAAGCGTTCCTGATTTTCCACTTCCCTTCCCACTCCACTTTTCCACAACCAAACCGCAAAATATGCAAAACCCTCCCTGCCGCAAGCGCAAAGACTGCGCCCGGCAGGGAGGGTTTTGTTGTGATGACAACAAGAAAAGCAAGTAACCGCCTTCTGCTTCCCCAAGCGAACGGTCACTTGCTTTCTTTACTCTTAGGAACAAGCGATCGCCGGTAACGGGTAGCCGTTTGCCGACCAGCGCCTTTTCTACCCCTATTATAGCGCATCTGCGCCAATTGTCAATGCTGAATGCTTCAGGCCTTCATTTCGGGAAAGCCCTCCAGCTTGGAGGTGCAGTGGGGGCAGCGCACAGCCTTGATGGAGATCTCACTCTGGCAGTAGGGGCACACCTTGGTGGTGGGCTCCTCCGGTGCGGCGGGCTCCTCGGGCTTTTTGTGCAGGGAGTTGACGAACTTGATCACAACAAACAGCACAAAGGCAACGATGAGGAAGTTGATGATGGAGTTGACGAACTCGCCGATCTTGATACTGGAGCCGCCCAGACCAATGACCACATCGGAAAAATCCGCCTTGAAGAACAGGCCGATCAGCGGGTTGATGATATCCTCCACCAGCGCGGTGACAATGGCAGTGAAGGCACCGCCGATGACAACGCCCACTGCCATGTCCAGCACGTTGCCGCGCATGGCAAACGCTTTGAATTCTTCAAAGAACTTTTTGATGCCGCTTTTTTTCTCTTCCATAGATAAGCTGCTCCTTCTTCTCCCCTTTTTTACCGCAAGGGGTTCTTTTATTTTTATAATAGCGTATTGTGCGGCGATTTGCAAGAGTAAAGCAGACCCTTTTATAGAAAACAAAAAGTAGCTTCTCTCGTGAAAAAACGCTCCCGGAAAGTCTGCGGACTTTCCGGGAGCGTCCTATTCAAAAATAGTTTTCCGCTGATTTATGCTGCGGGCTGCTCGGCGGCAGGCTGAGGGTCAGCGGTCACCGTAATGGTGCGGCTGATGCTGCCGCAGGAGTAGTTGCCCCCTGCCTTGGCGGTCTGGGTGTAGGTACCGGGCTCGGTGGGCACACTGCTCATTTTGCTGCTGAAGCACAGGAAGGTCTTTTTCTTATAGGTGTAGCTTACCTTGCCGTTTTCAGCCACCTGTCCGTCCGAAATGACCTTGGCGGTCAGGTCGGCGTTTTGCAGCTGGGAGACGGTCATGCTGGACGGGGTCTCAGTTGCCCAGCTCAGGCTGACGTTTTCGGTCTTGGGCTTGATCTTGAACATGGCAAAGCCGGCGGCGTTGATATCGCTGCTTTCCAGCGCGATGGCACCGGCAAAGTACTTACCACTGTCTTTAGGCTGCTCGTCCAGATAGATGCGGCTCAGCGCGCCCTCGGGCAGATACTTGCGGATCAGGCTCAGCGCAAGCTTCATACCGTTGGAAACGTTCTTCACGGTGGTCAGATAGCTGGCCGGGATAAAGAAGCTTACGGTGTCCAGCACCGACACCACCTCGTCCGCCACCCGCAGCAGCACGCTGACGTCGTTGCCGTCGATCAGCTGCTTGAGGTAGCTGTATACGTTGAATTCCTCGGTCTGATCCGGGGTCTGGGACATCTTTTTGGGCAGGGGGATCAGCTTGAGCAAAGTGCGCAGCTTATCCGAGATCATCAGGGTCACATAGCCGTAGGCTTCGCCGCTGGTGCCCAGCACCACAGCGATATACTGGGTGTTTTCGGGCCGGGTCTCCACCTCCAGCTTATAATCGGAACCATAGACAAGGTTGCCGGTCGCCCGGATGCGGATGTTGACGATATCATTTTCATCCTCTGCCGCGCTCAGCGCTGCGGCATCGGGCAGTTCCTCGCTGACAACAGCGGTGCTTTCCGGCTGCTGCGCTGCCGCCGAGGCGGGCATTGCCAGCACACCAAGCATCATGCTGACTGCGAGCAGGAGCGAGATCCATCGTTTGGCCTTCATACGAAAACCTCCTTTGTTGTTTGGTATCTTACCCACATTTTACCGCAAAATAATCCTAGGGTCAATAACGGGATTCAAGCCGAGGGCCTCACTCTCCGATATAGGTAAAGCGGGGCTGGGTAACGCCGTCTCGGGTCACAGTCTCCAGCCACATGGCGGCGGGGCGCACCCACAGCCCGCCCTCGCCGTACAGGGCGCGGTACACCACCATTTCCTCCTCGGTCTCGCTGTGGCGTGCTACGCCCAGCACCTGATATTCGTTGCCTTTAAAGTGGCGGTAGCGCCCGGGGCGCACCGGATATTGCAGTTCCTTCATAATCGTTCCTTTCTGCTTTGCAAAAAAGGCTGCTGCGCCGGACAGGTGCAGCAGCCCACAAACCTTATTATATTACAGCGTGCTGTCCGTTCCATCGCCAGGGGTCTGCTCGGCAGAGTACAGCAGCATCAGGTGGTTGGCCGAGGCTTCCAGCTGGCTCTTGGCCTGCCGCAGGGCGGCTTCCTCGGTCTCGTTCATCTTTTCGGGCTTATCCTTGCGCAGGCAGTGGCGCAGGTTGGCAAGGTCGGCCTTCACGCGGGACTTTTCGTCCTTGTCCAGCTCTTTTTTGCACTTGGAAAGTGCTTCGTCCACCTTATAAGCCAGCACCTCGGCCTGATTGTGCAGCTCCAAGCGCTCCTTGCGGCGGCTGTCCTCGGCCTCGTAGGCGGCGGCGTCTGCCATGGCGCGCTGGATCTCGTTTTCGGAAAGGTTGGTGCTGCCGGTGATGGTGATGTTCTGCTCCCGCCCGGTGGCAAGGTCCTTGGCAGATACCTTCACCACGCCGTTCACGTCGATATCAAAGGTGACCTCGATCTGGGGCTTAGACGAAAAGCTTGCCCGGATGCCGTTCAGCTTGAACTTGCCCAAAGACTTGTTGTCCCGCGCAAAGTGGCGCTCGCCCTGCAAAACGTTGATCTCCACGCTGGTCTGCATGGGACGGGCGGTGGTAAAGATCTGGCTCTTGCGGGTGGGGATCATGCTGTTGCGGGTGATCAGCGGAGTGGCGACCCCGCCCAGCGTCTCGATGGACAAAGTCAGCGGGGTCACATCCATCAATACCAGTCCCTGCGCTGCCGCGCCGGTGGCACCCGCCAGCTTGCCGCCGCCCTGCAGCAGTGCACCCTGCACCGCTGCACCCATGGCGACGCACTCGTCCGGGTTCAGGCTGTGGCTGGGCTCCTTGCCCAGCAGCTCCCGCACCTGCCGCTCCACGGCGGGCATCCGGGTGCTGCCGCCCACCAGCAGCACCTTGCCCAGCTGGCTGGCAGAGATGCCCGCATCCCGCAAGGCATTCTGCACCGGGGTCACGGTGCGGGACAGCAGATCGCCGGTCATCATCTCGAACTGCGGGCGGGACAGGGCGATATCCAAGTGGTGGGGTCCATCCTTGCCCACCGTGATAAAGGGCAGGTTCAGCTGAGCAGAGGGCGCACTGGAAAGCTCTTTCTTGGCCTTTTCCGCTTCCTCCTTCAGCCGTCCCATGGCGGCAGGGTCGCGGGTCAGGTCGATGCGGTCAGACTTTTTGAACTCTGCCACCGCGTACTCCACGATGCGCTGGTCAAAGTCATCTCCGCCCAGATGGGTGTCGCCGCCGGTGGCAAGCACCGTAAAGGTGCCGTCCTCGATCTCGATGATGGACACGTCAAAGGTGCCGCCGCCAAGGTCGTAGACAAGGATCTTCTGTGCAGCTTCGTTGTCCAAGCCGTAGGCCACAGCGGCGGCGGTAGGCTCGTTGATGATGCGCAGCACGTTCAGCCCCGCAATGCGGCCTGCATCCTGCGTGGCCTTGCGCTGGCTGTCGTCAAAATAGGCGGGCACGGTGATGACGGCCTCGGTGACCGGCTCGCCCAGATAGCTCTCGGCGTCCCGGCGGATCTTGGCAAGGATCATGGCGCTGATCTCCTGCGGGGCAAGGTCCTTGCCGTCAATATGCGCCCGGTAGTCCGAACCCATGTACCGCTTGATGCTGGAGATCGTGCGCCCGGAGTTTGTGGCGATCTGGCGCTTGGCCGCGCCGCCCACCAGACGCTCGCCGTCCTTGGTAAAGGCCACCACGCTGGGGGTGGTGCGCTCGCCCTCCGCATTGGTGATGACCACGGGCTTGCCGCCCTCCACCACTGCCACACAGGAATTGGTCGTACCCAGATCAATGCCGATCACTTTGCTCATACTGTTTCCTCTGTTTCTTGTCCGCCGTGTCTGCGGGCTGATTTTTCTCCAGTCTATCTTACCGGACGGCTGTGACCATTTTTTAGTCCAATTGTAAAGATTCTATGTTATATGCCGCCGGAGCCGCGGGCGGCTCGTGGGTCAGCGCGTAGAGCAGCTGTTCCGCTTCCTGTAACCAGCGGTCGGCGTCCGGCTCGTGCTCCCGCTGCAAAATGGTAAAAGCCTGCTTTGCTTCTGCCGCCTGCGCCAGCGCCTTTTTGCGGGAGGTGTAGCGGGTCTCGTACTGCGCCAGCCGCAGGCAGACCCGGGGCGTGTACTCGATATCCGGCACCGCTGCCGCGTTCTGCCGCGCCCGGCGGTACCACAATAGCGCTTTGCCGTTGTCGCCCCGGGCGGCGCAGTCATCGCCAAGGTTCAAAAGGGCGATGGGTTCTCCGCTTTCGGCAGCAGCCTTCCACATCTTGCGCGCCTGTGCAGTGCTTTTGGGCACGCCGCGCCCCTGATACAAGCACTCGCCCAGCAGCGATAGCCCGGCAGAATTTCCCTGCTCAGCGGCTTTCTGGTAGCACTCTGCCGCTGCTGCCCAGTGTCCGGCGCGGGCGGCTTCCTTACCGGCTTCGGCTTCCTCTGCGCCGGGGCCCTCCGGGGTATGGCCCGCGTGCAGCAGACCGTTGAGCAGCGCACCGTCCAGCGAGGCCGAATTGCTCCATGGGTCCAGCACCACGCCATCGATGCCCGGGGTGTCCAGCGCCAGCTGCATGGCTTGTTCCAAGGTGCGGTCTGCCATGGGGCGGCTGCCGGTGCTGCGGTCTGCACCGGCAGCTGTCACCGAGGTGAACAGCGGCAGCCAGCAGCGCCCCTTATCGTTGCGCAGCGTCCACAAGGCAAGGCCGTCGGCCTTTTCTGCCGGGATGGGGTGCTCCATCCACGGAGCGGGCGCGCCCTGCGCCGAAAGCGCCGTTTGCAGCGGCACCAGCACATGGGTCTCCAGTTCCAGCGCATAATTCAACGCGTTCATCAAGGACCAGAAGCTCTCCTCGTTCTGTCCCTTGTACAGCCCCTGCACCGCCTGCTCGATGGCCGGGCAGCCGGTGCCGCGCGGGCTGTACACCGGTGCGGTGCGGCTGCGGCGGCTGCCCACCGGGCGGAAGCGTACCCCGCCGTCTGTTCGTCTTGCCATTGTGTTCACCATACTTCCCTATCAATATCAGCCTTAGTATAACAGGATTTGGCAGCTTGTACAATGCAAAACGCAGCTGCATTGTGGAAAACATTTTCCGCTTAAAGGCTTCCCCCGGTCGGGGGAAGCTGTCACCGTAGGTGACTGATGAGGGCGCTGCTGTCGGAACCGCCCCTCATCCGGCGCTACGCGCCACCTTCCCCCCAAGGGGTGAAGGCTTTTGTGTCCGGTTGGAACATCAAAAATGCTTTTCACGCAGCTGCGGCACTGGATTTTTGGGATACATGGCGCTATAATAAGGTGTATTTTGACCCTGAAGGAGGAATTTTTTTGAACCGGATGCTTGGCTACCTGAAGGGCTACAAGCGCGAAAGCGTGCTTGCACCGCTCTTTAAGATGCTGGAAGCCACCTTTGACCTGTTCGTGCCGCTGGTGATGGCGGATATCGTCAATGTGGGCATTGCAGCGCACGACCTGCATTATATTCTGGTGCGGTGCGGCCTTTTGCTGCTGCTGGCTTTCATCGGCCTTACCTGCAGCCTGACCGCGCAGTATTTTTCCGCCAAGGCGGCGGTGGGCTACTCCACCGCGCTGCGGCACGCCCTGTTTGCCCATATCCAGAGCCTGAGCTTTTCAGAGATGGATACGCTGGGCACCAGCACCCTCATTACCCGCATGACCAGCGATGTCAATCAGGTGCAAAGTGGGCTTAACCTGTTTTTGCGCCTGTTCCTGCGCAGCCCCTTTGTGGTTCTGGGCGCTATGGTCATGGCCTTTACGGTCAACGCCCGGGCGGCAATGATCTTTGTAGTCACCATCCCGCTGCTCAGCGTGGTGGTGTTCGGCGTGATGGTCATCACCCGGCCGCTGTATAAGACGGTGCAGACCCGGCTGGACCGGGTGCTGGGCCTGACCCGCGAGAACCTGACCGGCGTGCGCGTGGTGCGCGCCTTTGATAAGGAGCAGAGCGAGATCGACCGCTTTGAGGACGCCAACGCCCTGCTGACCGGGATGCAGCTGCATGTCGGCCATCTTTCGGCGCTGATGAACCCGCTGACCTATGTGCTCATCAACCTTGCCATTGTGGCACTGCTGTATGTGGGCAGCATCGAGATCAACGTGGGCGGCATGGCCTCCGGCGATGTCATTGCGCTGGTGAACTACATGAACCAGATCCTTGTGGAGCTGGTAAAGCTTGCAAACCTCATCGTACAGATCAGCAAGGCGCTGGCCTGTGCAGGCCGCGTGCAGGCAGTGCTGGACACAAAACCCGGCATGACCTTCCCGGCAAAGCTTCTGAGCGAAGTACCCGCCGACAAGACCGGCGATGCCGTGCGCTTTGACCATGTAGGCCTGACCTACGCCGGGGCGGGCGCACCCAGCCTGACCGATATCAGCTTTACCGCCAAAAAGGGCCAGACCATCGGCGTCATCGGCGGCACCGGAAGCGGTAAATCCAGCCTTGTGAACCTCATCCCGCGCTTTTACGATGCCACCGAGGGCAGCGTGGAGATCTTTGGCCGCCCGGTGGCCAGCTACCCCCGGGACGCTTTGCGCGGCAGGGTGGCGGTAGTCATGCAGAAGGCGCAGCTCTTCGGCGGCACCATCCGCTCCAACCTTTTGTGGGGCAACAACGATGCCACCGATGCCGACCTGTGGGCAGCGCTGGAAACGGCACAGGCCGCAGACTTTGTGCGTGCAAAGCCCCTTGGGCTGGACGAGCCGGTGGAACAGGGCGGACGCAACCTCTCCGGCGGACAGAAGCAGCGGCTCACCATCGCCCGTGCGCTGGTGGGCAAGCCGGACATTTTGATTTTGGACGACAGCGCCAGCGCGCTGGACTACGCCACCGACGCCGCCCTGCGCAAGGCACTGGCGGCGCTGCCCGGGGCACTGACTGTGTTCATCGTCAGCCAGCGCGCCGCCAGTTTGCAGCACGCCGACCAGATCTTGGTATTGGATGACGGCCATCTGGTGGGCATCGGCACCCACAGCGCACTGCGCAGCAGCTGCCCAGTGTACGAGGAGATCTACGAGAGCCAGTTCAAGAAAGGGGAGGCAGAAGCATGAGTGCAAAAGCAAAAAACAAGCTGACCCCGCAGCAGCGCAAAGCCACCCTGAACCGGGTGCTGCACAAGATCCGTCCGTACAGCGCCTTTGTGGTGTGCAGCCTGCTGGTGGCAGCGGTCAGCGTAGCCGCTCAGCTGTATATCCCCATCCTGTGCGGTGACGCCATTGATAAGATGCTGGGCAAGGGCAATGTAGACCTTGCCGGGGTGCTGCGCATTGCGGTAAGCATTCTGGTGGTGGCAGCCGTAGCCGCCCTTGCACAGTGGCTTTTGAGCGTGTGCAACAACCGCATCACCTTCTCGGTCAGCCGCGACCTGCGCAACGAGGCGCTGCGTAAGATTCAGACCCTGCCGCTGTCCTATCTGGACAGCCACCCCTCCGGCGATATCGTCAGCCGCATGGTGGCGGATGTGGACACCTTTGCGGACGGCCTGCTGATGGGCTTTACCCAGCTGTTCTCCGGCATTCTGACCATCTTCGGCACCCTGCTGTTCATGCTGCGGGAGAACGTGCCCATCACGCTGGTGGTGGTGTGCATCACCCCGCTGAGCCTTGTGGTGGCGGGCTTTCTGGCAAAGCGCAGCTACGGCTACTTCCAGAGCCAGAGCACCGTCCGCGGCAAGCAGACCGCGCTGGTCAACGAGATGATCGAGGGCCAGAAGGTGGTGCAGGCCTTTGGCCACGAGGCCGAAAGCCTTGCCGCCTTTGACGCAGTGAACGGCCAATTGCAGGACGTGAGCCTGAAGGCCATCTTTTTCTCCAGTCTGACCAACCCCGCCACCCGCTTTGTGAACAACATCGTGTATGCGGGCGTGGGTCTTGTGGGTGCGCTGTACGCCGTGCGCGGCGGCATCACCATCGGTCAGCTGAGCGTTTTTCTGAGCTACGCCAACCAGTACACCAAACCCTTCAACGAGATCTCGGGCGTGGTCACCGAGTTACAGAATGCACTGGCCTGCGCCGCCCGGGTGTTTGAACTGCTGGACGCTGAGGATCAGGTGCCGGAGGCCGAAAACGCCGCCGCGTTGCAGCCGGACGGCCATGTGCAGTTACAGGATGTGTCCTTCCGCTACCTGCCCGACCGCCCGCTCATCGAAGGGCTCTCGCTGGATGTGCAGCCCGGCCAGCGCATCGCCATCGTAGGCCCTACCGGCTGCGGCAAGACCACCCTCATCAACCTGCTGATGCGTTTCTATGATGTAAACAGCGGCAGCATCAAGGTGTCCGGCACCGATATCCGGGATGTGACCCGCGCTTCCCTGCGCGGCAGCTACGGCATGGTGCTGCAGGACACATGGCTGCGTGCCGGTACGGTGCGGGAGAACATCGCCTACGGCAAGCCGGACGCCACCATGGACGAGGTGATCGCCGCCGCAAAGGCTGCCCATGCCCACAGCTTTATCCGCCGCCTGCCCGATGGCTACGATACCGTCATTGCGGAGGACGGCGGCAACATCAGTCAGGGACAAAAGCAGCTGCTCTGCATCGCCCGCGTGATGCTCTGCCTGCCGCCCATGTTGATTCTGGACGAAGCCACCTCCTCCATTGATACCCGCACCGAGGTGCGCATCCAGAAGGCTTTTGCCCGCATGATGCAGGGACGCACCAGCTTTATCGTGGCGCACCGCCTTTCCACTATCCGGGAGGCAGATATCATCCTTGTGATGAAGGACGGTCATATCGTGGAGCAGGGCAACCATGACCAGCTGCTGGCACAGGGCGGCTTCTATGCCAAACTCTACAACAGTCAGTTCGAGGGCGTGGAGACCTGAGAGCACTGTTGTATCCTATCCACACTGTAATAACGAGCAACGAAAATTCGTTTTGTTAAATAAAATGGGCTAAATGGGTGCTTATTCATAGAATGTTAATAATAAGTTAACATTCAGTACACCACTTTTCGGTATACATAGGGCAACAAAGGCGCGCAGTGCGCCGAACTCCCGCCAAAAAGGGCAAAAAGCGCAGACCGCTGTGGTGTGCGGCGGTCTTGGAAATGCCCTTGGTACAGGAAAGGAAACGTTACTTATGAAAATTGGTTTTTGGGAACTTATCGTCATCGTCATCGTGGCGTTTGTGTTCATCGGCCCGGACCAGCTGCCCGTCTACGCAAAGAAGATCGGCAAGATGCTCCGCGAGCTGAAGAAATACACCGGCGCTGCTTCTGAGGAGATCCAGAAGAACGTGGTGGAGCCCCTGAACGAGATCCAGGCACCCCTGAAAGAAGCTGTTGCCCCTCTGACCGATATCAAGAAGGATATCGACAGCAGCATGCGGGACGTGACCAAGAGCTTTACCGGCATTGGCAAGACCAGCAAAGAGGAAGCCGCCAAGAAGCTGGCTGAGGCCGAGGAGGTCACCGACCTGACCGAGGACGCTGTGGAGGAACTGCCCGAGCAGCCCGCCGAAGCCCCGGCAGAAGCTGCCGAAGTTGCTGAGACTCCCGCTGAAAAGCCGGAGCAGCCCGCTGCCGAGGCCGCACAGCCTGCCGCAGAGCCGGTGGCTGAGCCTGTGCAGGAAGCCCCTGCCGCAGCCGAAGAGGCCGCCGAGGCTGCCCCCGCTGAAGAAGCAAAGGTGTAAGCGCCCCTACTTATTTATGGATGCACCCGCGCCCGCGGTTGCCAGATACATTTTGTAATACGCCCGCCACGCGGCGCGGCAAGAAAAAGGAGAACTTTATTATGCGTATTGGTACTAATGAGCTGCTGATCATTCTGGTTGTCGTTCTGCTGATCTTTGGACCCAAGAACCTGCCGAAGCTGGGTAAGATGTTCGGCAAGACCATCAATGGCTTCAAGAAGGGCATGGAGGACGAGGACGCCGAGCAGTCCGAGGAGACTGTAAAGAAGGCTGATAAGAAGGACGAAGACGAGGAGTAATTGTGGCTACAAACAAAAAGCGCAAAAAGAAAGCCGAAGTCATGGCAGAGGACGGCAGCATGACGCTGACCGGCCATCTGAAAGAACTGCGGAACCGGCTCATCATCTGCGCGGTGGTGTTTGTGGTGGGCGTAGTGGTCTCGCTGGCGTATGCAGACCGTCTGATCGATCTGCTTACCGCCATGGGCCGCGACTATTACCAGTTCGTGTCCATTGCCCCGCAGGAAAAACTGATGCAGTATTTCCGGGTGTCCATTCTGGCCGGTGTGGTGGTAACGGTGCCTGTGGCCTTTTACAACATCTACGCCTTTGCAAAGCCGGGCCTGAAAAAGAGCGAGAGCACCTTTTTCAAGCTGGTCATGCTGCTGGGTCTGATTTTGTTCTGCGTGGGCGTGCTGTTTGCCTATAAGCTCATGATGCCGTTCATGCTGCGGTTCCTCAGCACCGGCATCGAGGGTGCTGAGTACATCCAGACCACGACCAGTATCGAGAGCTACGTCAACCTCTGCCTGACCATGTTCATCATCTTTGGCTGTGTGTTTGAGATGCCGCTGATCACCATCATCCTTTCCAAGATGGGCATCATCAACCCGCAGATCCTCAAGCAGGTACGCGGCGTAGCCATCGTGGTCATCTTCTTCATCGCTGCCGTGGTCACCCCGCCGGACATCGTGTCCCAGTGCATGGTGGCACTCCCCATGGTGCTGCTGTACTTTGTCAGCATCTTCCTGAGCGGCATCTTCTACAAGCCGCACGATACGGACGAGGATGACGAGGACGAAGAAGAGGAAGAAACGGAGAGCAAGGACTGATCCCGCTTCCGTTCCGGTTTTCATCAACTGAATCAAACGCCGCTGCACGGCTGTGCAGCGGCGTTTCTTGTTGGTGCGGAAAGAAAAAAGCTGCCGCACAGCTTTGTGCAGCAGCCTATGAGAAAATAAAGGAGAAACGCAGGTTCAAAAAAGATTATTTGCCCAGATGCCAGATGTCGCGGTCGTACTCGGCAATGGTGCGGTCAGAGGAGAACATGCCTGCTTTGGCAATGTTCACAAGGCACTTGCGCCGCCAGCCCATGGGGTCGCAGGCGTAATCGCTGAGCGCCTGTCCCTTGCGCACAATGTAGGCGTTGAAGTCCGGCAGGGTCTGGAACCAGTCCTTGTGGATCAGCTCGTCGTGCAGGCGGGTCAGGTTTTCGGCATGACCGGCGGCCAGCATCTCCGGCCCGGTGAGGAAGCTGATGGCGCGGCGGATGTTGGCATCGCCCTCCACCCACTGGGCGGGGTCGTAATCGCCCACGGCGTAGCGGTGGATGACCTGATCGGAGGTCTGGCCGAAGATATAAATGTTCTCCTCGCCTACCTGCTGGCTGATCTCCACGTTGGCACCGTCCATAGTGCCCAGCGTCAGCGCACCGTTTAGCATAAACTTCATGTTGCCGGTGCCGGAGGCCTCCTTGGAGGCAAGGCTGATCTGCTCAGACAGGTCGCAGGCAGGGATCAGCTTTTCGGCGGCGGTGACGTTGTAGTTTTCCACGAACACCACCTGCAGCCACTTGGACACCTCCGGGTCTGCGGCGATGACCTTGGAGAGGGTCAGCAGCGCGTGGATGATGTCCTTGGCAATGGTGTAGGCAGGCGCGGCTTTCGCGCCGAAGATGCTCACCAGCGGAGCGGCGGGCAGGTGCCCTGCCTTGATCTCGTAGTACTGATGGATGAGGTACAGCAGGTTGAGCTGCTGGCGCTTATACTCGTGCAGGCGCTTGGACTGGATATCGAACACGGCATCGGTGCTCACGGTCACCTTCTGGGTGTGCAGCAGCCAGTCTGCCAGCGCTTCCTTGTTGGCCTTCTTCACGGCGGTCAGCTCGTTCAGCACCGTTTCGTCGTTGGCAAAGCTCAGCAGCTTTTCCAGCTCGGCGGCATCCTTGCGGAAGCCGGAGCCGATGTGCTTTTCCAGCGTGGCAGTCAGGCGCGGGTCACATTCCAGCAGCCAGCGGCGGAAGGTGATACCGTTGGTCTTGTTGTTGAACTTTTCCGGGTACAGCTCGTAGAAGCCGTGCAGCT
>OGIG01000748.1_pt1 | contig 25496 bp, 25 predicted proteins | sample 1571601 | NCBI WGS metagenome assembly OGIG01 (sample SAMEA2581953, study PRJEB24529) | metagenome | biome: Human gut stool | place: China | collected 2011 | reverse complement strand
CGGAAGAGTATACAGTGTTCCGGCATCCACAGGCACAGATTGTCCCGGTTCTATTTGAATATGGGAAGCAACAGACTTTTCTGTCAATACACACCCTCCATCATCCAAGTTCTGAATCACCACTTTTACTTCACGAATATCCATCGGATAGTTCGTTTCATTTTTCAAGGTAAAAGAGCAATTTACAGGATCTCCCGGCCAATAGGCAACTTTATTTAATTTTACATCAGAGGCTTTAGCCATTGTTGTACGAAAGCCGTCATCAACAACTTCCGAATCTTTGCATCCGCTCATGATAGCCAATGCAGAAAAAGTGATGATTATACTTGAAATATAACTAATTATTCTCATTGTGTTTTTCTTTTAAAATTGAATCCTTGTATTTATTCATCAATAAAGTAGCAATCTCAACAGCATTACCAACCGGTTCGGAAGGATAACGTTCATGTGACTTGACCCAGTCAATTTCAAACTGCGTCACTCTTTGATGAAAAGCATCAGCATAAAACGGCTGCTTGTTAGAAACAGAGCGAATAACTTCATCTATAAACATTTCCCAACGAGGCGCATAATATCCCGATACCAAACCTCCCCAAGTACGATTTGCATAATCGTTTAAACTTTGATCTTTATCTCCCCAGGTTGAAACGATAGTACGGGCATTTTCTTCGTAATAATTTTTAGAGGCTTCGTCTATACCTAATGAACGGGCATCTTCAATCCATTTTCCCAGACCATTGTAAAATGTCACAAAATGCGGAACAGGAATCTTAATCATGCTTCTTCTGTGAAGCATGGAATTGCTGAACAATTCTCTGAACACATCTGATACATAGTGCAAAAATCTTAACGGCATATTAGGATTCTTGCTAGACTGCTGCTCAAACATATACAGGCTCATACATAGCAAAAATGAAGCGTCGTTCTTATACTTCATGTACGAACCTCCATTTAATGTTGTAACCTGCAAATCATCAACATTCGTGTAAGCTGAATTGTTAAGTGCATTATACAGCTCTAAAAGATTTCTCTTATCTCTGTATAACATACAGAATACATTATCCTTAAATTTAGATGTTACATTGTCTTTCTTCTCTGCCATAGATATCCTCCTCGTCTCTTTCGCAGGCAGATATCCACGCACATATACTAATATTATCTTTTTCTATATAAATATATTAGCATTTACGGATATCTAAAACAAGCCTGCATTATTCAATTATGTGTTATGTGGATTTTGCTGAATGAATGTCTATAAATGTTTTTAGAAAAATAAACCTTCATAAACGAACTTTCATAGATGTATGTTAATCTATGAATATCCAGCTTTGATAAGCAACTGGTGTTGATTATTGAAGCAATCAACACCAAGTTACTTTAGAAAAGATTTTATTCTTTAAATATATTAATATCATATATAATTGTATATGTCAATATATATTATCTAAACATTTGAAATACCTCATTTTTATTAAAAAAGGTACAACATTCATCATGTGAATATTATACCTATAATTAATAAATATTATCTATACGCTCTCTCGTATATACCCGCAATCTCTTCATCAGTAGTTTCCTGAGGGTCTCTTACGAACAATCTCATCATTGTTGCCCTTGCGTTCTTGGCAAGTGTCATTGCTTCTTCCTTCTTTATTCCATAATCAGACATCTTAAGGTCATCAACTCCACATGCCTTCTGTAATTCAAGAAGTGCTGTTATGAAATCTTCCGGTTTAGATGCATCTTCCATTCCAAGGAAATGTGCCATATCAATGAAGCGTTCATCACATACATGCTTATTAATCCAGAATGTGAAGTACTCCTTAGACAGCATGATAAGTCCTGCTCCATGAGGAAGCTCAGGGTGATATGCACTCATTGCATGCTCCATAGAATGTTCTGATATACATGATGTTACAACCATTGAATAGCCAGACATTGTATTAGCGTATGCAACATGTTCTCTTGCCTCAATATCATTGCCATCCTTAACTGCTCTTGCAAGATAATGTCCGATATTTTCAATCGCGGCACGCTGAATCATATCTCCCATAATATTATGTTTGTTGCTTATATACCCTTCCAATGAATGGAAAAGTGCATCAAACCCCTGATATGCAGTGAATTTCGGTGGAACTGTTTTCATAAGCTCAGGGTCAACAATTGCATACTTTGCAAACATCCCCGCCATTCCACCAATACCAATCTTTTCATTAGTATCAGGATTAGAAATTACTCCGATAGTATCAACCTCTGAGCCTGTTCCTGCTGATGTAGTAATTGCAATCCATGGAAGCATCTCATTCGGAGGTGTCATCTTTCCACCTGATGGACTATTAGCATAATCCCACAGATTATCTGATGGCTGTGGAATGAACATTGCCATATTCTTAGCCGCATCCATAACTGAACCGCCGCCTAAAGCAACAACAAAGTCAACTCCATTCTCGCGACCAATTCTTGCGCCTTCTTCAACTGCTGACTTCAGCGGATTAGCTCCTATTCCGTTATAAAGCACATATGAAACATCAGCCTGTTTAAGTTCATCTATTGTTCTGTCAAGTGAACCATTCATCCTTGCAGACTTTCCATTGCTTATAACAAGAAGTGCTTTCTTTCCTGGCATCTTAAGAGTATGAAGCTTAGAAAGACTTCCGCATCCAAATACGACATCTACTGGTGAAAAAAACTGATATTCATTCATGATTACTCCTCTCTGAAATTAATACTGCCATCTGTAGCATTCATTCCATCAACAATAGCCAGAGATTCCAGCTGGTATCCAAGGTTACGGATAATCTGTCCACCCTGCTGGAAGCCCTTCTCAACTGCGATTCCAATACCTTCAACAGTTCCGCCTGCCTGATTGACAATAGATATAAGTCCCTGGAGTGCACAGCCGTTTGCAAGAAAATCATCAATAATAAGTACATGATCCTCTGGACCTACAAACTTCTTAGATATAAGAACCTGATTCTTGCACTTATGTGTAAATGATTCAACTTCCGCAGAATACACATCACCATCAATATTGACACTCTGTGACTTCTTTGCAAATACAACCGGTACATCAAAGCATTCTGCAACTATACATGCAATACCAATTCCTGAAGCCTCAATTGTTATAATCTTATTAATATTCTTTTCTGCAAATCTTCTCTTAAATTCTTCACCCATCTGCTTGAAAAGCTTAACATCCATCTGATGATTAAGAAAACTGTCTACTTTAAGAATGTTGCCTTCTTTGACAACTCCGTCCTTCATAATTCTTTCTTCAAGAAAATTCATAGTAATGATTCCTTTCGTAAGTAAATTATCTGTCATATTATAAGAAATTATTCTAACATTACAAGGCTCTATGGTCAATCAGTTTTAATTATCTTTTACACTTGCCATTGCAATCTGGTCAGGAGTTATAGGGAGCTCGTAAAATCTCTTTCCTGCCGCATGGCTTAATGCATCTGTAATTGCAGGAAGCGGTGTATTAATTACAACCTCTCCGATTGATTTCGCACCAAAAGGACCTGCATTCTCGTAACTGCTCTCAAACTCAACATTAATATGTCCAATATCCATTCTTGATGGAATCTTGTACTGTAAAAATGAGTTCTCATACAGCTTGCCTTTATCTGAATATGTGATATTCTCTGACATTGTCATTCCTATTCCCTGTAAGATACCGCCCTCTGCCTGTACTCTTGCAAGGTTAGGATTAACAGGTGTTCCACAATCAACACATGCGTCATACTCAACAACACGGCTCTCTCCTGTGAGAAGGTCAACCTCGACCTCCGCTGCTCCAACCATAAATGGTGGTGGTGAAATAGGAGATGTATGTGTATTGGTAACTGAAAGTGCTATATCATTACCACACATGGATGCTGTTGATATATCGGCCAGGGTTACACATTTATCCTTGTTCTCACCTGATTCGCATATTACTTTCTTTCCGTCAAATGTGACATCACATTTCTCGCATCCTAACATCTTAGCACCCAGCTTTTCGATTCTGTCTCTAAGCTCTAATGCACATTTTTCAACAGCCTTACCTGTTACATATGTTGTACTTGATGCGTATGAACCTGAATCATAAGGTGATATGTCAGTATCTGCACCAAATACACTTATATCATCTGTGCTGCATTCAAGAACCTCTGCTGCAATCTGTGCAAGTATTGTATCGCAGCCTGTTCCCATATCAGCAGCTCCGATGTTCATAGTATATACACCTTCATCATTAAGCTTTAGTGTCGCACTGCCGACATCAACTCCTGATATACCTGAGCCCTGCATTGCCATGCCCATTCCGACAAAACGTGCCTTAGTATCAGAAATCTTTCTCATAGGATATTTCTCATCCCATTTAATCATCTCTTTGACCTTTGCAAGACATCTGTCAAGTGCACAGCTTGTATTAACCTGTCCATAGTAAGCAGGCATTACATCGCCCTCTTTTACTATGTTCTTAAATCTGATTTCAAACGGGTCCATATGAAGTCTGTCTGCCAGTTCATTTACAGCCGACTCAACTGCAAAAAGGCCCTGTGTCGCACCATAACCTCTGTAAGCACCCGCTGACATTATATTAGTATATACAACATCACTTACAAAACGGAACGCCTCTGCCTTTCCATATAATGGAATTGACTTGTGTCCAGAAAGGCCTACTGTTGTAGGACCATGCTCGCCATATGCACCTGTATTAGATAATGTGTATAAATCAATTCCTTTTACAATACCATCCTTAGTTGCACCAAGTCTTACATGCATCTGCATCTCATGTCTTGGTGATGAAGCAGATAGTGATTCCTCTCTTGAAAAGATAATCTTAGACGGTTTCTTAGTCTTCCATGTAACAAATGCAGGATATATCTCTGATACAGATGTCTGCTTTGCTCCAAATCCGCCTCCAATTCTTGGCTTGGTAACTCTTATCTTAGATGGCGATATTCCAAGTGCATGTGAGATAATTCTCCTGCAATGGAATACTATCTGTGTAGAACTAACGACATGAAGTCTTCCATAAGTATCTATTGTACAGAAAGTTCTGAAAGTCTCCATCATGCTCTGCTGGCATGCCTTAGTATGATATGTCCTGTCAATCACAATATCACACTCGTCCAGCACCTTATCGATATCTCCGTTGCTGCTCTCATCATGTGCACAAAGATTCCTTTTATTATCAGCTCCAACCGGACATAATGCCTCCCAGTTATCCTCAGGGTGTACAAGAATCTCATTATCCTTTGCCTTAGTAAAATCAAGCAATGGTTCAAGCACTTCATATTCTGTCTTAATAAGTTTCATTGCCTTATCAACACAGCGTTCATCAGCACCTGCAACAATGGCAACAGGATCACCTATGAATCTTACATGCTTATCAAGAATAAGCCTGTCATAAGGACTTGGCTCAGGATAAGTCTGACCTGCACATGTGAATCTTTTCATATTCTGGTCAACATCTTTATATGTAAATATTGCTTCAATTCCAGGCACTTTCATTGCAATATCTGTATTAATATTCTTTACAAATGCGTTGGCATATGGTGAGCGCAGAAGCTTTACAACAAGGCAGTCCTTAGGTGCAATATCATCTGTATACACCGGCTTTCCAAGAAGCAGTTCCATCGCATCTTTCTTTCTGATAGCTTTATTAACCGACTTCATCTATTCAGCCTCCTTTGCTTTCTTTGCCTCAAGGAAATTCATAATTCCTCTTAACTGTCCCTCATAACCTGAACATCTGCACAGATTTCCTGAAAGGAACTCCTTTATCTCCTCTTCATCAGGATAAGGATTCTCTCTGAAAAGTGCCAATGCATTCATAACAAATCCCGGATTACAGAATCCGCACTGCTCTGCTCCCTGATCTGCTATAAATGTGACAAATTCAGACGCCTCCTCCTGTAATCCTTCGAGTGTTGTAACACTGCATTTGTCTGCTCTTGCTGCAAGAACTGAACATGAAAGGACAGGCTTATCATTAAGAAATACTGTACATAAGCCACAGTTAGATGTTTCACAGCCACATTTTACGCTGTAACAGCCATGCTCTCTCACGAATTCATAGAGTGTCATGTCTGCCGTAATATCTGCTTTGACAGATTTCCCATTCAACTTAATATCAACTAACATATATTCTCCAATCCGTAATCACCAATTAATCTCTGTTAATATTCTGAAGTGCCCTGCCTGCAAGAACGCCTGCAAGATGGCTTCTATACTCAGCACTTCCTCTCATATTGCCTGCTGTAGGCACATTTGTCTTAACAAATGTACTGAATTCTTCTACTGACTTCTCATTAATACCGCCTGCAAGTATTCCTTCTGTATCTTTAACAACAATTGCTCTTCCCGGTCTTGCACCTATGCAGATATTGCAGACTCCAGTATCTTTAAACTTTACTCCTGCACATGTAAGCACCGGCAGATCTGTTTCTGTTATTCTCACAGCTTCATAAAACATATTCACTGGTCTTTTCTTAACAATAATATTAACAACAATGTCCCTGTCATAATCACGGTCAGCATACTCAGTTAATGGAACAATGCCTCCCTTGTATAGTTCTACATAAGAATCCAGTCCGATTAAAAGCGTAAGCACATCAGAAAATCCATATCTTCCATATATACTTCCACCAACTGTTGCAAGATTTCTGAACTGCACACCTACAATATGTCTTAAAGCCTCCTTAGCACAGCCATCTGTATATTCATTAAAACTCTCATGAACTTCTAACTGTCTTAAAGTTGTCATACAGCCAATCTTAAATTCTTCATCTGATTCTTCAATCTTATCAAGTCCAAGCCCTGACATATCAATAGCTGTATTCATTCTGTTGTCGCCCATACGCATCCACATCATGCCGCCGACAATACGGTTAGCTTTCTTCTGATTAAGCTCATAGGCTTCTTCAAGGCTTTCTACTTTCTTATAATTCTGTATAGTAAGCATAAAAACTCCAATCTGTTTATTAGTGAGAGAAAGACGGACGGTTGTGGCAGCCAGACCCGTTACCTGTAGGTGATGGCTCTCATGGCAGCTTAGCTTAGTGGGAGTAGCTGCCGCCATCTGCAAAGCCTATTAGTGTGCAGAAAATCAAACGCGCTGCGCTTGAACGAGATTTTCTGCACACACCTTTAAGCACATGGCGGCATAACTCCCACACAGCACGCTGCAAATCGAGCCCTCGCCTGCTGGCATCGGACCTGTGCCCGCCACAACCTGTCTGTCATCCTTCACTACTAAATTCTTTACTCACCAAGAAATCGATAAATAATCTCATTCTCTTTCCTTATATAAATATAACGGCTTGTAAAACCCTTGTCAATCTGATAAAATTCATTCGCTACTATTTATATAAATTATTTTGTTGGATAATTGTTAGGAAGTCAGCCCCGAAAAATTGTTGAGTCCAACGCGGGATGCTTTGGAGCCGCCGGTACTTGGTAAGCGGGAATAGTTGGCACGAAGTGACAACAAATTTCCGCGAACCTAGTACCGCTGCGAGCGACAAGCAGCGAAAGCGTGTCCTGCGTTGGATTTAACAATTTTTTGAGGCGTCCGTTCTAATACATCTCCACAAACCAATTCACTGAAAGGATTTTAACATGAATAATTTTAAAAGATTTACCGCCCTATTTCTTGCAATGCTCATGCTTTTTTCATTAGCAGCATGCGGCAATTCCACAACTGCTGATAAGGGCACAGAAGAAACTACTACTTCAGCATTTGACGTAATGTCACAGTTTAATGAGATTGCCGTAAGCTATCCTCTTACTGTTACTGACCAGGCTGGAAGAACCGTAACATTTGAAAAGGCTCCGGAAAAGATTGCATCATCTTACTACATTTCAACAAGCCTTCTCCTTGCACTTGGATTACAGGATAAGCTCGTTGGAATCGAAGCCAAGGCTAACACAAGAAATATTTATAAGCTTGCAGCTCCTGCAATCGTGAGCCTTCCTAACATGGGAACAGCCAAGGAATTCAACACAGAAGCATGTGTAGCTGCTGCACCTGATGTTGTATTTCTTCCAATGAAATTAAAGAAAACAGCTGATACTCTTGAAGGTCTTGGAATCAAGGCTGTTGTTGTGAATCCGGAAGACCAGTCACTTTTAGAGGAATGTATAACCCTTGTTGGAAAGATTACTAACAATGCCGGTCGTGCTGAAGCACTTAATAATTCAATCAAGACATTTTTAGCTGATAACAAGACTAATGTTTCTGGTGAGAATACCCCATCTGTATACCTTGCAGGTAACAGCTCTGTTCTCTCAACTGCCGGAAGCAAGATGTATCAGAATACTCTGCTTACTAACGCAGGTGGTAAAAATGTTGCTTCTGAACTTACAGATACTTACTGGGCAAATGTTTCTTACGAGCAGATTCTTGCATGGAACCCTGATTACATCGTTATCGCTGCTGATGCAACATATACAGTCGATGATATCTTAAACGATGCTAATCTCGCCGGCTGCAATGCTGTTAAGAACAAAAATGTAGTAAAGCTTCCTAACAATATTGAAGCATGGGATTCTCCAGTTCCTGGAAGCTTCCTTGGAAGTATATACATTGCTTCTGTTCTTCACCCAGAAAAGGTAACTAAAGATTTCTATGAAACTTGTGTAACTAAATTCTATGAAAGCTTTTATGGATTTACACCTGCAAAATAATTAAGGATGATTTATGTTCAAGAATATTAATAATTACCGGAACAAAATTATACTATTATCTGTCATGTGGGCACTGCTTCTTTTAGCAGTGTTTACATGGTCAGTTCTTACCGGACAGTATCCACTCACATTAAAAGGACTGCTGTCAGGTGACACTATGTCAATTATGGTCTTTAAAAGACTAAGACTTCCACGCGCCATTATGGGTATTATCGGAGGCTTTGGCCTTTCAATATCTGGTTATGTATATCAGATGATATTTAAAAATCCACTGGCATCACCTGATGTTGTCGGTGTTTCTTCCGGTGCAAGTGCCGGCGCAGCTTTTGCTATAGTTGCGGTTTCGTCTTTAACCCCTGTTGTATCAATATCCGCATTTGCCGGAGGAATAATTGCCCTTATAATCACATTACTTGTGGCTTATCTTGTTCCCGGCAGAAACAGTTACACAATTGTACTTGCTGGTATTGCCATTCATTCTGTAGCACAGACAATTCTTATGTTTCTCAAACTTGCTGCAGATCCTGAAAAACAGCTTGCTTCTATTGAATACTGGATCATGGGAAGCCTTAACGGTGTTTCAAAGGACAGCCTTGCTATTCCTTTCTTTGTAACATGTGCAGGCTTTATAATCATGACTTTATTATACAGACAGATTCTCATTCTCTCGATAAATGAGGATGAAGCTGCCGCTCTTGGTGTCAACGTCACAGTTCTGCGTTTTATCATATTAATGATTGCAACATTAATCGTATCATCAATTATATGTGTAACAGGACTTATCAGCTTTATTGGACTTATTGCACCTCACATTGCCAGATTACTTACAAGACGCAATGACAGATTCACATACATATCAAGCGGACTGGCTGGTGCCATAATCATGACACTTGCTGATATATTTGCAAGAAGTGTATCCTCATCAGAACTTCCTGTAAGCATATTTACATCACTCCTTGGTGCGCCGCTGCTTATAATCCTGCTTATCAAAGCTAATAAAAAGGAGGTTGTATGATGTCCGATTTATTCAATCCTGAATTATATGTTTCAGATGTATCAGTATATTATGGAAGCAAATGTGCTGTCCAGAATGTAAGCTTTAACATTCAGCCTGGACAACTTACAGCAATTATCGGTAATAACGGCTGCGGGAAAACCTCTCTTATAAGAGCTGTTATGAATTTTGTTAAACATAGCGGAAAGTGCATGCTTGGTGAGCTTCAGCTTGAAAGTATGTCTGTCAGGAAAAGAGCCGGCATGATAAGCTACATTCCACAAAGAACCGGAATAAGCGTAAGTATGACTGTAAGAGAAGTGTGTCTGCTCGGATTTAATCCACAGCTTCACATGCTTGAATCGTATAACTCCGACATGAAATATCGTGCTGATAAAGCTATCGATTCTGTTGGACTTGCCGGATTATATGATACAGACTTTCTCACATTAAGCGAAGGCCAGAAGCAGTTATGCATACTTGCACGCACACTTATAGAAGATTCGGCGCTTCTGCTTCTTGATGAGCCTGATAGTGCGCTTGATTTTTCTAACCGCCATATGCTTATGAAACATATCCGGAATATTATTTCTGATAACAAATGTGCTCTCATGTGTATACACAGTCCGGAACTGGCACTTGAGTACTGCGACAGGATTCTTCTTATGAAAGATGGAAAAATTGTTTCAGATATTGATGTACATGCAGCCAGTCTTTCAGAAATCAATGAAAAAATGTCTCTTATATATGATAATATCAATGTTACTGAATGTACTGATACCAAGGGAAATGTACACAGAATAGTTCTTGCTTTGTAATAGGGGGATTTATGAATAATTGTTATCTGGACGCAGAAGCCGTAATTACATTTTTCAGGATAACCGGCAGAAAACACATTTTTATAACAGGCAGCCGCGGCAGTGGAAAATCTCATCTTGTTAATGATATGTTAAAACATATGTCCGATTCTTTCAATCTGTTACAGAGTCATAGAACGGATACGCCACAGGTTGTCATTAAATCTAATCTGGTTGCTGACAATAAAGAATTCGTAATTGGTGTACCCCGGACATCTGGAATTAATCCTGCATCTAAAGGCAATAATATGACAATTATTGAAGATGGATTTATTAATTGCGCAATTCCTGCCATTGATACACATCTTGATACAACTCCTGAAAGGTTATTTGTTATTGATGAGCTTGGTTATCTTGAAAGCTCTTGCATCCCATTTCAGAAGGCTGTTGAAAAACTGCTTGATAATTCACATGTTTTAGCTGTAATCAGAAAACAATCCACAGAATTTCTAAACAGAATCTGTAACAGGAAAGATGTTCTTGTTATTGATATTGACAGCACATTTGAAACGCTTTCTTGCATTATTATGGCTTCCGGTATGTCAAAACGTTTTGGCTCTAATAAGCTGATTACAGACTTTAATGGACGCTCTCTTTTTGAAAATGCAGTATCTATAAGCCATTTTGCTGGCTTTGGTGAGACACTTGCAGTAACAAGACATGATGAAGTTGTCCATATATGTGAAGATAAAAATATACATTTTCTACGACACGATATGCCCTACAGAAATGAGATGGTCCGGCTTGGAGTTACCAGAATTCTATCAGATAACGCTTCTTCAGGTAATCCTCACCCTCAGGGAATCCTTTTCCTGCCATCAGACCAGCCGCTTATTACAAGGACAAGCCTGCAGCTTCTGTGTCTTACATTTCTTTATTATGATGATAAGATATGCAGACTTTCCTACAATGAAAATGCTGGTTCTCCATGTATATTTCCTGCAAAATATTACGATGAGCTTCTAAACCTTCCTGAGAAAAAAGGCGGCGGATTCTTAACAAAAAAATATCCCGCACAGGTTGTATTAGTTCCTGTACGGGATGAATATGAACTATATGATATCGATACTCCAGACGATATTACTCGTCTTTTGAAGTTTCTTGGTTAACTTCGTTTTCCTGTGTGGCAGCTTCGTTTTCCGGTTTGCTCTTAGGAAGTATCACATTAAGTAATATTGCCACAAATGCTGCAGGTACAATACCTGACTCACCAAACATAAGCTGTACTGCCTGTGGTGTATGTTCAAGAATTGCAGGGCTTACACCCATTCCATAACCTACACCAAGTGCAACTGAAACAATTGAAAGTCTTCTTGCATCAAGTGGTTCTTTAGTAATAAGCTGGATACCACTTACTATGATTGATGAGAACATCATAACTGCTGCACCACCAAGTACTGACTGTGGCATGATTGATATAAGTGCTCCAAGCTTAGGAATAAGTCCACATAATATAAGGAATACCGCACCTGATGCAAGTGCAACTCTGTTGACAACCTTAGTCATTGCAACAAGTCCTACATTCTGGCTGAATGATGTATTAGGAAGCACACCAAACATGGCTGCAAGTGTTGAACCAAGGCCATCACACATTACACCTCCAGAAAGCTCCTTATCTGTTGCCTCTCTTCTCATTCCACCTTCCATAACGCCTGAAATATCACCAACAGTCTCTACTGCTGTTACAACAAACATTACAAGTACAGGAAGTATTGCTCTTAAATCAAACACAGGCTTAACTGGCATAAACTTTGGAATTGCAATCCATTTAGCCTCTGCTACCTTGTTCCAGTTAAGTACCCATGATTTAGTATACTCAACTCCATCAGCTGTAACTGCTGTATGTGGAAGAACCAGTCCCATAATAATTGCTACAATATAACCCACAATAATTCCAACAAGAATTGCAGATGAACTAAGATATCCCTTAGTCCAGTGCTTAACAAATAATATAACTACAAGCACAACAAATGCCAGGAAAAGATTTTCCAATGAACCAAAATCCTTAGCAGAGCTTCCACCACCAAATGAATTGATACCTACTGAGATGAGCGACAATCCAATTGAAAGAACTACTGTTCCTGTTACTACTGATGGGAAGAATTTTCTTAATGGTTTAATAAATGCTCCAAGTACAGTCTCAAAAAGACCACCTATAATAGATGCTCCCATAATTGCACCATAAGCTAATATTCCACCACCCATAATCTTGGTAACACTGCTGAATACTCCAATAAATCCTGAGCTTGTACCCATAATAATAGGTACCTTGCCACCAACAGGTCCAATTGAAAACAACTGGATAAGTGTTACAATACCGGCGATAATCATCGCATTCTGTAAAAGTGCAACCTGAACCGATGCATACTCACTTCCTGCTCCGATTCCGCATGCTCCTGTGATAATAAGCAATGGTGTAAGATTACCTACAAACATTGCCATTACATGCTGAAGTCCAAGCGGTATTGCCTGTTTCAGTGGAAGCTTTCCATTAAAATCATAAGCTTCCGGCATAAGTGCTTTAATCTTTTTCATAAGTCCTCCAGATATTTATAAAAATGTATAAACATAATACTACATTATCATGTTTAATTCTACATTAAATCACGAAAACTTATATCCAACTCCCCATACAGTTTTTATGTATTTAGGATTCTTTAAATCTGTTTCTATCTTTGAGCGGATATTTCTTATATGCACCATAATTACATTATTAATGTCATATGCCTCCTCTTCACTCCACAGCATATCATATATATGCTCCGTTGAGAAAACATTTCCTTTATTCTTCCATAAAAGCTCAAGTATCGCAAATTCCTTTGGTGTAAGCAGTATTTCTTTAGAAGGAAGAAATACCCTGTGAGTGTCTATATTCATAGTAAGGTCAAGATACTCCAATATATTACTCTGTTTCTGATTGTTAAAATCCTTATATCTTCTCAGCTGCGCCTTGACCCTCGCTATAAGCTCAACCGGGTTAAATGGTTTTGCAAGATAATCATCTGCACCTGCACTAAGACCTATAACCTTGTCCATATCCTGATCTTTTGCAGACAGCATAATTATCGGAATATTGCTCTTTTTTCTGATTTCCATACAGAGGGTTATTCCGTCCATATCAGCCATCATAACATCAAGAATCGTAATATCTATGCTCATGTTATCAATAATATCAAGAGCATCTTTGCCATTAGCCGCCTTATATACCTGATAGCCCTCATTTTTTATATAGATTCCGACAAGCTCTCTAATATCTTCTTCATCATCAACCACTAAAACAGATGCCATAATATCCTCCTCATTTCATAATCAGATTCACATATCATTCTTCTTAAGTTCTATATTAATTGCAAATATTCCATCATTATACTCAGCCCATACTCTTCCGTTAAAGCTTTCTATTGTTTCCTTTACAATCGAAAGTCCAAGTCCGTTGCCGGATATACTTGAATTTCTTGCATGGTCTGCCCTGTAGAATTTGTCAAATATTCTTTCGCAGTCAGGTGCTTTATCACTATCTGTCCTGTTGCAGAATTTTATATGAACAGATTCAGGTATCTCACTCATATACACATTTATCTTTGAATTGTCCGATGAATACTTGATAGAATTCATTAAAACATTGTCAAATACTTCTCTTATCCTGTCAATATTAATATTAATCATCACTGATTCATTAGGTATATCTGTTTCAAAGCATTTGCCTTCCTTCTGTGCAATTCCGTCAAATTCAAGAATGTCCTGTTTAAGAAGCAATGAAATATTGCATTTTTCCATGCTCTCTTCGTTTATGGAAACCTGTTCATTTCTTGCAAGCCCGAAGATTTTATAAATCATTACATTAATCTTTTCAACCTGTCCAAATGCTCTCCGGATGTAATCATCGCGCTCCTCATCAGTTGAATATTTGCCACTGATAACAACATCCAGATATCCCGTTATTATTGTCATCGGCGTCTTGATATCATGGGAAAGATTAGTAATCAGCTCCATATTCTTTCTGTCGTTCTCCCGCTCCTCCTGCATCATCTTTCTCAGACTGTACTGCATATCATCAATCTGTTCAGCTATAAGAGTAATCTCGTCATTGCCCTTTTTATCTATGCTGGCATTAAGATTTCCTTTTGATATCTCATCTACAACCGTTGACAGATATCTGATATAATCAATTCTTTTCTTTGTAAGCAGAAAAACGCTTATTATAAATATAACTGAACCAATCGCAATACACATAAGCTTCAGCTTTATATCAGCATACAGGTATTCCGGTGTAACCTCTGTCTCGAATATAATATAGTAAAGCATTTTTGAAACGCTCTTAGTATATACAAATGTATATGTAAGACTTTCTTCGTCATATGAATTAGTTATATATTGGGAAATGTCAACACTGACTTTATTTTTCTTATAATCAACGATTTCTCCATCTTCCGAAGTCTTCCACAATACCTGTCCATTTCTGTTCGTTATTGTGATTATCATATTACTTACTTCATCGGAATCAAATGGCATTCTGTTATTCTTAAGAAGATACTTCATCGCATCTACTATTGTTTTCTCGTCCTCACCACTATTGGCAGTTATCTCTTCCATTGCAGTATCAAGTGAGCTGTCTAATTCTCTTACCATATTCATTACCTGAATATCGTATCTTTTCTTATAATCAGATGTATCTTCTATTACATCGACCATAATTCCATAATGGCTGCATACAATAAACACTCCTAATGAAGCAAAAACTGCGATAGTAATTGATATCACAATTACCATCGCAAGTTCCTTATATATTCCGATTCTTTTCCGTACATATTGTGCGTTCATATTTCTCTCCATGATTACCAGTAACCTAATTCAACGCCTTTTTCATATACACCTACACCATATGCATAATATCCATATCCATTAAGATGTGTATAATCATACTTTATACTGTCAGGAACTCTTCCATCTAAAAGATTTTCTATATCTGTTTCGTTGGCTTCTTTTCCAGTTATATCTAAAGCATTCTGCATTAAATATGTTCTCATATTAATAAAATGGTCTCCAAATGCTTCCCTTAACGCAGCTTCCCATAAAGTATCATTAAGTCCTACTTCCTTACTGCTGTTATAATTTTCACTGTCTATAGCTTCGTCTGGATTATCTGTATCGCCAATGATAATATAACACTGTGTTCCTGAATTAGCAATCATTGCCTTATATTGAGATATCAATTCATCATAGTCATCCCATCCGCCATTACTACCCATTTCAATTATGAGTACTTCTGCTGACATATCGTGTGCTGCTTTAGTTACTACTTCTGCACCTTTCTTAATCTTGACGCTCTGTGTTGTATCTTCATATAAGCTGATATACACTCCACCTTTGCTGAAAGATAACTGATATAATACATCATCAACATAAACCAGATTATCTACCTGAGCATTATTTGTTTCATATCCATTAAAGTTCGCAAGAGAAACTCCATCTCCATCTGCATTAACTATGCTCACTCTCACTTTTTTACCCGGTTTAACTGTAACTGATTTTCCAATGTACATCTTTATACCACCCTGACGGAGTGCTATATCATATGATGTTTCTCCGCATACGCCAAGATTATAGACATTCATACCAGTATAATAAGCAAGCGCATCTGTATATGCCCAATCAGAAGCGTCTATTATGCCATCCTCATTTTCAATAAATGCTTCTCCGCTTCCAAGTCCGTATGTTATGGAATCACCCCAGCACACAATATTTTTAATTTCTCTATTGAAATTGATATTCTGATTATCTTCACTGTGCTGTTCAGTAATAAAGCTGTTTACGGGCACTATATTAATACCAATAGTCTCACCTGAAACTTCTTCTTTATTAACCACATTTACCCAAATAGCTGCTGTCACACCAATTAAACACACTACACATAAAATAATAATATTCTTTATCCATCTTTTCATAGTGATTCCTCCTCTGATGTTTATGTCTGTATCTTAAAATACAAAAATAAATATCTACGAATGAGAAATCTTTAGATTTCTTAAGAATTAAAATATTATGTTAATCTAAGATTTTACCATCAATCGAAATTGTCACAACCTGCCATGGAATAAATTTCCCACTGTTCTGTAATGCTGTCTTTGCAGCATATTCAAGTCCTCCGCAGCATGGAACTTCCATTCTGACAATAGTAACGCTCTGAATATTATTGTTACTTATTATCTGTGTAAGCTTTTCGCTGTAATCAACATCATCAAGCTTAGGACAGCCGATAATAGTAATCTTTCCCTTCATGAATTCCTGATGCATATTGGCATATGCATATGCTGTACAATCCGCTGCGATTAAAAGCTTTGCCCCGTCAAAATATGGTGCATTGACCGGCACAAGCTTAATCTGGCATGGCCACTGTGCAAGCTGGGATTCTGGCACAACTGGAGCCGCATATGTACCTCCAGCCTGTTCTGCTGCCTCATTCTGTGTTGTATTTCCTGCCTGTCTGTTGAACTGTCTCATCATGCTTCCAGGGCACCCTGAAAAATGTGGTTCCTTCGCTGCTTTCTCCTTCGCCGCTTTATTAGCAAGAACCGCAGCCTCATCATATGCAGCCGCTTCTCTTTCTATAAATGTGATTGCTCCTGTAGGACACTGTGGAAGACAGTCTCCAAGTCCGTCACAGTAATCATCTCTCATAAGTCTTGCCTTTCCGTCAACTAAGCCGATTGCCCCCTCATGACATGCTGTCACGCAAGCTCCACAGCCATTACATTTATCCTCATCAATATGAATAACTCTTCTTATCATTATATTAATCTCCTTATGTTCTGAATTGATTTTGTGATTAAATAATAATATAATGAGCATAATAAATATGTTGTTTTAACCACATTTTTGAAAATTTATTAGAAATGTATTTAGATTTAACTAATAATAAAAGGAGAGCTTATGGCAATCATTAAATCACCTGTATTTAAAGACATTAGCGAAGCTGAAATATCAGAAATGACCTCAGCCGGCTTCCTGCGTGCCAGAAAATTCCGCAAAAAAGCAATTATATATCATGTCACAGACATTGTTCACGAAATCGGAATCGTTGCGTCAGGACAGGTCACTATTGAATATATCGACATGTGGGGCAATAAAGCCATTATGAGTAACATTGCTCCCGGACAGGTATTTGCTGAAACATATGCATTAAGCGGCGAACATCTGATGGTTGACGCTGTCGCGTCTGAAACAAGTGTCGTACTTTTTCTTAATATAAGAAAGCTGATGGACTCCCAGCCTGAAAATGTGCATTACAAAGACACTATCCTTAACAACCTGCTGCACATTTCTATCCAGAAGAATCTTACACTTTCGAACCGCATATTCTGCACTTCTCCTAAGACCATCCGCGACAGACTTCTTATCTATCTATCCAATGAATCAAGAAAAGCAGGATGCGAAGAGTTCTCTATTCCTTTTGACCGCCAGCAGCTTGCCGATTATCTTAATGTCGACCGCACGGCACTTTCTAAAGAGCTAGGTAAAATGCGCGATGACGGGCTTATTGAATTCAGAAAAAATGTGTTTCATCTGCTCAGCATTTGTTAAGAATACTGTTCTATGAACCGTTTCACCACTGGTCTTATCGGTGGTGAAATGTTATCAATATCTATATCCTCCAGATTAAAGAATCTCAGTTCCTCAATCTCTTCCTCCTGTCTCTTTAATTCTCCATGATACCGCCTGCACACATATATAATCTCTATATTAGACACCTCGTCTCCATTCGGATATATATAATGCACCTCTGGTCCTGAATTAACCATAAAGAACTCTATCTCATCTGCAACAAGACCTGTCTCCTCATACAGTTCTCTCCTTGCACAATCCTCTACCTTCTCATCAAGTTCAATAGAACCCCCGGCATATCCCCATTTGTGATTATCCGTCCTCTTTCCTAAAAGAATCTGGTTATTCTCATTCACTATTATTATACTCGCAGCACACTGCATAAGTGTCCTGTGCCCTACGAGCTTCCTTAAATCCATTATGTAATTAGGCATGTGGTTTCCTCGGCTTTCTGTTTAATGTTGCTCTTGATTCGAAGTCTTCAAGTACTGCATTTTCACTATATGTATCTAATGCCGATGAAGGTTCATCCATCAAAACAATAGGTGCTTTTTTTGCTGCACTGACAATCACATTCATTCCATAGCTAATAATAAGTCTCTATTTTTCAATAAGTATTGCAAAATTATATGTTGTTTAAGAAAATATTTTAATTTTAAAGATAAAAAATTCTTCATCCTGCAATGCTTTATATTCCATATTGTAATTATTCAGAATATTACTTACAATATATAAGCCTAATCCATTACTATTTTCCTTATTTAAATCAAATTTCACATCAAATATTTTATCCATATTCGAAATTTTATTGTTACCGTATGTATTCTCTATATATAACCAATCATTAACTATCCCAATATTAATTACCCCATTTACATCAGTATATTTTACCGCATTACTAATCAAATTAGATAGAATAATCTTTAAAGCTGTTTTTCCTATATAAACATTCTCATCTAATATATAATTATTGACAGTTATTTTCTTTTGATTTGCTAATATTTCATACTTTTTTAATATGTCTTCTAATGTATCATTTATTTTCAAATATTCTTCATCATTATTCAAATTTTCTATAGAATGAACTGATAATATTTGAGAAATATTTTTTGTTATATTATCAACGATGTCAATACATTCATTAATATAAATATCTCTTTCTTTATATTTTCCAATATTGTATTTCATGTTTTCCAGTATTATTTTAAGACTAGCAAGAGGAGTTTTAAGTTCATGGGATGCACCTTTAAAAAAGTCATATTTTAACTTTTCTAATTTTATAATTTCTTTATTTTTAAACTCCAAATCGTCAATTGTTTTTAATAAAGTAGAATACAAATCATTAATTTGTTGTTTTAATTCTCCAACCTCATCATTAGAGCTAACTTTTAAACGCGTTTTTTTATCCAGTTTCATCATTTTATCAGTAACAATTTTTATTTCTTGTAAATTATTTTTTATTGATTTTGCATAAATTAAAGAAATAATAGCAGAAAATATAATTGATATTAATAATGAATATGGTAAAAATTTAAGGCTTAAATCTTTCGCATCTCTTTGCATATCAGCTGTAGAAACAAATTGTAGATTTATTTTTTTACCATCATTAAGCTTGATTTCTCTTTCTTCAATTATCAGAGAATTACTATCACTTTCTAAATTAACATTTATATTATCTTTGATTTGTATTTCATTCTTATTATTCTCTTCTTTTATAAATGCTTTTATTTCACTACTTTTAGAATAAAGTTCCAAAGTTTGTTCTATATATTTTATTTCTTTTCCATTCATATTACTAGAAATTTCATTTGCAATATTATAAATCTTTTCTTTTCTCGTCTCCAAATATGTTTTAGGAAAGATAAAAAAAACTAATGAATGAACTAATATAATTATTATTCCAAGAACAGAAAATATTTGTATGAACATTTTGGGAAATATCTTTAATTTTTTCATTTTCTCTCCAATTTATATCCTACATTTCTTATAGTAGTTATACAGTCTAATTGTAATTTTTTTCTAAGTTCTTTTATATATACATCTATTACTCGATCATAAGGAGTTTCTTCGCTATCTTTCCATACATAATCAATAATTTGCATTCTTGTTAACACTTGTCCATTATTATCCAATAAACATTTTAATACTTCTAGTTCTTTTGCATTTACATCTATTTCTTCACCATTTATTTTAGCTGTATAGCTATTAAAATTAACCGATAGATCCTTATATTCAAACTTCTCTAAATGTCCATAATTCTTCTTAATTAAAGAATCTATTCTAGCCTTTAAGACCGGCAATGAAAATGGCTTTTCTATATATCCATCTGCCAGATTAGTAAACGCATCAATTTTATATTCTTCATCACTAAATGCAGTCAGGATTAGAATTGGTAAATTGCTTTTCTTTCTAATTTCTTTCAACACTTCTAACCCATTTATAAAAGGTATCTGTATGTCTAAGATAACCAAATTTATATCGCTATTAAATTCTGACAAGGCTTCTCTTCCATCTTTAGCTTGAATAACAGTATATCCAAATTCTGAAAGATATTCACTTAATCCCTCTCTTATCATATTATCATCTTCAACAATTAATATTTTCATGTATACCTCCACTTAAGCCTATTCGCTTATATTGTACAGCATATTATTGGATATTTAAAAGCAAAAAAATTTTTGGTGCTAAAAAGCACCAAAAATTTTATTTATTGTCAATTAATAATTCTTTTGGATTCCTTCTTAATATATTGAATGAAGAAATAATCAAAGATACAAGAAGTACTAAACTCATAAATATAACTACATAAAATATGAATTTAGGTAATACATTTATATCTAAACTTGATAATGTCTTGTTAAATCCTTCAGCTTCTGCCCCACCACCTAATTGGCTAGATGCAGATTGTCTGGCAATTTGTTTAGCTATATCACCAGTAACCTTATTCAATATATTATTCCCAAGCTTTTCAGCTGTATACCTAGCTAAGAAATAAGAGCCAACATATGCGGGGATTGATATAAATACCATCTCAATCAGGAATTGACCAAAAATTTCTAATTTTGATATACCTAATGATAGTAATACTGCTATTTCCTTCTTTCTGGCATTCATCCATAATAATAATAATAATGAAACTACAACTCCTGCAAATATTAATGAGCCAGCAAATAATTTATTTGAAATTGAGTAGATACCTGATATAGATTGTTGTAATGCAGGATAATTTGATGAACTTTTAATCAAATTATATTCTCTCCAATTTATATCTAATTTCTGAATCTCTTTTATTACACTATCAAGATTCTTATCACCTTTTACAAAGAATGTTGCATCCTGGTATACAGCTGTATCTTCTGTATTACCATAAACTTTAGCAGCTGTATGAACATCAGTAATTAATGTATTTTCGTATAGTTCCTGTGCTGCACTTACTCCACCACTATTATGCCCATCGAATAGGCCTTTAATTTCTACTTCTACTGTTTCATCTGCTTGTTTCTCGTTATCAGCGTCAAATAAATTAGATTTTATTTTTATCTTATCTCCAACTTTAAGATTATTTTTTTCAGCTAAATCTTTATGCATTAAGATTTTATTTTTATCTTCATTTTCTAAATGCTTTCCTTCTACTAATTTATATGCTCCTGATACAAATTTTGTTTCTTTTGATGAGTCGTTAACTCCGGTTAACATCACTGTTCTTTTAAAATTCTTCGCTCTTTTAGGCGATTGATTCGCAAGAGTCTCTTTAGTTTCAATAATATCATAATCAACTAAATCTGCAACACTGTTTATTCTTTTTACATAGGAGTCTATACTATCTGTTTGAGCTATCTTTTTAATATCTTCACCTTTTACATTTCCTCCACCTCTAGGTGTTCCTGGATTTACTTGTCTATTTATCTCCATAGAAAAACTATTTGTTATATTAGCAAATGTTTCTTTTGAAGCTCTGTCCGTAGCATCTTTAATAGATAAACTTATAAGACTTAAAGTTGACATAGCCAAAATAACTAACATAATAATTATTGATTTTAAGCTTTTTCTAGTTATATAAGCAAATGCATTTTTTATCATTATTCAACCTCCAAATTCATTTTATTTTACTTTTTTTAACTTCTTACCACTTAGCTCTAAAATGATATCCGCAGAATCTGCTGCTTCCTTACTATGTGTTACAACTATTACACATTTATTCCTTTCTTTAGCTAATGTCTTTAATATATTAATTATTTCTCCGGCAGTAACACTATCCAGATTACCAGTAGGCTCATCAGCCAGTATTATTGGAGCATCTGATACCAATGCTCTGGCAATAGCTACTCTTTGCTGCTGTCCACCAGATAATTTCATAACATTTCTTTTTATTTGTTTTTTATCTAAGCCTAGTTCAAACAAGATACTTTCATCTGCTGATTTATTCACTAATCTGATATTTTCAATCGGCGATAAATAATCTATTAAATTATAGTTTTGAAATACTAAAGATATATTATTTTTTCTATGATTACTATATCCTTTCTTTTGTATATCTTCATTCTTAAACAATATTTGTCCTGTTTGAGGTTTATCGAGTCCAGCAAGTAAGGAAAGAAGTGTAGATTTTCCTGCTCCTGACTTTCCTACTATCGCATAAAACTTCCCAAGTTCAAATTTTTGATTTACTCCTGACAAAACTTTTTCTTTAGAATTGGCATAACTATATGATACATTCTTTATTTCTAATATTTCCATCATTTTCTCCTAACTTATTTTTGATAATATTTCTTTAGGCTTCTTGATTAATATTAATGAAGAAGCAAATACAACTGATAAAACAATAATACTTATTAATATTAAATAACTTTGTCCAAGTGTTGTAATATTTAACATAAAACTATCATTTATTAAACTTCCACCAGAAATCATTGAGTCCTCTGAGTTAACGATTCCACCTGCAATTACTTTTAGTAATACATTTCCTAAAAATAAGGAAGATATTATACTTGGTATCGATATGAATAATAACTCGAATATAAATTGCATTATAATATGTATCTTAGATGTTCCAATAGATAAAAATATACCTATTTCATAAATTCTTTCTCTTAACCATAGAATCAAGATTAATGAAAGAACAACCATCCCACCTAACATAATAGAATAAGTCATTATTTTTATTATGTGTTTTATTCCACTCACTGACTCCAAAGACTCTTCAAACGCATTAGAATCTTTTTCAATAAAATACTTTGACTCATCAATTTTAAGCTCTTTCAATTTGTTTAAGGCTAAGTCTGTAGATTCTGCACTACCAGAATACATTAAAATTTTATTTGCAATTTTATTATTTTCTGATTTATTTAATATCTCTTGGCTTGTTGAATAATCTACAAACACCATATTTTCGCTAAAATCAGAAGATAGCCCTGTATATGTTTCATGTTTTTTACCAGAAAAGATCCCTATAATTTTAAATTTATGACTTTTTATTTTTCCACTTTTTTCAATATCTAGTAATTCAAGATCAACTTCATCACCTAATTTTAGATTGTTTTGTTTAGCAAATTCTTCATGAACAATAATTGAATCCTTATCATTTTCTCCTATATTTTTACCTTCTTTAATTGTAAACACTCCACTACTAAATAAAATATTTCTTTTAGCATTATTTGTAGCTTCGAGTGAAACAACATTCTTAAATTCGTCAGATAAATCTTCTCTATTTATTCTTTGTTCTCCGCTAACTACTTTAGCATCTTTTAGCTTTGCTAATCCATCATATTGAATTATTTTTTCTTCAATTTCTTTTATTTTTTCAATATCTTTAAATTCATTAACATTAAAATAGTTACCATCTTTTTTTGTTATTGATATTGAAGAATTAGAACTTTCATATAAAGCCTTTTCTATTTCATCGCTTGATTTCATTATTGTTAAACAAGAATACAAGCAAGAAAGAACTATAGTTAATATGATAAAAATTATTAAAGTTCTATTTCTCTTTCTTGTAATATATGCTATAGCATTTTTTATCACTTTCCTAACTACTCCTTTCTATTTTCTTACTCCATAACTAATTGCATCTACTGGACAAGCATTTTTTCATAAATTATTCCTCCTTTATTTTTTTCACAATAGCATTTTATAGCTACTTTTAATATCATTCTACACACCTTTTATGAAACGTTGATGAAATATAATTTTTTATTTTTCCTACACATTGAATTATACAGGAAGCCAGTCTGTAATTTGGTGGTATCTTTGCCAATCTTGACAGTAATACCCATAATTCTGTTAGCCACGGTCGATACCTCCTTCCGTAAAAATGGGCATAAAAAACAGATTTCTTTAGGCATGAAAAAAGCACCAACCATTTCTGATTGATGCTTTCAAATTATTTTGTTTTTGTAAATCTTTTTAATTGCGTATCCACATCTCTTCCACCGTACATAACACGTATAATCGTAACCACTTGTGTATCATCATCCGGAATATATAGAACAAGATAAAATTCTTCTGCTGCATTTTCATTTCCAAGTAGAATCTGTTCCACTAATTCGTCATCACTCAACACGCATCAGACTCCTTTCCATTGAATATCTGTGTATATATAATAACGGGTTATGCACTTAAAATGATTAAAAGATTCCTCATTTTTTCTTAAAACGAATGAAACAATTAAACCAATATTTTATCTCAACCCCTTTCAGAAATATCAAATAAATCAAACACTACCTTTTTCTCCGCTTAGAGTAATACTTCCCACACCACACAATCCTGCAACGGAAACTCTACTTACAGTCATGCACACACTTCTTGCACTGGTCATTATACTGTATCCTGTTCTTGTCATTCAAAAAGAACACCCACAACCGTTTTTCTTTTTTGCCCATCCTCGCCACTGTGATACCCTCCTTCAAAATGTTCAAATTATGTAGCCTTTTTTCCGTTTTTTATGCCCTTTAAGCGTGTCAAAAGATATGCAAAGGCATATTTCCCTGTCACTTCATCAGGAACGCCTTAAATCGTCAATTTCCTGTCAGAAAAGGCAATCAGTATTCAAACTGATTGCCCCCTCAGATGTTGTGACACTTTCTTATTCCGTCTGTATCTGCCGGAATGCTGCTTCAAAACGTGCTAAAGCCTTATCCCTTTCTGCCCGCTGTTTCTTTGTCAATGACGGTTCATAATCTTCAAATTCTTCTGTCCCGTTGACCTTTGCCTTATCCACAATCCAGCAGAATTTCCATTTATCCAACAAGTGCTGATACAAGTCCTCTGTATTGTCATAGTTGGAATTATTCTCAAAATATCCATCCATGTAATACTCCAGTACAATAAAGCCGAACATTTCATCATATACCACACACATATCTCCA